>Ga0210044_10000966_pt1 | contig 43835 bp, 48 predicted proteins | sample CryGey13umfilter_2_FD_183959 | JGI IMG/M metagenome (GOLD analysis project Ga0210044, IMG submission 183959) | Groundwater microbial communities from aquifer in Utah, USA - Crystal Geyser 4/9/14 3 um filter (SPAdes) (version 2) | ecosystem: Environmental > Aquatic > Deep subsurface >... | reverse complement strand
ATACTCAGGAAGGGTATAACGAAACGGCTTTAGACTAAAAGTATGACAAAATTGCAATTGCTACGCAAAAAGGAGTAACGAAAGTATGATACAAAGGATGTTAATTATTGCTGTGTGTTTTTTATTCTACGCCACCAATCTCTACGCCCAGAATGAGAAAGCCCCTCTGGCGACAAAGATTATTACCGCAATAACCATTGTTGGTAACGAAACAGTCCATGAGGGGATAGTTCTGCGTGCTGTAAGTATTAAGCTGGGGGATAGTCTTGATGCAAAGAAGGTAGATGCAGACATTCGTGCTATCTATAAACTTGGTTATTTTGAGAATGTGACTGCCTCTACTGAGATAATCGACGCTAAGGTTACCCTTATTTTTTCAGTTAAAGAACGCCCCATGGTTGGTTCGATAACTGTTACTGGCAGCAAGGAGCCTAGCCATGAAGAGATTAAAAAAGAGATAACCATGAAGGAAAATACACCCTATCAACAATATCAGGCTAAGGAATCTGTCCAGAAAATGCTGGAATATTGCCAAAAACAAGGCTATTGCTATGCAGAGATAACCCATGAGGTAAAGTCACACAGTGAGAAAAATAAAAAGGTTGTGGACATTGTTTTTCATCTTGACTCCAAGCAATTAATCAAGGTAAAAGAGATCACCTTTTTGAATAGCACTATACCTGTCAGAACATTGAAAAGACAGATAAAGACAGCCAAGGGTGGAATTTACAACAAGTCAAAGCTTGAGATTGATAGCCAGAGGCTTGTTTATTATTATAAATCAAAGGGATATATTCAGGCAATCGTATCATCACCAGAGGTTGTTTATTCAAAGGAAAAAAAGGGGATGATAATTACCATTGACATCTTTGAGGGCAATCAATTCAAGGTAACAGGGGTAGAGATTAAGGGTAATAAGCTCATCTCTGAGGCTGAAATAAGGATGAAGATGAAGACAGCAGAGAACGCCTTGTATAATATTATCCAGATTAGTCAGGATATGCAAATGATTAATAGCTTATATGCTTCCAAGGGATATATTTCGTGTCAGATTATTCCGGAGGAAGAGGTGGATGCAGAGACAAAAACCGTGTTCATTTCGTTTAAGATAGATGAGGGCAGTCAGGCATATATAGAAAAAATTCTTATCACTGGCAACACAAAGACCAAGAATAATGTTATCCGCCGGGAGCTTTTGATTAAGGATGGCTCTCTTTTTGATGGACAGGATGTCAGGCTGAGCAGGCAAAGACTCATTAATCTCGGTTATTTTGAGGAGGTCAATTTTAATATCAAACCAGGGACAGATGAAGGCAAAAAGATTCTGGAGATTGATGTTAAGGAGGGAAAGACCGGTACATTTCTTTTCTCAGCGGGTTATGGCTCTCAACCAGGTGGATTTGGCTCAATTGAATGTGTCTTGAATAACCTCAAAGGCAAGGGGTATGCCATGAATCTAAAGGGTGAACTTGGGGAAAATATTACCAATTATGAATTTGGTTTTACCAACCCATGGTTCAGGGATATTAAGCCAAAAACACTGGTTGGTATTGAGTCCTGGCATACCAGTGATAAATATACGGATTATACCAGCCTGAGAAAGGGAGTGGCATTAAGAACCAGTCGAGACACATCAAAACATAACAGCTTGAGTTGCAAATATAAATATGAAGAGGTTTCTATGAGGAATATGTCCGCTAATGTTTCTGATTCTATTAATGATTGGAAAAATAAATGGGGTGAAAAATATGTTAAAACCTCGGGCTTAAATCTCAGGTTTATTAGAAATACCAAGATGGGTGAGGATATATTTAATCCCAATTCAGGTTGTTTTTGGGATATCTCAAGTGATCTGGTTGGCAGCATACTGGGTGGAGATATTGAATATTTCAAGCCAACAATAGATGTAACTTATTATATTCCAAGCTGGTGGAAATTTGTTCTGGCTGTCCATAGTCGGTTTGGAATTATCACTAAATTAAATGGTGAAGATGCACCGCCTGATTATGAGAAATTCAGGGTTGGTGGACATTATTCTGTCAGGGGTTACGAAGAAAGAAGTATTTGCCCTCAAGACAACAATAAAAATCCGGAAGGAGGTGAAGCGGTTTTTGTAGGAAATCTTGAGTATCGTTTCCCTATCGCACCCAAGCAACTCTATGGAGTACTGTTTGCTGACTGCGGTAATGTCTGGAAAAATACTTCTGGTGTTGACTTCTCTGGGCTGAAAGCTGGGGCAGGCATAGGATTAAGAATCAATAGCCCCATAGGTCCTATTCGTATGGATTATGCATGGAGATTAAATGATGTGCCGGGGCAGGTAAAGGGTGAAACCAAGATTCATTTTGGGATAGGACCATCGTTTTAGAGAAAGGGTTGATGAGTTGATGAGTTGATAGGTTACAAAATTTCAAGGAGGCAAGTAAATGTTAAGGAGCTGTTTGTTGGTAGCAATAAGTGCTATGTTTTTGACCTGTTTTACAGGTTATGCAAGGGCGGAGTTTAATATTGGATTGGTGGATACAAAGTCAGTATTTGAAAACCACCCCAAGGCACAGCAGGCTAAAGAAAATATGGAACAGGATATAACCAAATTTCAGAATATATTTCAGGCAAAGCAAGAGGAGATAAAGGGACTAAAGGAAAAGCTCGACGCCAATGCCCTTCTCTCTGATGAGGAAAAGGAAAAGCAGAAAAAGATAATTAATGACAAGATAGTCGAGCTGATGAAGTATAAGAAAGATATGAGTGGAGAATTAGAAGCCAAAGAGCAGGAATTAACAAAAGAAATAGTTGATGATATCTATGGTGCTATCTCGGAGATTGCTAAAGGAAAGAATTTGCAGTTAGTTATGGAAAAGGGCAGTACGCTTTATGCTGCAAAGGGATTGGATTTGACCGAGGATGTGATGAAGATTATTGAGGGAAGAAATAAGGTGAGTGTGAAGCCAGATGTTGAACGACAAGATAAGAAGTAGCCGGTGGCTGATATTGGAGTGCAAGAATATGTTAGGGCAATCACAAGGGATTGCCCCTTCAACAAAATCCTCGGTTATTAAATAGCGGAGGGTTTTGTTGAATACAGAGAATCAGAGCACGCACAGTCCAGTAGCAAGTGCAACACCTTGTTGTTAGAAAAACAGAGATGACAAAGGGTGTTATAATATTAGAATATGATATACTCCTCGTGGACAAACAGCACGAGGAGGAAATATGGCATATCAACATTCAACTTAAGGAAGAGCGTAAACACATATGAAGACATATCTGGACATAAGAGTGTTGCAATTGCTAATAGATAACAGGCAAAGATTAACACGAGAAAAATAACAACATCTTGTGAAAATCTTGTGTAATCTGTGGTTTGTTTTTATTTCTCTTCTCCGTGCCCTCTGTGTCTCTGCGGTAACTCTTCTAGTTTAACAAAGTCAAAGTAGGCATAATTTTAATATGAGGAGGCAAATCATGTTTCAAACATTAGAAGCTGTAACTGATGAACAAGGCAATGTTCGATTGATAGAACCTGTTGAATTGCCGGCAGGCTGGCGAGTACTCGTAACCATCATAGATAAACCAAAAATTAATGTGCCAGAAACAATGTTGCTAAGTGAATATGTACTTGCAAAAGACTGGAACAGATTCGAGGAGGATAAAGCATGGTTACACCTACAGCGGGAGCAGTCGTTTTAATTCCATTTCCATTTTCTGACCTTTCACAGTCAAAACTGCGTCCTGCTGTAATATTAGCCGATGCTGGTCGAGAAGATTGGATTCTATGCCAAGTTACCAGCAAACCTTATGGTGATATTTATGCTATTGAGCTTAATAATACCAGTTTTGCTAATGGTTCATTACGCGTCCAGAGTTACGCACGGCCAAGTAAGATATTCACAGCAAGTCATAGTTTGATGGTTGTAAAAGCAGGTAATTTGAAACCAGTTCCTTTCAAACAGATTATTGAAGCAATTGTGAGAATTTTACAATCAAGTTTTACGCCGTAACATGTGTGTTCGTTGGGACATCCCTCTTAGCTGTAGATCTTCAGTCATGCGTTGACGAAGTTCAGTCATAGTAGTACCTCCTGAATTTGTGTGATATTAGCATCAAAATGATGCTTGATTGGATTATATTATATTAGAAATTCAGCTACGAAACTACTGAAATTTTCACCATGGACTCATTTTTTTTGACATTCAATATCCTGTATGTTACACTCAAGTTATGGAAAATATCTTGAGGGAAATAGATAACCTGTACTCTGGAAAAGCTGCCACTACTGTGGCTTAGTTCAACTAGTCGCTGCACTTGACTTGTTTTACTCGCAGGTGAGCTTATTGTTATCAACGAATCTACAGGCAAACAGAGGCTGTATAATGACAATCACTCTATCAGAAATAGCAAAACTGCTTGAGGGAGAATTGCTTGGCTCACCAGAGATTAGAATAACTGGTGTGTCTGGTTTGGATAAATCGCAAGGAAATACCACTGATAATGGTCAAATAGTTGTAATTGCTAACCCCAAGCATCTAATCATGCCAATCTATGCCTCAGCCATTATTATCCCTGAAAATGTTCAGGAATCCTTATTACCCCTTCTTCCTGTGGGAGAGGGATGGGGTGAGGGGACAATGCCAGCTATTCGCGTCAAAAATACGAGGTTGGCATTGTCTTTATTACTCAACCTATTTTACCCTCAGGAAAAATCCACACCTACCATTCATCCAACAAGTATTATTGCCGCTGATGCTCAATTAGGCAGAGATGTAACCATTTATCCTCATGTGGTTGTTGACAAAGGGGCAATAATTGGCGACGGTGCCATACTCTATCCATTTGTGTTTGTTGGCAAGGCTGTACAGATTGGGGCTGAGACAATCATCCATAGTCATGTAACCATCTATGAAAATACCATCATTGGCAGAGGGGTGATTATCCATTCAGGATGTGTCATCGGTGCAGATGGTTTTGGTTATGTTAAGGTAGACGAAGGACATCATAAAATTCCGCAGGTAGGGAATGTTATCATTGAGGATGAGGTTGAGATTGGGGCAAATACCGCTATAGACAGGGCAACACTCGGCTCTACAATTATTGGAACAGGAACAAAGATTGATAATCTGGTGCAAATTGGGCATAATGTTAGGATTGGAAAGAATTGCATCTTAGTGGCTCAAGTGGCTATTGGTGGCAGTGCGACCATAGAGGATGGTGTAATTATCGCTGGAAAAGGGGCGGTTTCTGACCATGTTGTAGTTGGCCATCACTCTGTAATTGGGGCAAAGGCTGGTGTTATGAAGGATATTCCACCCAAAAGCATGGTATCTGGATTTCCCGCCAGACCATATCGGGATGAACTAAGGCAAAAGGCATATATGGAGAGGTTGCCGGAGTTATTCAGAAAAGATGTAACTACTCACCACAAAGACACGAAGACGCAAAAAGTTGATAAGTTGATAAGTTGATGGGTTGATGGGTTGATGGGTTGGAAAGGGAAGGGTTTATAGGTTTATAATCTGTGTTCCTTTAACCTATAAACTTATCAACCTATAAACCTATCAACTTATGTGTTCTCCAATGAAGGGGTAAAACATGATTAGAGAAGCTATCCTACGAACATTTTATGATGCGGCAAGCATTCAGAGGTGGAATGACCATATTCGCCGTGTGGAATTAACAGAGCTTGATAAACAGGCACATAAGATGAGCATTGCCTTTATTGTGGGAAAATTTGAAGAAACAATAAAAAATACCCCTGTCAACTGGAGGCTGATTATTGAGGGCGGTATCTTTGAATTCCTGCAACGGGTTATTATCACAGATATAAAGCCAGCAGTGTTTCATAGGATAATATCTGAAAAAGGGAAAGAAATAAACCGCTGGGTTCTTGACCAGCTTAAGGATAGTACTCAGGAAATAAAAGGGAATTTTGCCAAACGGTTTGAACAGTATCTTTTTGATGAGGAATATGCGGCTATTGAGAAAAAAATATTAAAGGCATCTCATTATTTGGCTACAAGCTGGGAATTTGGAATTATTGATAACTTAAATCCCCGTTCTGAAGAGACTAAGAGATCCATTGAACAAGAGATAGAGAAACACGATGATCTTATAGGTGTCCAAAAATTGAGATACGGAACAAAATTATATGACTTTATTGATATCTGCGGATGTTTAAGATTCCAACAAAGATGGGCACAAACACAAAGGGTGCCTAAAACATCGGTGTTAGGACATATGCTTATTGTAGCTATGTTTTCTTACCTGTGTTCAGTAGAGGTAAATGCGTGTGATAAACGGCTGTACAACAATTATTTTACTGCCCTTTTTCATGACCTGCCAGAGGCATTGACACGGGATATTGTTTCCCCGGTCAAAAAGTCAATCAAGGGACTGGAAGAGATTATCAGCATTTACGAGAAAGAACTGTTAGATGAAAAGATATTTCCTCTTCTTCCTCCTTCATGGCGACCTGAGATGCGGTATTTTATCCTTGATCCATTTAAGGATAGAATATTACAGGATGAACTGATACACTATGTTTCCTCTGAAGAGATAAATAATTCTTTCAATCAGGATGAATATTCACCCGTTGATGGTGAAATTCTTAAGGCTTGTGATCGTCTGGCTGCCTATATTGAGGCTGCCCTTTCCATAGAGCATGGGGTTGTCTCCCGTCATCTTAAAGAGGGCAAAGAATCCATATATCGGGAATGGAAGGATAAATCTATTGCTGGGATTCATTTTGGACAGATATTTGATTGTTTTAAGTGAAAGTATACCACACCCATTTTTCTCAAAGATTATCCATCGTTCGGCTCTACCAGAAACAGCACACTTCCTACCTCTGCTATTTCTCCAGCTTTAGCCTGTATTTTAGCTATCTTTCCAGATATTTCTGATTTTATCTCATTAAACATCTTCATGGCTTCTAACAGTCCTAATGTTTGTCCAGGGATAATGATGCTTCCTACCTCTACGAAGGGTGGAATATCAGGGGAAGAACTCCTGTAAAATGTACCGGTCAGGGGGGAAGTAATTTTTTTCCAATTTGGGTTTTCTTCCTGCTGTGGCTTTTTTTTGGGAGTTGAAACATTTTGTTTCGTATTTCGATATTCGATATTCGGATCTGTTGAAACAGCCGGTTCCTCACCCATAACAACTGCCCGTTTAATCCTTACCCTTTTCTCATTGTCCTTAACCTCCAATTCTGTAAGGTGTTCTGTGTGAAAAATATCAATAATCTCATCCAGCATTTCTTGTATTGTATCTTTTTTCATCCAACTACCTCCAAACTAATATCTAATGCTGTATGTGAGTGTGTAATTGCCCCAATAGAGATACGGTCAACCCCGATCATGGCTGCCTTTCGAATATTTCCAAGATTAATTCCGCCAGATGCTTCTATCAATATTTTCTTGTTACTCTCCCTGATTAAAGCTACTGCTTTTTTCATGGTTTCTATATCCATATTGTCAAGCATAATAATATCAACGCCTGTTGAAACAGCCTCTTTTACCTCTTCTAATGTTTCTGTTTCCACCTCTATCTTCATATTTGCAATCCTTGCCCGATTAACAGCCTCTTTTATTCCACCTGCAGCACGAATATGATTTTCTTTGATAAGGATGCCATCATACAATCCAAATCGATGATTATACCCACCGCCAACACGGACACCATATTTTTCCAACATTCTTAAAGTGGGGGTTGTTTTGCGGGTATCATATATCTTCACAGGATAGCCTTCAACAGCCGCTACGAATCTTGCTGTCAGGGTAGCAATCCCGGATAACCACTGTAAGAAATTCAGGGCAACCCTTTCTGTTTTCAATATTGCTTGAGCAGAACCCTGAACCTTTCCAAACACCTGACCACGGCTAACCATTTCACCCTCTTTTATCAATGGGCAAAACTTTACAAGGATAGAATTAAAGGTAAAGATCATTGCCGCCAGTTCCAACCCGGCAATAATACCATCCTCCATGGCTATCAATTCTGCCTTTATCACTGCATCCTCTGACACAGTTAACTGGGCAGTTATATCCCCGTTGCCAATATCCTCAAGGAGTGCCTTAGCAATAATGCCTTTTATCTCATATGTATTTAGCCTATTCAAAGCTGCCTCCATGGTTGATGATTTCATCGACATTTTTCATAAAATCATGAACGGTTATTGATTTCACGGATTCTTCGCTATAATCATGGTTTCCTTGTGGCCATGTATGCTTATGCCATCCCTTATCAGGAACATAATCATGTCCATATAATCTTGTATTTCCTGCTACCAGTGCCAATGATGTCCTTCCATTTATTTCGTTATAATAAAACTGAACAAATCCGTCAGAAATCAGTTTGATGCGAAATCGCAATTTGATTGTAACTATTTCACGATTTTGAATACTGGGTGGCAATTCGATATAATGTTTAAGCCTTATTGCCTCAAAAACCTCTGCTTCAAACTCCTGAGTTCTTTTTGTCATTATATACTCAAGTGGGGCATAAATTGCGATTTTTTCGGTGAGGATTAATCAAGGAGAGCAAGGCGTGAAGGTTCGCAATAGTGTACTATTGCGAACCTGAACAACACAGCTATCGTTGATTAAGACCAGCGAAAAACGCAATTTATGCCCCACTTGAGTATATGCCCCTCAAGGTCTCTTCAAGTTTATGTAACTCAGTAACCACCCTATCCCATTCGTAGTAATCTTCCTCAATATCCCATGTATGTCCCAACCGATCGAGCAGGTTTTGTTTATCAAAATCATTAAAACTTACCCCATACTTTTCTTCCAGTTTTCGCACAATTTGATTTAATTCTAAGAGTTTTATAAGGATATCTCTCTTTAAGGCATTTGCAAATACTATCCAGGGATCTCCTATCTTAGAAGCTGTTTGTCTAACCTTTTCTTCAATTGTCATAAAGATGCTCCTTTGAAATGCGGAATTCAGAATTCAGGACAATAACTTAACAGACAAGAATGTCTGTCCTACCGACTTATCCATCATTTTAAGGTTGACGAGACACTACGCTACTGGCCCAACTATATCCCAATATGTTTCTGGCCTTCTGTCACGATAAAATGTCCAGATATTCTTAAAGTCACGGATTGTTTCCAGCTCCAAGTCAGCCACCAATACGGCTTCGTCTGTACCGCTGGCTTCAGCAAATATCTCTCCATCAGGGTTAGCAAAAAAGCTATTCCCAAAAAACTTCTGTCCCTGTTCATCCCCCACCCGATTAACGCGTGCTACAAACAGGTTGTTTGCTATGGCATGGGAGCAGATTATTTTTTTCCACCTTGGCTGAGAGACTAAGGATGAGGCTGTTGGGGCAAATATTATCTCCGCACCCTTTAACCCAAGAATTCTGGCTGCCTCGGGAAAGTAGTTATCCCAACAGATAAGCACCCCAATCTTAGCGTATCTGGTATTAAACACAGGATAGCCATTATTCCCGGGAGCAAAGTAAAACTTTTCCTCCCAGAGTGGGATGTGTGGAACATGATTTTTCCGATATGTCCCTAGTACAGCACCATCTGCATCTATCACCACAGCTGAATTATAGTAAATCCCTTCATCTGCCTTTTCATAGATAGGGACTATGATTACTACTTGATTTTTTTTGGCAAAATTAACCATCATCGTTACGGTTGGACCATTTACCGCCTCTGCCAGACAATAATTTTCTGAATTTACTGATCTGGGGAACCAATGAGTATGAAACAACTCCTGAAAACAAATAATCTTTGCCCCATCCTGGGCAGCCTTTTCTGCCAGAGAAATAGCCTTTTTAATATTCTCTTCCTTATCTTCTGTGCAGAACATCTGAATTAACCCTACTCTTACCATAATCATCACCTCCTATCGTTATTCGTGTCTGTTTAGCTAAATCGTGGTATAGAAACCACGCCTACTATTTGTGTAATCTCATCCAATCATATACCTTATCCCATGCATTATTATGCATCCAATAATCCCACACCCAATATCATCAATCATAATTCCCAACCCGCCAGGAAGTCGTTGAAGAGAATAAAGTGGACCTGGTTTAATAATATCCAATACGCGGAACAGGATAAAGCCGCTTATAAGTGACCATAATTCTGGCGTAATACCTATCATAGTGATAAGATACCCGGCTATCTCATCCCAGACGATAGGCTTAGCATCCTTGACCTTAAATATAGCCTCTGCTTCAGAGCATAGCCTCACACCAACTATGGATATAATTACTACACCAATTATATAAAAAGTCCAGAAGCAAGGAAGTGATGACCATAAATAATATGTTGCCAGATATATAAGCACCCCAACCAGAGTTCCGGCTGTACCCGGAACCACAGGTGAGTATCCGCTAAAAAATCCAGTGGCAAAAAACCTGACGATTATCCTTTTCACTTAAGTACTCCCTTGTGTTTCATCAAGTATTCAATCCCTGTAATTGTGGTTATGCCGGCAACAATTAACATCAAGGGTAATGGCAGCCATTCCATTATTAACCTCAACCAGTCTGATAGGTATCCTATATAGCCCTTAAGACACAGAAGTAAAAGGATAGTAATAATAGTACTCATCTGGAACACAGTTTTTATCTTTCCACCCCCAGAGGCATGAATCACTACGCCAACAGATACAGCAACCAGACGAAGACCATTCACTGCAAAATCACGACAGATAATAAGCACCACTATCCATGCAGGGATATGCAGGACAGGAATGGCAACAAAAGAGATAAAGGCTGCTGAAACCAACATCTTATCTGCTAATGGATCAGCAAACTTTCCCATCGTAGATACCATGTTTTTATCTCTGGCAACCTTACCATCATACCAATCTGTGATAGCCGCCAGAATAAATATCAAGAGGCTGCAAATATACCCGAAGGTATTATTCAGGATGAGAAAACCAATAAAAACAGGTACCATCAATACACGGGCAAGGGTAAGTTTATTGGCTAAATTCATTGTGTTTTTGTCCTTTCTTCAGTTGTTTGTGTTGTATTCTTTTCTCTCATTGCTTGTTCCTGAAAAGATACAATTGTGTCTGTTTCTTGTTTCTCCTTGTTCTCTGTCAGGGATTTTTCTTCCTCTTTAGATGAAAGAGATGGAATTGGCACTGGCAGTTCCTTTTTTATTACTGTCTGCATCTTCTTTGGTGTAAAAAGCATGGTTTTTGCTATCCCTGTCTTGCCGAGCGTACCAATTGCTTTTGAGTTAAATTTCCATGCTATGGCACCAGCATTGCCCATAGTCAAGCATATTTTTTCCTTAGCATTCCATTTAATCTTTTCCCCAGCCTTTATCAGAATCTCTTTATTTTTTCCAGAGTCAATCTGTACCTGCACCCAAACCTCTTCAAAGGCATTCCCCTCAAGCAAAACACCTTTTATTATCACCGGCTTTATTTCTAATCTTGTTTCTTTCTTTTTTTCCGGTTGCTTGCTTTTTCTCATTAGCTCTTCCTGAGACAACAGCTTGCTCTGGTCAATATCTATCTTTGGTTCTCTTCCTAAGAAGGGAATAATAATTGCACCTAATATTCCTCCAGCAATAAGAAATGCGATGATAATTATAGTAGAATAAAGATACAAGTTTTTCTTATTGGCTCTAACATTTCGCAGGACAGTAGTCTTAACATCTATCTTTTTTTCTGTTTGTGAGAATGATTCATCTTCTTGTTCAGCTTTATACTGGGATAAAAGTTTCTGTATCTCTACCTCTTCAAGCTTAAGATACTCGGCATATCTACGCAAAAATCCCCTTGCATACACATTTCCCGGAAAAGGACTAAAGTCAGAATTTTCCATTGACTCCAGATAACGGCTGGCAATCATGGTTTCTTCTGCAGATTGTCCCAGAGAAATGTTCAGGTCAAGCCGTTTTTTTTTCAGAACATCACCGATTCTTTCCATTATTTTCCCCTTAATTATTAACGGAGGGCGGGTTTTCTAACCCATCAAATGGCGGACAGGAATGTCCACCCTCCCTTGAAGATTCATCCAGCATAATCACAGGCTGAACATCCAAAGGCTGAGGCGTTCCCCTTCTACTTAAGCCTATAATAAACAAATTTGCCAGAGTCAGTATTACTTGATACTTGATAATATCAATAACAGTATTTTCCTTTATCCCTCTAATTTCCAATACCCCAATAATCTTATTTTGCTTTTTAAGCGGGATACAAAGTGGGGTTTCGTATAACTCATAATTGGTAATATCACCTTTTTCTGGTGTTAAGGTAGGTATCCCGGTAATAGCTACCCTTCCTGCCAGACCCTCTCCCACCTTTATCTTTATTTCATCAGATAAAAATCCTCTCCATGAAATGGTAAAGAGAAAATCATTTGTTGCATCTAATAAAAGAAGGCGATAGCTTTTGAGATCAAGGGTATCAGCAGCCTTATCAAATTCCTTTGTCACTTCGTCTATGCTGATACTTACGGCAATCTGCTGGGTGAATTTTTCTATAACAATAAATTTATTGGCTATATTATCTATCTTTTGAGTGAGGATGTCTGTTTTTTTCTTCAGCAAGCCAAGCATCCTTCGGCAATAAGCTGCATCCATAGCAACAGTAGCTGCATGGGTAAGAAATCTTCGGACATCTTCTATTGCCTTATGATTATATTCCCAAATCCGTTCCTGATTATCAATCCACAGGACACCAAGAACCTTTTCTTCTATAATTAATGGCATCATAATCAGTGATTTAATCCTATGTCTCTCTGTAAATCTTTTGGCTATATGTTCCTCTTTTTCTGTATCTGCAACAATTAACTCCTCTTTTTTCTCTACAACAAGAACAAATAATTCATCACCTTTTCTTATCTGTATCTCCTTTACCCTGGCAGAGGATAGCTTATTTGAGTAATAACCATCCAGCTCGCTTTCATCATCATTTAGAAACATAATCATACATCTTTCCATATCCATAAGTTGAAGAATTTCTTTGGCCATGTATTCCAAGAGATTGTCAAGATCTGTTAATCCAAACATCTTTACGGCTGTTTCATAAAGGTCAAAAAATTTATCCTTTTTTGCCTTTGTTCGATTCAGCATATTGGATGTTATTTCTACCTCTCTCTTATATTTTTTTAATTTAGAGGAAAGAAACCCAACCAAACTTGTAACACCCCAGAATAAAGGCAGGGTAGTTGTCAGCAGATTAGAATAGCCAATCCTTTCTACATCTTCGATATGAGCAAGGAGACCAATTAAATAACAGGTTGTGATTAGGATAATTGCATATAACCAACCAGCAAAATCAAAATAAACCGCAGCCAGCACAAGGGGAACAAAGTATATCAAATAAAAGTTGCTGACTATCCCACCCATAAAATCTATTATAAGCGTTAAAAACAAGACATCAAAGGTATAGATTAAATAAGGGAATGCTTGATGTGTTTTCATGCTATCTGGTAATGCACGATAAACAAAGCAAGAAGAAGCGTTAAGGATAATTATCATGCAAATACCAAAAATATTAATCTGTTCTGAGTGAGGCAGGGATATAATTAAAAGTATAAAAGAAATAATTCCCAATCTTACCCAAGAAGAGTTGTAAATAAATCGATTGATTTCTGGTTCTTCATCCATATTTACTCCTGATTAATAATGTTCAGTCCATTCTCTATTCGTTGCATAACCATTTCCTGCCCCAATAGGGCAGCTACTTCAAATATCCCTGGTGAAACCCTTTTCCCCGTTAGGACAGCTCGCAAAGGATGAATAATATCCCCAGCATTTATGCCCAATCTCTCAGCCAGATCCCGTATTGCCCCTTCGATGGATATTGCATCAAATATTGTTAGGCTTTCCATCACCTGCCCTGTTTCCCAAAGGAGTGTCTTTACCCCATCCTTACCCAAAATCTCGCAAACCACATCCTCTTCTATCTTTATCTGCTCTGAAAAGAAGAAGTCACCCATCTCATATATTTCTGGCAACACCTTTATTCTTCCCTGATAAAGCCTGATTATTTCCTCAAGAAGAGGGGTGGTTTCCTTAAGCTCCCCTTCTTTCCAAGGAGGGGCAGGGGTGGTTCCTTCTCCCCATACCCTTTGTGATGAATAATTTCGAACAATGCTTACCAAATCCACTGGATTTGCCTGCTTGATATAAACACCATTCATCCATCGCAATTTTTCCATATCAAAAACAGCAGGATTTTTAACAATCCGTTTAAGGGAAAATTTTTTAATCAGCTCCTCCTTAGAGAAAAGCTGTTGACTGTTAGTTGTTGACCAACCTAACAATGCCAAATAATTAACCATTGCCTCTGGCAAGAAACCTGCTTCTTTATAAGCCATAACAGACACTGCCCCATGTCTTTTGCTGAGCGGTGACTTATCTGTCCCTAATATCAAGGGAATATGCCCAAACCTTGGGGGGCTGAGTCCAAGGGCAGAGAATATCAATAACTGTTTAGGGGTGTTAGGAATATGGTCATCTCCCCGAATAACCTGAGTTATCCCCATCAAGGCATCATCCACTGCACAGGTAAGGTTGTATGTAGGCATACCGTCAGAGCGAACCAGAACAAAATCACCAATAAGAGAATTATCAAATTCAATCTTGTCCCGAAACAGGTCATAAAAAACTGTGCTTCCTTCTGTTACCTTAAGCCGCAGAACACCCTTCTTTTCACCCTTATCCCGGCACCTCCCATCATACCCGGCTGCCCTGCCTATGTTCACTGCCTGTTTTTTTAGGTTCTCCAATTCATCCACGCTACAGCTGCAATAATAAGCCTTGTCTTCGTCAATTAATTTCTGGGCATACTCCTGATATATGGGAAGCCGTGCCTGTTGAAAATACGGACCCTCATCCCAATCAATCCCAAGCCACTGCAAGCCATCTAAAATTGCCTGTGTTGCAGCCTGTGTTGATCTTTTGACATCCGTATCCTCTATTCGCAGGATAAATTTACCACCAGTATTTCTGGCATATAACCAATTAAATAAAGCTGTTCTTGCCCCACCAACATGAAGATACCCTGTTGGACTGGGGGCAAATCGGACAGTAATCATTATCACCTCACTTTTGAGTCAGTGGTCAGGGAGCAAGAATTAGAATGAGAACTATTGCTGTTTTCCATTCTGCCTCCTGCCCCCTTCAGCATTTACAAATCCATCCACATTATCACCGCACATTCTTTTGTATCCGTATAGTATCCCTTTCGCAGTGCCACGCATCTGAATCCAAATTTTTCATAAAGAAGATTGGCCGGGACATTTGTCTCCCGTACCTCTAAGGTTGCCCTGAGAGCTCCTTTTTGTTTTGCCATGTCAAGCATCGAAGTTACCAGCATTTCACTTATTTTTTGCCGTCTGAATTCCGGGTGAACCGCCAGACTAACAATGTGAGCCTCATCTATGATCATCCAGAACCCTGCATATCCAATCAATTTATCCATTGACCTGACTGTCAGGAAATAGGAATTGTTGTTTTCCAGCTCAGCGGCAAACAACCCCTCTGACCATGGCATTGAAAAACACATCTTCTCAAGGTTAGCTATTTGTGGAACATCATCTATGGTCATGGGTGAAATCGTAGGGGCAAGGCATGCCTTATTCGGATAGGGACAAGGAGGTAGCACCTCTGTCACCATGTTCCTACTTTCGTTGTTGTTCCGCATTAGATACCCTCAAATAAAGTGGCACAATCTCCTCCGGCTTTTTCCCTTTACCCTCCAGCAACATTTTCATGCCAATACTGGCTACAGTAGCTGCCTTGAGATACGAATTGTGAGCTGGGGCAAACGAAACCATCCCGCTAAGCCTTGTTGCAAAGAATTCTTCCCACAACCTTACTCCGTCACCAAGAAATGTTACTATTTGATGATTGCCCGATTTCTCTGACCCCTGATCCCTAACCCCTGTTATCCTTTGAGCCAGATCCTCTGGCTTGATAAGCATATATTCACTCTTGCGTTTTCCATTCTCATAAAAGGCAGCATACACCTCTTCTCTCATGGCATTCATTATGGGACAAACAAAGCCATTTGGGATGTTTGCTGCCAGAGCATCCAGACTCGTAACCTCAGCAATCTGAATTCCCAGGCTATATCCAAGCCCTTTAGCTGTAGAGACCCCGATCCTTAGTCCGGTAAATGCCCCGGGACCTATTATAACAGCAATTCCATCAATCTTTAATCTATTCGCTGTCTCGTCCCCATCCTGCAAAATACGATCAATGGCTGAAATCAGCCAGCTGTCCGAGGTGCTGTCACTTGAATGTCCCTGTGTAACACTATGGGTATATTCAGCAAGAACAACCTCATTTTGAATCAAGGCAACACTTCCTGTTTTTGTGGATGTATCTATGCCCAGAATTCTCATCCTGCCTGCTCCCAGATCATATTGTCTATCAACCTTGTTTTTCCTATTCGGACAGCTAATGCAAGCAATGCCCTTGTCTCTATTTGAAACAATGGCTTCAGAATTTCTGTATCGCAAACCTCTGCATATTCAAGCAAGACCAAAGGATTAGCCTCAATGTTTTCCTTCATCCATGAGGACAATCTGACTCCATCCCTTTCTCCATTATCCAGCATCAATTTTGCTATTCGAAGTGTTTCAAAAAGAATACCTGCCTGAATCCTTTCCTCTGGATTAAGATAGGCATTGCGGGAACTCAAGGCAAGTCCTTTTTCACCCTTCTCCCGAATAATTGGCAATATCTGCATCTCTATGTCCATGTTCAGGTCACTGATCATCTTCTTTATAACTACTGCCTGTTGGTAATCCTTTTGTCCAAAATAGGCAGTATGCGGTTTGACAGCATGGAATAGCTTTGTGACCACGGTTGTTACCCCCTGGAAAAAGCATGGACGAAATAAGCCACATAGTCCGGAGGTAATTTCCGAAACATGGACAGTAGTTAAACACATCGATTGCCTCTCCACTGTAGTTTCCCTCACCCCATCTCTCTCCCTCAAAGGGAGAGGGGGATACATCTCTGCCATCTCAGGACAAAAGATGACATCCACACCCATTTGTTCACATAGTTCTGTATCCTTTTCCATGACTTGCGGATACGACTCGTAATCCTCTTCAGGAGAAAACTGAAGGGGATTAACAAAAATACTAACAACCAAGGCATCATTTTGCTCTCTGGCAGCCTTTATCAGAGAAAGATGTCCCTGATGAAGTGCCCCCATTGTTGGCACAAATCCTATCTTTTTATTTTCACGCCTTAAGGAATCAGCTATTTCTTGCATGGTTTTAATCTTTGAAATGATCTCCATTATTCAAAGCTCTCCTGCAATGCAGGGAATTTCTGCTCCCTTACATCCTTGCTGAAATTTTCTACTGCAATAGTAATAACACTTGTTAAATCCGCATATTTTCTTACAAATTTGGGTATTTTTCTATTATAAAGCCCCAACAAATCATGGGTAACCAAAACCTGTCCATCGCAATGAGTTCCTGCTCCAATGCCAATGGTTGGGGTATTGGGCAGGGTATGAGTAATCTCTTCAGCCAATTTCCAGGGGATACATTCCATAACTATGGCAAAAACACCTGTGTCAGCCAGACATTGGGCATCATAGAAAATCTTTTGAGCAGCCTTTGAATCCTTTCCCTGAACCTTATAACCACCCATTTGATGAATGGCTTGAGGGGTCAAGCCAATATGTCCCATAACAGGAATATCAGCCTTTATTATGGCAGTAACAACATCTACTATTTCTGCCCCTCCCTCTACCTTTACCCCTTGAGCCCCTCCCTCTTTAATCAATCTGCCGGCATTATAAACAGCATCCCGAATATCTACTTTATAAGAGAGGAAGGGCATATCAGCTACAATCAGGGCATGGTTACAAGCCCGCACCACGGCTTTGGTATGGTGAACCATTTCATCCATGGTTACAGGCAGGGTATCCTTGTAACCCAGCATAACCATACCCAGTGAATCACCAACCAGAAGCACATCTACCTTTGCCTCATCCAGAATACTTGCTACAGAATAATCATAAGCAGTGAGCATGGTGATCTTCTGTCCAGACTTTTTCATCTGTAATAAATTTGTTGTAGTAATCATTGAATCACAACACCTCTTGTTGTCTCTTCCGATATATTCTCTACCAATTCACGGATGGTTTTCCCTGAAATTGGATGTTTTACCTCTGGTGCAATCTCATTTAAGGGTATCAAAACAAATGCCCGATTATGCATCTCCGGGTGTGGCACTTGCAGGTTTGGTTGTGAGATGCAGGCATCATCATAGAGCAAGATGTCCAGATCAATATTCCTTGGCCCCCAATGAACCGTTTTTTCTCTGCCCAACATGCACTCTACCCTCAGGAGAAATGCCAATAGATCCTCGCAAGAATAAGTTGTACTTATTTTTACCACACCATTAATAAATTTGGGTTGGTCTACATTCCCTACAGGTTCTGTTTCATAATACGAGGATACCTGCATTTGCTGTACGAAAGGATGGGCACGGATAATTCCCAATGCTGTATCAATATACTCCACCCTATCGCCAATATTTGAGCCAAAAGAAATATATGCTATAGCCATTGCTCTATACACCCCTCTCTCTGCTTATCTGCACCCCAGCATACTCAACCACACCACCAATAGGAACATGCGGTTTTTTTACACATACAACCACCTTATTTACCCTATCAAACCCTTTCAGAATAGACTCAGCCACATCAGAAGCCAGAGCCTCAATTAAGGAATATTTTTTTTGTTGCCCCTTTTCTTTTATCAGGTTATAAATCTCACAATAATTAACAGTATCACAAAGCTGATCACTTTTGCCTGCTTTATTCAGTAACAATTCCATCTCAATATCAATAATAAACCTTTGACCCAACTCTTGTTCAGCCTGGCTTACACCGTGAAAACCATAAATATCAATGCCTTTAATGATTATTTTGTCCAAGTATTTATCCTGAATTATATTATAAATGTTCAGCTATACATATGCTGCATACTTACAGTTTATTATAGCAAATGACCTAAATAAAGTCAAGGAAAATATTTGACAACCCAGCAATTCCTATTTGAATTATATCTTGACATTTACAAAAAAAGGTGATATATTTATAGTTGTTATTGTATTAATATTTTTCAGGGAGGGGAAAAAATGTTAGAAAACATGCTTCAAGTTTTCACCAGAATACAGGCGATAGAGGAAAAGTTTGGTCAGGTTTCCGTAAATAAGATGGAGGATGTTTCTTCGCCTACTTTTAAGGAAACCCTTAGCGAGGTAAAAGGGGGAAAGACAGATACAAAAGGGTATCCCTATCAGTATGCTGAATTGATAAATAACGCCAGTCAAAAGTATGGAATAGATGCAAAGCTGATTGAATCAATTATTAAGGCAGAATCTAATTTTAATCCTCAAGCTGTTTCTTCTAAAGGGGCATGTGGCTTGATGCAATTAATGCCTCAGACAGCAAGGTCGTTGGGGGTAAAAAATATATTTGCTCCAGAAGAAAACATAGATGGTGGGGTAAAATACCTCAAGGATATGTTAAATAAATTTAATCAAAATGTACCGCTTGCCCTTGCCGCCTATAATGCGGGGCCAGAGACTGTGAAGAAAGCAGTGGGTGTCCCATCCATCATAGAGACACAAAATTATGTAGCTAAGGTATTACGATATTTTCAGGGGTCGTAGTTGAACAATACGCAGGAGGGATTGAGATGGCAGATGAGGTCAAGAAAACAGGCACAGGTATTGGACAGGTTCTTGTTGTGCTTTTTCTAATGGCAGGGATTATTGGTTTGCTGATTGCTTCTTTTCATCTGATGGATACATTTGGGGTCTATGACAAGGATGAGGTATTGAGAAAACTGCCTGTGATAGGTCCAATGTTTACTGCCAATCAACCAGTGATAGAGGATATTGAGGAACAAGAAAAGGTTGATTGGAAAGAGACTATTGACTTAAAAATGGAAACCCTGAAAAATAGCAGGAAAGAACAAGAAAAAAAATTGAAAAAATTCGAGCAAGAGCTTAAGGAAAAAGAAAAGGAACTCAAAAAAAAGGAGAAAGAGATTTCTCAAATAGAAACAGAGGTTTATCAAGAAAAGGTTGCCTGGGAAAAAGAGAAACTTGAAAAAAAGACCGAAGGGGATAAGTGGCAGGAACAAGCTACCCTCTTTGAGAAGATGAGTCCAAAGAAGGTCATAGAAATATTTCAGAATATGGATGACAAGCAGATTGTAGAGATCCTCAAAAGAATGAATAGCTCCATAAAGTCAGCAATATTAGCCAAAATGGAGCCTAAGAGGGCAGCAGAGATATCACGGAAGATGATGAGGTAAGAATGTTGGTGGTTTATGGAGAGATTGTTGAAGAAAATAATTTCGAAAGGATCAAGATAATGGGCATAATTAACGCAAAGGTATTGCTAAGAAATCCGAGAATATCGGAACTGGAGCCTGTCGAGGTTGAAGCATTAGTAGATTCAGGTGCAGTCCATCTTTGTATTCCAGAACATATAAGAATTCAGCTGAAGTTAGATGAAATCGACAAGAAAGAAGTAACTTTGGCAGATGGGAGTCAAAAACTTGTTCCGTATGTTGGCCCCATTGAGCTTCGTTTCAAGAATCGCATTGGTTTCGCTGGAGCATTAGTTATGGGTGATCAAGCCTTACTTGGTGCCATTCCAATGGAAGATATGGATTTGATTATCATTCCAAAAACTCGAACCTTATGTGTAAATCCAAATAGTCCGAATATTGCGACATCGATAGCTAAGGGGTCTGTCACAAAATAACCGTGTTATACCGCAAAGTCAACAACATTAGCCTTGTTAGTCAGTAGCAAACCAAAAGGAGAACCCATGTTAGACATCAAACTTATTCGTGAAAACCCAGAAATAGTCAGGCAGAGGCTTCAATCTCGCGGCAAGGATGCAGAAGGCTTACTGGATAAATTATTAAAAGCAGATGAGGAGAGGAGAAAAATTCTTGTTGAGGCGGATCAGTTAAAGTGTCAGCGAAATACTGCATCTGAAGAGATTGGTCGGCGAAAAAAACAGGGTGTTTCAGCGGATGATTTGCTGGAAAAGATGAAGGAGACTGCAGAAAGAATAAAAGGCATGGATGAAGAGTTAAGAAAGATTGAGGAGACTGTGAAAACAGCAATACTTCTTATTCCAAACCTTCCACATGAAAGTGTGCCCATTGGAAAGGATGAGCAAGACAATGTTGAGGTGAAAAAGTGGGGTAACCCTTGCGAGATGGCGTTTGAGCCAAAGCCTCACTGGGATATTGGGGAGGCACTTGGTATTCTGGACTTTGAACGGGCAGCAAAGATAACAGGGGCAAGATTTTGTCTTTATAAAGGGGCAGGAGCCAGATTGGAGAGAGCATTGATCAATTTTATGTTGGATCTTCATACCAAAAAGCATGGCTATCAGGAGATTCTACCACCGTTTATGGTGAACTCTGCCAGTATGACTGGTACCGGACAGCTTCCAAAGTTTGAAGAGGATTTATTCAAGTGTAAAGGAACAGATTATTATCTTATACCAACGGCTGAGGTTCCGGTAACAAACATTCATCGGGATGAGATCCTTGATGGAAAGGACTTGCCGATTTATTATACAGCCTACACCCCATGTTTTCGGGCAGAGGCAGGCTCTTATGGCAAGGATACCCGTGGACTTATCAGGCAGCATCAGTTTAATAAGGTGGAACTGGTTAAATTTGTCAAACCTGAAGATTCTTATAATGAATTGGAAAGACTACTTGAGAATGCAGAAGAAGTGTTAAAACTGTTAGAGATTCCATATCGGGTAATTGTCCTTTGCAAAGGGGATACAGGATTTTCTGCGGCAAAAACATATGATATTGAGGTCTGGTTGCCTGGACTTGGATGTTACAAAGAAATATCCTCGTGCAGTAATTTTGAAGATTTTCAGGCAAGACGGGCAAATATAAGATTTCGGGAAACAGCAGAATCTAAACCAGCCTTTGTTCATACCTTAAATGGTTCAGGCCTGGCTGTGGGTAGAACCTTGGTTGCTGTTCTGGAAAATTATCAACAGGCAGACGGAAGTGTGATTATTCCACGAGTGCTTCAGGGTTATATGGATGGGCTTGAATCCATAATGTAGGGGCAACTCTTGCAGTTGCCCTCCATCTAATTAGAGTAGATGGGTAAAAAGGTATCCTCTGTGTGCTTTGTGGTGAATGGTTTTTAGCCATGTCAAAAATTCCTGCCAGATTTTCGTTGACTTTTTTTCTGTAGTATGGTATATTTATAAAAATACATAACTACTCACCACAAAGGCACGAAAACACAAAAAGTTGATAAGTTGAATAGTTGATGGGTTGATAAGTGGATGAATTGATAGGAAATGTTTATGAATTATGAATCTGTGTTCCTTTAACCTATAAACTCATCAACCTATCAACCTATCAACTTATGTGTTCTCCGTGGTGAATTACTTTACCTGAGTAGTTACAAAAATACTATGGTTATAAAGATTAATCCCCAATGTCCAGAAATTGAATTAATAAAAAAAGCTGCATTATCCCTGAAAGAGGGAAATCCGCTTATTTTCCCTACGGATACAGTTTATGGGCTGGGGGCAAATGGGATTGACCCAGGGGCAATAAGGAAATTGTTTGAGATTAAGAAAAGGGAGGAGACAAAGCCCTTTGCCTTGCTTATTGGTAAAAGGGATGATGTTTATAAATATTGTAAGAATATTCCCCCTTTGTTTTTTGTGCTTACAAAACGGTTTTGGCCAGGGGCACTTACCGTGGTCATGGATACCTTAGCCATTGTACCCAAAGAATTGCTTGGGGAAGGTTCTGGTGTGGCATTGAGGATGCCGGATTCTAAGGTGGCTCTGGCATTATTAAAACAAGCTGGTGTGCCAATTGCTGCCTCCTCAGCCAATTTTTCAGGGGGGATTGATCCAGCAATCGTAGATGATATCAGTGATAAACTAATGGATATGGTGCCATTTGTAATCGATGGTGGAAGGTGCCCGGGGGTACCATCCACGGTTGTTGATTTGCGGGGCGGTGTCCTTAAAATACTCAGGGAAGGGGCAATTTCGGCAGAAGAGATAAATAGGGTTGCGTATTAAAAAGATTAATAAGTGGATAGCTCCTTAATAAGTGAGGTGCAAGTTAAAATGGCAAAAGCTGATAAGCTAAAAGAAGAGATCGGCTGGTTAAAGATTATATTTGGTGTTTTGATTGCCACTGACATTTCTTTAGTTGCTTGGCTGGTTCAGAATTATGAAAAAGCCAATCAGCTTCTTATGGTTTGTGCTATAGTAATGGTTCTGATTACATTTGTAATTGTTTGGGTAAATAGAGTTGCATATCGAAATATTGATGAATTGGAGGAATTATAATGGAATGGCTTGCAATTACTGTTGTTATAGTGTTTATCGTTGGTATAGGCATAGTAACGAATGATGCCATAAAACATGCAAAAAAACATTGACATCCTACATCATTGATGACAAAATAAATATATACACAAGGAGGGTTGCATCATGAATAATCGAATAAAAATCGCTTTGACAGTACTTGGAGTGATTGTAATTGTCTTTATCATGATTTTTTTAGAGACAAGCCATCGGGCAAGGGAAAGTTATAAGGAGGCAGAGACGGCATATCAACAGGGTGATTATGATATGGCTATTGTCTGGTATGGTACGGTTATCAGATTTTATACCCCTGGTTCAAAGGTGGTAGCCAAGGCAAAGGATAAACTGTTTGAGATTGGTGAGATGCTGGAAAAGAAGGGTGATTATAAAAAGGCATCTGAGGCATATGGTGAGGTTGTTCATGGTATTTATGCTGTTCGATCCTTTTACACGCCCCATGAGGATTGGCAGGACGAGGCAAAGAAAAGGGTGAAGGTATGTAAGGAGAGATGAAATCTATGCAGGCAGTTCTTGAGAAACAGATAAAAGATATGACTGAAGATGAACTTAAAAATATCTTTCATAGAGACTATCTAAGAAGGCTTACTCGCTACAGAATGACAGATGATTTTTATAGAAAAAAATATGGTATGAATCTTGAAGGCTTTGAAAAAGAAAATATTGTAGAGAAGCAAGGTTATACATTTGAGGTTGAATCTGATGCACAGGAATGGGAGCTTTCAATTGATGGGATAAAAACAATTGAAAAGAAGATGCGGGAGCTCTTGTGTGAAAATTGACAGAATTATTGAAGAAGCAATGATTGTTGCAAATAAATATGGTCTGCATTTTGTAGAGATCGATAGAACTGAGAATATTATCAGCTTAAAATTATTAATAGATAGTGAGTTTTTTATTCAAATATATGGAAATAATGAAAAAAATAAACTCAATCTTGCTCTTGTCTTCAAAAAGAGAAGATTATATGGATATGACTCTGAAGGGAGTAAATATCACTTTCATCCTTTTGATAATCCTGCGAATCATATATTTGTTGATGAGAGAAAAACAATAGGGGAATTTGTTCAACAGTCAGTAGAATTTTTAGAAAAGAATAAACTGTTGTGGAATATGGGTGGCAAAAAAGGTAGTTATGGTAAATTATGAGCCTTATATTCAAAAAGCCATAGAGATAAGAGAAAATAAACAGCGGTTGCTTGAAATAAGATATGCCAATGCATGGGAAACAGCCAGAAAGGCAGCACATATCTTGAAAAATGAATATTCTGCTGATGAGGTTATACTTTTTGGCTCACTTTTACACAAACAATTTTTTTCCTTAACTTCAGATATAGATGTTGCTGTGAGTGGTATTCCTTGTGATAAATTTTTTCAGGCTCTATATGCGGTTGGATTCCTGAGTGATATAAGGGTGGAAATGGTAGATATAGAAGAATGTAGGGATTATATTAAAGAGATAATAAAAAAAGAAGGAATTAAATTGTGAGTGTTAAATCGTTAATTATTATTGAAAAAATAAAAAATGAGATGAGAAACATAGAAACGATTGTAAATAAGGTAGGAAAAGGATTCAAACATGCGAAAGAGAATATAGAAGATGCTGATTTTTACCTTGATTCAGTAGCATTTAATCTGCATGGTTTTTATTCTGGTATAGAAGAGATATTTGAGATTATAGCTAAGGCAATAGATACTAACTTGCCTTCTGGAAATAGATGGCATAGGGATTTGCTGGATCAGGTGTCAATTGAGATTGCAGGGATAAGACCAGTTGTTGTTTCGAGCAATACAAAAAAGCAGTTGCTTGAATTTCTTGCTTTTCGTCATCTCATAAGAGACATCTATACCTTTGAGATTAATCCTGAAAAATTGGAGAAATTAGTTAAGATACTTCCTGAAACCTTTGGAAGTTTCAAGGAAGATATAGGAAATTTCGTAATATTTTTAGAAAAAATGTAATTACAGCAGGTAGCAGGGTAGACAGACAGGAATGTCTGTCCTACCGTTATTTTAATCATATCAGGAGGAGAGTTTATATGAATAGGAGAAAGATTGGAATCTTAGGATTAATGGCAATGATGGGTATTTTCTGGGGATGTACCCTTGTTGAGGCAGCGACGGAAACAGTGGTTGCTTATAGGGCATACGATGTTAATAAGGGTCCCATAGATGAAACAACAATATTTGGGACAACATATAATGCCGTGTATATAGTCGCTACCTGTACTGGAAAAACAGGAGGGATAGTTACTGGCACAGCTACTATAGATGACCCTCGTGCTACCTATACCTTTGGGTTAAGGGATGATGGTGTGGCTCCAGATATTCGTGCAAATGATGGGGTATATACTGCAGCACCTTTTTCTATATCCAGAACAGGAGGCTCTGATCTTCTTGTTGGTAATGGGAAATCCTTTAGTGTAGCAGTGGATATAGATGGTCTTGGTGATACTGGTAGTGTGACTTTAGGAGCTGAGTATATTGCCCCCGGTTTTTTAATTTCACCATTCGTAACAAAAACACCCATTCCCCTATATGGCACAACCTCTATTTGTTTTACAGCCAAAGATGATATTCAAAACGGTACATGGACATATTCTATCAGCATCAATGATCGGATTCTTTCTGGAAGCTCTACAGGTACCTATACCGGACAGACAGCTATTGATATGATATGGGATGGACGAGATAAGAATGGAGATGTGTTTACATCTGGTAATTACAGTATAAGTGTAAAGATAGAGGATAATGCCGGAAATTTTTTCGTGAAGACAACCTCAATTATGATTGATGATACTTTCCCACTAATTGAGAGTATTATAATATCGCCAAGCCCATACCTTTCTACAAGTACGACTGTAACAATATCCTTTACAGGTTCTGATAATGCTGATATCTGGGCATACGATCTTTCCTATAAGGGACAATTATTGTATGGAACTGGTGCTTCAGGGACAAGAACAACAAAGCAAGGAATAAGTTTTATCTGTGATGGTCGATATGGGACAGGTACACAGTTGGGAGAAGGACAGCATGAAATAGTATTGAATCTGTGGGATAGCGTAGGAAACATCATCTCTGAAGGGGTATTTATCACCATTGATAATACTGCTCCTGTGATTGAAAATTTACAATTTTCCAATAATCTTGCATCCTCTGAAAATCCCTTAACTGTCTCATTTACTGGTGTAGAATCTACCGGACAATGGACATATATGATAACTATTGGTGGACAGATAACCCAGGGTATACAGGGAACATTGCCTTTTGGAACAATTTCCTCAAACAATAAACTCATAACCTTTATCTGGCCGGCAACGGATAAAAATGGTTTACCATTTGCAGATGGTGATTATATAGTTGAGATAACCCTGACAGATATGGCTGGAAATGTATGCAAGGCTACCGGTTCAGTAAAGGTTGATGGGACATCGCCAGAATTAACCAATTTATCTATTTCAAACCCCCATGTTCCCCCTTATGGTTCTCCATCAACCATCTCTTTTGTGGGTAGTGATAACCTTGGCACATGGACATATAGTATCTCTATAGATGATCGACTGTTAGGTAGTGATGGTACACCCTCAAGCACAGGAATCTTGGTCTCTGCTGGAACAATAAGCTTTGTCTGGAATGGAAAGGATGTCAATGGAACTTATTTTTTAAGTGGTTCAAATACAATTACAGTGCAATTAAAAGATATGGCCGGAAATACAATTATAGGAACAGTTCCAGTGATTATCGATGCCGTTGTACCCAAGATTACTTTAATAAATGATAATACCTCAGGCTTAACCCAATATCTGGGAGAGGAGATAGAATTTCAGATGACTACTGATGGTCCTGCTACAGCTACAATTATGCTTACGACATCAGAGATACAGAGTGCTAAGGAGATTATTACCGGACAGGCACCCGCATCCTTCAGGCTAAATGACACAGGTTGGGATCAATATGGGATAGGTAGTGGGAGAGTTGCAGGGAAGGTAGAGGTATTCGTAGTCAACAAAAATAATGGGAATGGGACAAGGAGTACATTTACAATATCTGATTATAGTACTCCATACGACTTGTTTTCTGCAATTAATGTAACTGCCTTTGGAATTTCTACCTATGGAAGTGTTACTTATAATCCTACAACAGATAAGGCCGTGTTCCGTGCTGCTCCCGAATATGAAATAGGATTAAGAGAGTATTGTGATGTTGCCTATAAGACACCATTCTTTACCCAATTGAAACTTCCGGTAGTATCTGTGAATCTGACAGCCTATACCCCTACGGAGTATAAGGGTAGTTTTGTAGTACCAGCAACCGAGGCTATAGGGACATGGACAGTCTATGGATTTGCTATGAATGGAGCTGGTACCACCAGCATGAAGGGTGGGACTATTACAATGGATGGAAGTCAGCCTATCCCTATTACAAAAACAAAGATTATTGGGCTAAGGGTTGAACCGTCCCCATCAAAACAATTTTTTAATTCTTCACTCAAGCGGATGCATGTCCAGATGGCAGTTGCTACCCTGGATAAGGAATTAGGGGAGGATGAATTTACTATTGACTCTGGTAACACTGAGTTTACCCTTTATGCTCCAGGGATAAAAATAAATGATCAAGTGATTATCTGGAATGATTATATTCGAGATGAAAACAATAAGGTAGTCTTTGACCATGGACATGTCTGGACAAAGCAAGCTACCTCGAATGGAACCATTACCTTCTCAGATACAGACCTTTACTTTGGTTCTGCCACAGGCACCTATTCTACCGCTGTCTTCAAAATGAAAAACTTCCATATAGCTATAGGTACATTTACCACAAAAGGGATAGCCTCCTTTGATGTTGGTAGTGTTAAACAGGGTATTCCCCTTCATGATGATGGTGATACAATTACCCATTGGGATACAAAACAAAGGGATGGGATATTCTCTAACACCTATCTTGTTCCAAACGAGATAGATATTCGTAATGTCCCCATAGTTGGGCATTTTATGGATGGAAGGGGTTATCAGGTGCCAAATGATGGGTATCCATTTAATGATGAGAATGCCTCCCCTTTTGTCCTTTCAGCAAGGAATAATACGGATTTTTCAAATGACATAAAGGTAAATATTAACACTATCCCAATCAAAATCAGGCTTCTCATGGCAGAAGATGCTACTTTTAATCCTCTGGAGGGAAAAGATTGTTATATAAAGTATAATCTGGAGGGTGCAACAGCAGATGTCAGGATTACTATAAAAAAAGCCTCTGGAGAGACTGTCAAGGATCTTTGGAGGGGTTGGGTAATGCCGGGAGATAATGTTACTTCATGGGATGGAATGGATTATCAGGGGAAAATGGTTGAAGATGGGAAATACTATTATCATATTGTTGCCACTGATGAGGCAGGAAACAAATCCGAGGATAAAGGGCTGATTGTTATTTCGTTCGTTCAAATGGTATTAGAAGACTTGGTGGTTACCGTGCCTAAGGCGGTGCCAGGCAAAGGAATTGAATATATATCCATTAGTGCTGTGGTCTCTTTGGATGGTACACCTAAACAATTAAAGAATCTTAATTTTGAGACAGCTCATTCAGATAGTGTGTTTGCTCGACCACATGCCTTGTTTGATATTGCTATCTATGACCGAAATAATAACTTGGTTCAGAAGATAGGACCTGATGTAATTGATTTTACCGGAGAATCCTATGATAGTGATCCATTTCCTAATGGGAAACCAAATTATTTAATATTGCCAACTGATGAACGCAATTGGTTAAGAAATAGTGGTACTAACACTCTTGCAGATATGGGTGATGGGAATAAGGATAATGACTGGGAAATCCTGGTTCCATTTGACAAGGTAAATCCTGCAGATACAGATGAACGACATTATAAATCCAAATTTACAATTACTATGGCATATTATTTGAGTAGCCCGTTTAATGAGGGGAGTTATTATGTGAAAGGGCTTGCCAAATTAGTTAGTGCTGACTGGAAGTTTGCAGCATATGATACTACTACGGGCAACGAAATGTGGCATTGTGCTCCTTTTTATGGACATTATGGCGTTCATTCCCAATCTAAGGAACAGGGATTTGAGGTGAGGGAGACAAAATTACCAACAGGTATGGATAATATAGCCCCTGGGGTTTATGAGTCATATCCATCTGGTGGTGTTGATGTGTCTCCTTTTGAGATAAAGAATGAGATATGGGTTAAGGTAGAGGATAATAGTAATGGTAGTGGTGTTGATTTCCGCTCTGAATCATCATATCTTAGATTGTTTGATGCAAACAAGATGGAGGTAGCCGGGATAGCTACTAATAATGCGACGGATAAACTTTGTCTGATTATTGATAAGGGTCTCTATCCTAATGGATTAGAAAAGCCCGGGGCATATACGATAGAGGTTGTTGTTAGGGATATGGCTAATAATGTCAGTAAGGTTAGTCGGAGTTTTACTGTGTTGGATAGATTGCCACCGGAGATAGAAAACATCTCTCCCAAAGAAGGCTCTGTGTATTATGAGGGATTTGGTCTAACACTGAGTGCTACAATTTCAGAGTTGCAAAGAGGTAAATCAGGGGTAAATTGGGGAAGTTCCAGAATTACCCTGAGCAAGGATGGAACAGAGATAAATATACAGAATTATAAACAAATGTCAAATATAGATCAAGAGATAAATGTAAACTATAGAATATTATCCTATGAATTGCCATGGGATTTTCTTAAGCAAGGCACTTATACCATGAATGTTCTGGCATGGGATACTTCGGGTAATCCGGCATCAAAAGAGATTTCATTCAGGGTTATTCGAGGGATTGAGATCTTTTTTGATCACCCTGAATTTGGGCTGTTTCCTACCCTTGCTTTTAAGCCAAATACAGAGATGTTCTTTAATGGAAGCTCAACCATAGTAAGTACGCAAACCATCAGCCTTAACAGGGCAACTATAACAGCTACTGCTATTGCTGGGTATACATTGTTTGGAAAGCCTGTAAGTGTATTGATAGGTACAAGGAGTGCTTATGGAGCAACCTTTAGTCAAAGCGTCCAGTTAACCATATACTATACAGGGACAGAACTAAACTTGTTGCCTGTTGGGAAAAGCGAGGATGTTCTTGTCTTGTACGGCTATGATGGAGGAAAATGGAACTTGGTTCCTGGGGCAAAGAAAGGAATGTATACGATTAAACAAAATGAACCTCTATACTCCACCTATACCCTGGCTTATATTACCCCTCAAAAGTGGACAGTAATGTCTTCTAATGGATCAGAATGGGGAAACTTAAAAAGCAAGGACTGGATGGAGCTTGTAGGGACAATTACTACAAGTACTGGAATACCTATTCCGAATGGTTCGATTACCATAGGGATTATAACTAATTATCCTTCTCCTGCCACAGGCTATAAGGTATTATCCCCTGTAGTGGCTTTTGATTTCAAGGGGGATAAGGTTATTAAATTTAATAACCTTGTTGCGATTTGGATATATTATACTGAACCACTTCCTTTTGATGCAAAGGAAGGAGAATTAACAGTATTTGGATGTGATGATAATAATACATGGATTAAGATAGCAGGAAGTTTGAGTATAGGTAGTAACTATATCAGCTTTAACACTCAACAAACATATAAATTGTATGCTATTATGTATCCAACCCGTGAGGCAGCAGAAGAAGGAAAAGAGACAATTGAGCAAAATATATGGTGTTATCCTAATCCAGCTAAGGGAGGAAAGGTAAATTTCCGATATTATCTATCAGAGAATGATGTAGAGATAACGGTAAAAATTTATACCCTGTTGGGAGATCTTGTTTGGGAAGGTTCAAGAATAGAGGGATTAGCCGGCATTCATGATCGGGATTTTGTCTGGAATTGTCAAAACTCATCAGGTGAGCCGGTTGCCTCTGGGGTATATATCTATCGTTTGACAATGAAACCAAAGAGTGGTTCTGCGGCTAAGACTGTCACCAAGAAGTTGATTGTTATACAGTAAGATGATAATGCGGGAGTAGGACAGACATTCTTGGTAGGACAGACATTCTTGTCTGTCAACTATAATACTGAATATTGTTTGTAATTCCGCATTATAAAGAAGAAGGAGTAGAACTGTGGCTATAGCGGTAAGAAATGAAGTAAAATTTACTTATGAGGATTACCTTACCTATGATATTGATTCTGATAGACGATATGAATTGATAGGGGGTGAGTTTTTTATGTCGCCTGCACCAAATATGTGGCACCAAAGGATATCAAGAGAAATTGAGTTTAGGATTATCTGCCTTTTAAGGGAAACAGGATTAGGGGAGGTATTTAATGCCCCTTGTGATGTGGTGCTGAGTAATGAAGATGTTGTCCAACCAGATATTATCTTTATCTCAAAGGAAAACCAACAGATCATCACTCAGGATAATATAAAAGGCTCACCCGATTTACTCATTGAAATCATATCTAAAAGCTCTGCTCAAAGGGATAGGATTATAAAAAAGGCTCTATGAAAAATATGGCGTCCATGAATATTGGTTAGTGAATATGGATAAAAAGGAGATAGAGGTTTTGACCCTTGCAAACGGAACCTATGAAATTTACGGGGTATTTCAATCACAAGATACCCTTTCTTCGATTGTATTAAAGGGATTTCATTTTAAGGTAGAAGAGGTATTTTGTAGCTTAATGTAAAAGAAGGAGGAGCATAGATAATGAAAAGAGTAGTATTGTGTGGGTTAATAGGTATTATTTTTATAATACAATCTGCCTATGTTGAGGCTGAGGGTAAGGATAAGGTTGGGGCAACAACAGCCGTGTTTTTAGGTATTGCTCAGGGAGCAGGACCAGCTGGAATGGGTGGGGCATTTGTGGCAAGTGTGGATGATGTTAATGCCTGTTGGTGGAACCCTGCTGGATTGATTCGCCTCAAATCAAGGGAGATACTTTATGTTAATACCAAATGGTTAGTAGATGATGTTGATGGACATTTCATTGCCTATGCCCAGCCAACTATTGCCTATAAAGAAAAAAAACGGGTAATGGCTGGGAGTGTAATACTTTCTAATGTCTCAGGGATTGATGGACGAGATGGACAGGGTATATCCATAGGTGATTTGAAGACTGATAATAGGGCATTTATTTTTTCAACAGCTCTGGGTCTTACCCCAGCTACGGCTATTGGGGTAAGCCTTAAGGCTATCAGTCAGGATCTCGGTGGTTCTAAGGGTGAGACAATGGCTTTTGACCTTGGTTGGCTTTTCTCCCCAAAGGATAACCTTTCCTTTGGCATGAATCTTCAGAACATTGGTCCAAAGCTGAAAACAGAGGATGTATCTAATGATTTGCCCTTGAATCTAAAATTAGGATTCTGTTTTAAGCCAACCATGCTTGGCGATAATGTTAAGGCAGCAATAGATGTTGATGTGCCAAGGGATAATGAGGTAGGTGTGCATAGCGGTGTTGAGTATTGGGCAAATGATGCTGTGGCTATTCGCGTAGGATTTGAAAGGGTATCTTCCAACCGCTGCGGATATTCTGTTGGTATGGGGTTCAGAAGCAGCGGTGAAGGGATATTAAAATCTATTAATACCCAGATTGATTATGCCATGCTTTCTTATACAAGTTTTGACCCAACACACAGGATTTCGATGATTACGAGATTTTAAGGAAAGGATATTCACCACGGAGACACGAAGAAATGCTGACAGCTGATCACTATCGATAAAGCTCAGTTGCGGTGTACTCGACATCAACTGCAGCGATTAGTTAGACTATTATTTTTTACCACGAGCACGAAACACACGAAGATTTCGACCTGTGCAATCGGAATTAACCATGAAGGCACAAAGGCACAAAAATTATAAATATACTTAAGAAGGGCATAATCTGTGATTTTTAAGACATAACTACGAAAGGCACGAAAAACGCGAAAAGTTCTGTAATATTATTATTTTTCGTGTCTTTCGTGTTTTTCGTAGTTAAAAATATCTGTGGTAATTTCCGGTTGCACAGGTGGGAAGATTTTATAAAACAAACTTTTTTATACCTTTAACTTTATTAGATATTTCGTCAAATTTCACTTCGTGTTCTTCGTGTCCTTCGTGGTTTAATCTCTTATTTTTACCACGAAGAGCACGAAACACACGAAGATTTTATAAAACAAACTTTTTTATACCTTTAACTTTATTAGATATTTCGTCAAATTTCACTTCGTGTCCTTCGTGTCCTTCGTGGTTTAATCCCTTATTTTTACCACGAAGAGCACGAAACACACGAAGATTTTATAAAACAAACTTTTTATACCTTTAACTTTATTAGATATTTCGTCAAATTTCACTTCGTGCCCTTCGTGGTTTAATCTCTTTTAGTCTAACAAGAGGATTATCATGGAATTAACAATAAAATCCCGGATTATGGATTCAATTGAATTGTCCCGGGCAATCCTACGGCTTTCTTATGAGATATTAGAACGGAACAAAGGGACGCAGGACATATGTATTATTGGGATACGGAGTCGTGGTGTCCCAATTGCCGAGCGTATTATAAAAAATATTGCCTCTGTTGAAGATTGTCTGCTTGAGATGGGGGTGCTGGATATTACCCTTTATCGTGATGATTTGACCACCATTTCTGACCAGCCTGTTGTAAAACCTACCCAGATTCCATTTAATATCACTGGAAAAAGAATTATCCTGATAGATGATGTGTTATATACTGGCAGAACAGTTCGCTGTGCCATTGACCAATTAATGGATTTTGGCCGTCCGGCAAGTATTCAATTGGCTGTGATTATTGACAGGGGACACCGTGAATTGCCGATTCAAGCTGATTATATAGGCAAGGTTGTCGCAACCACAAAGGATGAGGTTGTTGAGGTAAAGGTAGAGGAAATAGATGGATGTGATGAGGTATTGATTTGTAGATGTAAAAATGACGAAGAAAAGGATGGTTAGCTGATGGAAGCAGTTATACTTTTTAGTGTGCTTTCTATTGTTGGTATTATCGCTATTATTTGCATAAGAATATACGACTTGCGACACAAGGCACGACAGCATCAGATAATATCAAAATAAAGGTTGTAAAAGGAATGTTGCAGGTTGTGGATTTGTGATATTATTTATTCTATGTAACTACTCACCACAAAGGCACGAAGACACAAAAAGTTGATAAGTTGAATAGTTGATGGGTTGATAAGTGGATGAATTGATAGGAAATGTTTATAAATTATGAATCTGTGTTCCTTTAACCTATAAACTCATCAACCTATCAACTTATGTGTTCTCCGTGGTAAATTCCTTTACCTGAGTAGTTACTATTCTACAACTTCAAATGGAGTAAAGATGCATTTTTCTCACCATCATCTTTTAAGTATACAAGAATTAACTGCAGAGGACATAACCCGTATCATGGATACAGCAGCCTCTTTTAAGGAGGTTTCCAATAGAGAGGTGAAAAGGGTCCCAACCCTACGGGGTCATACTATAGTCAACCTTTTCTATGAGCCATCCACTCGTACTCGCATATCCTTTGAGATTGCAGCCAAGAGACTCTCTGCAGATGTATTGAATGTAGCTATTGCCAGTAGTAGTGTGGTTAAGGGTGAGAGCTTGAAGGATACTGTTAAAACCATAGAGGCTATGCAGCCATCTATTATTGTTATCAGACACGCTGAGGCTGGTGTGCCGCAGATGGTTTCAAGGCTAATTAATTGCTCAGTGATTAATGCTGGCGATGGTAGCCATGAACACCCAACTCAAGGCTTATTGGATATGTTTACCATTAGAGAAAAAAAAGGTAGGCTTGATGGGCTAAGGGTAGCTATTATTGGTGATATTCTGCATAGTCGTGTAGCAAGGTCAAATATTTGGGGATTAATTAAGATGGGGGCAAGGGTGGTATTGTGTGGCCCTCCAACATTGATGCCAATAGGGATTGAAAAACTGGGTGTAGAGATAACCTATAATTTGCTTGAAGCGGTCAGGGATGCAGATGTTATCATGCTCTTGCGTCTCCAATTGGAACGGCAAAAAACCAGCATGTTTCCCACTATCCGTGAGTATGCAGAATTTTATGGATTGCAGGAGAGCCATCTTCAAGCAGCTAAGAGCGATGTTCTGATTATGCACCCTGGACCCATTAATCGGGATATAGAAATATCCGGGGCAATAGCAGATGGGCAGCATTCATGTATCTTAGAACAGGTGACTAATGGGATAGCAGTAAGGATGGCGGTGTTGTATCTGGTGAGTATGGGGAATGTACATACCGTGGCACAGGCTTCCAGTCTGTGAACTAAACGGAGGGGGATATGTTCAAGCATCTTCTATTACTTCTTGCAATTTTTATTATTCCTTCAACTACAGAGGCAGATATTGGGCTTAAACATTATGAAATATCACTCAGTTGTAATAAGAATAAAGTAGAGTGTGAAGGAATACGCATCAAGCAGACCTATGCAGAAAGGGATAAAAATATCCAGTCATTTCCGGGATCAAATACCTATAAGATGAATATGGTCTCTTTTGCAGGCAGGACATTAAAAACACTGTATTTTTCTATTAATAAAAAGGCTTCAGCTGATACGCAAGGATATACTGCGAATGAAAAATCAAATGGATTTCCTAAACAAATAAGCAATAACCTGATTAAAGGTGATAGTCTCTATAAGGTTAAACGCAAGGTTAAACAAGATATTGAGAAGCAGGCTATTGAGGATGAAAGAATGAAGATATTGGATAAACAGCAAATTATCTTACATATTCCCTACCTTGAGGATGCTTCGAAGATATATATCTATAATGCTGTGGGTCAAAAGATACAGACAATAAGGTTGGATGGTATTATTAAGTAAGCGGTCAGTCGTTAGGAGTCATCCCTACGATAATAAAATATCAGGAGGTATTAAATCTTGCCCAGACAATGTACACTGTCAAGGTTAATTGTTTCGTCTCGAATTCATCAGATAATAAAAATGTTGCAGAAGGCATCAGGGCTGAATATGTGGTTGATTAATGAAAGAGGGGAGGTAATAGATGGGGAGGTTGATTCAAGCATTTGCCTTGAATTCTATGCTGAAACATTAAAAAGGCTATCTGCTATGGGTAAAGGGGAACAGGTTATAAGCCCAACTGGAAATCTGTGCCTGATTGTGCCGATTGTGCTGAGGGATAATCTTGTTGGCGGGATGGTCTCCGAGGAACTGTGCTCCAGAAATAAAACGACGAACAAGGAGGTAGCACCTCTGGCAGGGGTAGCACCCCTGGCAAATGTCCGCCCTTCCCTGCCGAAAAAAAAATTGGACACTATCTTGAAAGATATGGAAGCTACAAGTAAACTCATCTCTGAGTTATACAATGATAAGATTTTGCTGAAGCAGAAAGATACAGAGATTGCTGCTATAAGCCAGATAAGTAAAACCATGATAGCCCATGCTGAACTAAAGGATGTCTTAGACACCATTGTTAAAAATACAGCTAAAATCATGAATACAAAAAAATGTTCCCTGCGATTATTGGATCAGGGGAAAAAAGAGCTGGTTATGACTGTTTCTTGTGGGTTGAGCAAGAAGTATGTTGATGAAAGGCATGAGATAAAAATAGGCAACAGTATTATTGGTCGAGTGGCAGAGACAAAAAGACCAATAGCTGTAGAGGATGTAAGGATAAACAATCTTTTGGAAAATCCACAACAGGTGATAGATGAAGGAATTGTTTCCATGTTATCAGTGCCCTTATTGATGAGGGATAGTATACTTGGTGTGCTTACGGTTTATTCCACAAGACCTCATGAATATACAATGGATGAGATTCAAGTTTTGAGTAATCTGACTGTTCATTCTGCAATAGCTATTGAAAATAAGAGATTGATTACTGTGATTAAAACTAATCTTATAAATATTACCCGCTCTCTGGCAGAGGCAATAGAGGCTAAGGATAGCCATACCCGAGGACATTGCGAACGGACAGCATGGTATGCTGTGGCTACTGCACGGGAGCTTAATATGCCAAAGGCAGTTATAGAAACCATTGAGATTGCTACCCTTCTTCATGATATTGGAAAAATTGGCATACCGGAAAATATACTTCTTAAACCGGGTGGATTAACACAAGATGAGTTTGAAAAGGTAAAAAATCATCCATTTATCAGCTTTAAGATCCTTTCATCCGGAGAATTTCCAAAAGATATTGTTACTGGGGTTTCACAACATCATGAAAGGATAGATGGAAGAGGGTATCCAAATGGCTTGTCTGGGGATGAAATATCCCTTGAGGCTCGAATTATTGAGGTGGCTGATTCCTTTGAGGCAATGGTTTCTAATAGACCATATAGAAATGCCCTTGATATCGATGCCGCAATCATGGAGCTTAAAAGGTGTGCTGGTAAACAGTTTGATCCTAAGGTAGTTGATGCCTTCTTAAATGTGTTGGAAAAGAGAAAGGAAAAGTTTGGGGAATATATTTAAAAAGAGTTGAATAGTTGATAAGTTGATGGGTTGATGGGAAATGTTTAGGAATTATGTCTTTGTGTTTCTTCAACCTATCAACTATTCAACTCATCAATCTATCAACTTATTTTCTAACTCGCCTATATAGGTCTTATAAGACCTATAATCTGGAGGCATTATGTTTGTTTCATGGAACATGACGAAAGCGTGCAATCTGCGGTGTAAACATTGCTATCGTGATGCTGGGGAAAGGGATGAGCATGAGCTGAATACTATTGAGGGCAAGCACCTGTTGTTTGAACTCAGAGAAAGTGGCTTTGATCGCATTATCTTTTCTGGTGGAGAGGCACTGCTTAGGGATGATATATATGAATTGATTGAATATGCTGCATCTATGGGAATTCGTTGTGTTCTGGGAAGCAATGGGACATTGATTGATTTGAAGATAGCAAAGAGATTGAAAGATGCTGGAATTGGTCGGGTAGGGATAAGCCTTGACAGTAGTAATTCAAAAAACCATGATGAATTCAGGCAATGTCCGGGGTCTTTTGAACAAACTATGGCTGGTATCAATGCCTGTCTCCAGATGGGGCTTGATTTTCAGATACACACCACGGTTATGGATTTTAATATGGATAAACTTGCTGAACTTGCTGATATGTCTCAACGGCTTGGGGCAAAGGCACATCATATCTTTTTTTTGGTGCATACCGGCCGTGCAAAAGAATTAACATCTCAAATGTCTCAAAAAAAATATATTGCTCTGCTAAAGGACATTACAGAAAGACAGCTAAAGAATCCTGCTTTTGAATTAAAACCAACCTGTGCCCCTCAATTTATGCCTCTTGCCTCTAAAGCAGGCTGCATGTCCCCTCACTTTGTGCGAGGTTGTCTGGCAGGGATAAGTTATTGCTGCATCTTACCCAATGGGGATATTTCCCCCTGCCCTTATCTGCCGTTGATAATAGGAAATATTAAGGAAACACCATTCTCTGTCCTATGGAAGGAGTCCCCAATACTCCGTAAGCTCCGAAGCTCTGCCTATAAGGGAAAATGCAGGGGTTGTGAATATCGGGAAATCTGTGGCGGCTGTAGAGCCAGGGCATATTATTATTCCAAAGAAAAAGATTATATGGCTGCGGATCCGTGGTGTGGTGAAAGGAATCTTTAATGCTACAATTGTTACCCATGGCAAAAACTCTTCTTTGGGGATTGTTCAACCTTATCTTTCCAGCAGAATGCAGCCTTTGCTCCAACCCTCTGGAAATGATAAAAGAACGATACATTTGCTCTAATTGTCTTGAAAAAATAGTACCAATTGAGTTGCCTGTATGTGATAAGTGTGGAAAGCCATTGGTTTCATCATTTAGCCGATTGCAACATCCCTTATGCCGTGAATGCCGTACCATGAGGAGATATTTTACATTTGCACGAGCAGTTGGAACATATGAAGGGGTATTAAAAAAGGCTATCTGGCTCTTTAAGTATGAAGGCAAAACAGGGCTGCAAAACATCCTTGGTCATCTAATGGTAGATAGTATCATTCATCTGGAATGGATAAACAAAATAGATATTATCGTCCCTATCCCCTTGTGCAAAGCCAGATTAAGAAAAAGAGGATATAATCAGTCAGCTCTTCTGGCTGGCTTCATAGGTAAAAAGCTGAGTATCCCTGTGTCTCGAAATAATCTCAAAAGGATAAAAGCCACTATCACACAGGCTTCACTGAAAAGAAACCAGCGAATAAGAAATGTGTATAATGCTTTTTGTATCCAGCAGCCTAAAGAATTTTCAGGGAAAAGGGTACTTTTGATTGACGATGTTTTTACAACCGGTGCTACCTCAAATGAGTGCAGCCGAATCTTGAAAAAATCTGGTGCCAGTGATATTTTTGTCCTGACCATAGCAAGGGGAGTGTGAATTGCAATTTATGTCCCACTTGAGTATAAATGGAGGAATCAATGAAACCACTTATATCTAAATACAAAGAAAAACTGGAGCATATAGAGACCATTCAGCTTAAAGGCAAGGTAAAACAGGTAATTGGTCTGTTAATTGAATCAGCTGGCCCGCCTTGTGCCCTTGGGGAGGTCTGCCTGATTCGTTTTTCTTCAGGAACATTTATAAAGGCAGAGGTTGTGGGATTCAGGGAGGATAGGATTCTGCTCATGCCTCTGGGAGAAATGGAAGGAATAGCCCCAAACTGTGAGGTTATTTCTACTGGTAGCTTCTTTAATGTACCGGTAGGAGAGGAATTACGGGGAAGGATCCTTGATGGACTGGCAAGACCAATAGATGAACATGGACCACTCCTCTGTACTCAAGAATACCCTGTCCTTAACTCGCCCCCGGATCCAATCTGTAGACCGAGGATTAAAGAGGTATTACCCTTAGGGATTAGAGCCATTGATGCTATCCTGACTGTAGGAAAGGGACAACGATTTGGCATATTTTCTGGAAGCGGGGTAGGCAAAAGTACCCTGATGGGTATGGTTGCCAGAAATACCCGAGCAGATATAAATGTTATTGGCTTGATTGGGGAAAGGGGAAGAGAGGTTAATGATTTCATTGAAAAAGACCTTGGAGAGGAAGGATTGAAACGATCTGTGGTAATTGTAGCTACAGCAGAACAGTCTCCATTGCTCAGATTAAAAGGAGCATTTGTTGCCACTGCTATTGCTGAATTTTTTCGGGATCAGGGTTATGCCGTTATGCTTATGATAGATTCTATTACACGATTTGCTCGGGCGCAGCGAGAGGTTGGTCTCTCTATTGGTGAGCCGCCAACAACCCGGGGATTTACCCCTTCAGTCTTCACCATTCTACCCAAACTCTTAGAAAGGGCAGGAACGAATTCTGTAGGAACTATTACCGGGCTCTATACCATCCTTGTGGATGCAGATGATATGAACGAACCAATAGCAGATAATACCAGAGCAATCTTAGATGGCCATGTGGTTCTCTCCCGTGATCTGGCACATAGAAATTATTATCCTGCAATTGATGTCCTCTCAAGCATTAGCCGAGTAATGATTGATATTGTTGATGCCAGCCATGATCAGGCAGCCAGAAGATTAAAAGAAATAGTTGCAATCATAAAAGAGTCTCAGGATCTGATAAATATTGGGGCATATGTAAAGGGATCAAACCCGAAGATTGATTATGCCCTCTCCAAGATTGAAGAGGTAGAGGAGTTTCTTAAACAAGGGATATGTGAAAAAGCAGATTACCAGATAACTATAAAAACCTTGCTGAAAATATTTGGGGAAGAGGAAGGGACACAAGGGTAAATTTGCCCTCTTTACGCTTTCCCTATGAGTTTAAGTCGTCAAGAAAAAATAACTCGACCTGTGCAATCGGAATTTCTTCTCGCAGAGACACAAAGCACACAAAGGGCAGAAAAGAAGAAAAATCTCATATGTCTTTGTGATCTCTGTGGCTTTGTGTGAGAAATAAGTGAGCCTTGTGATCTTTGCGTTCTTTGTGTTAAAAAAACTCGCTTGCACAGGTCGAAATAACTTGAGTGTTTTGAGTGACTCTTGGTGTATAACTTATTTTTTCTTGACTCCTAACAACACCATGACTCTTTCACTCTGCCACCAACTTAAATCCCACCTGCAATATCTTGCCTTCTTTAAGCAGGAGATTTATCCTATCCCTTAATTCCTTTTTAAGGTTTTCCGTTCGTTTTATTTCTTGCAAGGTATGTCCTGAAACAATACCCTGAATAATATCCTTAATACCATTCTTTTTTTCCTCTAATTCATTTGGGTTTCCATATTTTGCCAATTCATATACCAGAACCACATCCTGCAATTGAGCAGAACAAACCTCATTATAATCAGCCAATCTAATAACAAAATCTCCCAACTCATAATGACTATAGGGGAGCTGTTTATTTGTATCCTCCTCCTCTAACTCCTTCTTTTCTATTGATTCTTCGTCAATAACCAACTTCAATACCCTTGCCCTTGGTTTTAAGGGTATTTGTTCAGGAAAGATGTCAATAGGAATATCTGTTGGTAGGTTTTTTGATTCAGGGAATACCATAATCTCGCTCTCCATTAGTACTGGATTGGCGATAATCCCAATCTTACTTGTTGGAGAAGACAGCAGTATTTTTTCCTCTAAAGGTGGCGTGGTTAAGGGAATTTTACTCATAATAACAAGGGGCAAAGAATCTGCCTGACCGGTAGAAATTGTAGCTGTTTGAGAGTTTGCTTTATAAAGAATAACTGGCGATATATTCTCCTTAAACAAAAATATCTTTGCCAACCACAACCCGGCAGAAGCTAATAATATTACATAAATAATATGCTTTTTTGTCAAGAATAAATTATGTTTTGGCAGGGCAGGCATGACCTCTTTTTTTATTTCTTCCTGAACCATGGATAAAAAATCAACTGAAGGAAGAATCCCTTCAATAGAGGATGTAAGCTCTACGGTTCGTTTGATTGAGGACAATTCTTCCTGACACACGGAACAAGTTTCAAGATGCTCCTTTATGGGTAAGGGAAGTTTAATTGTATTATCCAGAAATGAACTCAACTGGCTTTGAACATATTTACATTCCACTATAAATCACATCCTTTATCTTATCTCTTAGCCCTATTCTGGCTCGATGGAGTCGAGAGGGTATTGTTTTAAGTGGCAATTTCATAATTTCAGATATTTCTTCAAAGGGAAACATAAATACATCCCTGAGGATAATCATTACCATCTGTTCAAACAATAATGTTTCTAAATTATCCAGGATATATTCTTGCAATCTTTCTTTTTCCGCCAATATATCCCCTGCTGCCCTTTGCATGGAAACCTTATCAGGCTTATAACCCTCAAGCAACTCTTGAAGCAACTCATCCTTATTGGCATCATTTTGCTTTAATTTTTCCTTAACCATGGTTATAAGTGTTTGGCAAAGAAATATTTTTAATGAATATTCATCATGAAATTTGTATGGATTATGATAAGCATAGGCAAATGCCTCACAAGCAATCTGACAAGACTGCTGATAATCTCGTCTCAATAAAAGATAAGCAATGCTGCATAATAGTTTTTGATATTTTACTACTATTTCATCAAACCTTTCGGTTTCTCCATCCCGCCATAATTGAACAAGATCCATAACATTTTCTTCAGACATGAGCATACTCCTGTTTATTATAAATATGCAGCAATTACAGTTATTATAATATCATTATTGATATTATATGTCAAGTGTTTTTGTAGCCCGTCTGTAAGTTCAAAATAAGGCGTTTCCCTTCTTTTAAGCCCTGCTAAAAAATTCATTGACAAGATATAATGATAATGATATAATTTAAGGCATGGTTCACAAACCCCAAAGAGATGATATTATTATAGGCAGGGAAGGAATGAAGATTAGAAAGATTGATATCCGAGAAGTTCCTGTTATTCAGGCAATTATTAATCAATATGCTAAAAGGGGAAAGCTACTGCCCAGAGCATTAGGGGATATTTATGAAAATATCAGGGATTATTTTATTGCTGAAATAGATGGAAAAATAGTTGGGTGCTGTGCCCTTCATATTGTCTGGGAGGATATTGCAGAGATTAAGTCTCTGGCTGTATTAAAAGAATTCTCCGGTCAGGGAATAGGCTCAGAATTGTTAGACTCTGCACTGAAGGAAGCCAAATCTCTGGGAATAATAAAGGTTTTTGCCTTAACTTATAAACAGAATTTTTTCTCAAAAAGAGGATTTAAGGTTATCCCCTCATCCTCTCTGCCCCATAAGATCTGGGGCGAGTGTATCCGTTGCCCATTGTTTCCAAATTGCAAAGAAGTGGCTATGGAGTATATTATTGAGGATGTGACGGAATAGAAGTAGACACGAATGGCACTGACTTCAACTTCTTAATCCTAAGTATGCAGGAGCAGCAATTCTTATTATGGTAAAATGGATAAGGGGGAGATATGGAGATTAATCGGTAGGACAGGCATTCTTGCCTGTCATCTGCAACAGGACAGGCAGAAATGCCTGTCCTACCGACAATTCTGTTGATAATCGACAC
>Ga0210044_10000965_pt1 | contig 43846 bp, 38 predicted proteins | sample CryGey13umfilter_2_FD_183959 | JGI IMG/M metagenome (GOLD analysis project Ga0210044, IMG submission 183959) | Groundwater microbial communities from aquifer in Utah, USA - Crystal Geyser 4/9/14 3 um filter (SPAdes) (version 2) | ecosystem: Environmental > Aquatic > Deep subsurface >... | reverse complement strand
ACGTCCGATATAGACAAAAGAATTGCAGAACATAATGCGGGATTGTCAGGCTACACAAAAAGATACATTCCATGGGAAATAATTCTTACTGAAGAATTTGAAACGAGAAGCCAATCGATGAAAAGAAAAAAAGAATTAAAAAGTGAAAGGGGGCGAAGATTTATTTGGGAGCTGCTCAGTGGTGGAGTCCGTTAGCTAACGGATTAACCGAAGGGTTGCAAGTTTCCGTTAGCCAACGGACTCGCGGAGCCAATCGAGACAAAAACTCGAACTAAGTTCTAATGGGTTAACCTTGTTAACCCATTTTTTATTTATTTATCCATTTCCTCTGAAAAATATTTCTATTTCGCCTTCTTTTTCACTTTTTTTCAAATACCACTTGATTTCGTTAATAATGAAATCGATTAATTTGCGCTGTTCTTCTTTCCCACATTCTTTTAGTAACTCTGGCACATTTTTGAAAACTTCCAACATTTCTTCCTTATAATCCGTAAAACAGAATCTTTTTTATACATATCTGAAACAATTTTATCCTTTGACTTCCGTAGGGGGACAGTGATAAAGCCGCGGATTATTTCATGATATTCATTTTTTTATCTGAGCAAATTTTCCCGGCTCATATTACTTCAAATGTAAATGCTGATTGATCTGAATTTCTGCGACTATTTTTCAACGATTATTCTGAAATCTTTATAGTCAGTAACTTTTCCGACAACTACAGCTTTTATAACTCCCTTTTTATTTAAGGCATTCATCATTTGATTTTGCCTGGCTTCAGGAACTGAAATTAGTAATCCACCTGAAGTTTGAGCATCATTAACTATTAATCTTCTCAATTCAGAAATTTCATCTGAGTATTTAACATCGTTCAACGTATGCTTGTAGTTATCTTTTGTTCCACCGGGAATTATTCCTGATGATGCAAATTCCAAAACATTATTCAGCATCGGTATTTTTTCCAACTCAATGAATGCAGAAGTATTCGAAGCATTCATCATTTCAAGCAAGTGACCAAGCAAACCAAAGCCAGTAATATCTGTGCAGGAACTAACGCCCGTTTCCATCATTGCCTCTGCAGCATCTTTGTTCAGCTCAATCATAGTATTCTTCAATTCAAAAATAGTTTCTTCATCAAGAAGATTTTGCTTTAACCCAGTGGAAAGAATTCCTGTCCCGATCGGTTTAGTTAGTATGAGAACATCACCAGATTTTGCCGAATTATTTTTAATCACTTTATTTGGATGAATTACTCCTGTAACAGTCCAGCCAAATTTGGGTTCGGTATCATCAACAGTATGTCCGCCGATAATGTGAATACCTGCTTTATCTGCAATATGTTGAGCACCTTTCAGAATTTCTTCAAGAACGGACATCGGAAGTCTGTTGCTTGGAAAGCCAACAATGTTAAGTGCAAATAAAGGTTTGCCTCCCATCGCGTAAATATCGCTTAATGAATTTGATGCAGCTATTGCACCAAAGTCAAATGGATCATCCACAATCGGTGTGAAGAAATCAACAGTCTGGACGATTGCAGTGTTTTCATCGAGTTTATACACCGCAGCATCATCAGCAGTGTTTGTTCCGACAAGAATATTTTTATCCGCTGGCAATGGAATCTTTTTAAGGATTTCTTCTAACAATTGCGGACGTAGTTTGCAGGCACATCCCAACCCATGAGTATACCGTGTAAGTTTAATTTCTTCTTTCTTAAAAGTTGAAGTAAATACTTGACTTCGCGGCCGAAGTCTCCCAACCAGTGAAGTAATTTCATCGACTGCAAAATCAATTTCTTCAGCAGTAGTGTATCTTCCCGTTGAAAGCCGAATTGTTCCCATTGCATCTTCTTCAGGAACTTTCATAGCTTTCAATGTCGGTGAGATATCAATGCTATCGCTATGACAAGCAGCGCCCGCTGATATAGCAACCCCAGCTAACTCAGAAACAATAGTATTCGCTTCAAGTCCTCTGAAGCTAACACTCAGTGTATTCGGTAATCTTTTTTCAGGATGACCATTAACTCTTAATTCAGGAAATTTATTTCTTAATTCTGTTTCCAGCCTGTCCCGCATTTTTTCCAAATGTTTGGAATATGCAGGAAGCTTATCAGAAATCATTTTACAGGCTTCTCCCAATCCCACAATTTCAATTACGTTCTCCGTTCCTGCACGAAGATTCATTTCGTGGTCTGCACCATAAATTAATTTTTCAAGTTTGATTCCCGAACGAATATACAAAGCGCCTATTCCTTTTGGTGCATAGAATTTATGTCCTGCGATGGAGAGAAGAGATACATTCAGTTCATCAATTCTGACCGGAATTTTTCCCACCGATTGTGCACAATCTGAATGAAAAATTATTCTGTGTTCCTCTACAATTTTCCCAATTTCAGAAATCGGTTGAATCGTTCCGACTTCATTATTGGCATGCATGATAGTTATCAAAATTGTTTGCGGAGTAATTGAATCCATTACTGATTGCGGATCGATCAATCCATATTCATCAACAGGTAAGTAAGTGACTTTAAATCCATTTCTTTCCAAGAACGAGCAAACTTCCTTAACAGCAGGATGTTCAACAGAAGAAGTAATAATATGATTTCCCTTATTACGATTTGCAAATGCAGCACCCCGGATTGCATAATTATTTGATTCGCTTCCACCGCTCGTAAAGATAATTTCATCAACACCACAATGCAGAAGATCTGAGACTTGCTTTCTTGCCTTTTCTACAGCTTGTTTTGCTTCCGTTCCGAACAAATGACTGCTTGAGGGATTACCGAAATGTGTATTGATAAAAGGCATCATCGCTTCTGCCACAGCAGGATCAATCGGTGTGGTTGCGTTATAATCGAGATATACAGGTTTATTCATATTCCAATCTTGTCATCATTAGAAAAGATTTAAATGTCTCTTACAAAGCTAAAGATTAATTGTGATTTATAAAATCTTTTTCAATTTATGATTGTCATCCAACAACTGTTGGCGAATAAGGAGTTTAATAGGATTACACTTTCTAAATAATTAAGTTTCGATAGTAATTTTTAGGTAGTTTTTCCTGCTATGGCACAAACTGATTATAAAGAGTACCTCGCTTATTTTCTTTATTTAATAGGAATTCATTCAATTGCTGTTGGTTTCGGATTAATTTTTTTTCCTCCTTCCTTCCTTGAAATATTCGGATTTACAGATTACAAAGAAAGTTTCTTTCAGGCTCAGGGTGGCGTGTTTCATATTGCTATGAGTGTTGCTTACATAATAGCAGGCAGGGATGTCCTAAATTCAGCAAGGCTTATTCAATTTATTATCATTGTCAAATTTCTTGCTTTTTCATTTTTGATCATTTATTACTTTTTTGTGATGTCAGCCTGGTTAATTTTAATATCAGGAATAGTAGATGGTTTAATGGGTTTAATAGTACTTGTACTCTTTCAGCGATCTAGATTAAAGATAGAATAATTATAATGAATTATTAACACTATGCCAGCAGTTTCAGGATTACCAACCTTAATATTAACCGGAGCTTCCGGCTTGATAGGCAAATATCTTCTTGATGAGTTTAAAAATGATTTCAGAATTTTTGCAATTGCAAGAAGGTCACAGCAGGAATGTAACGCACCTAAACATCAAAACATAGCCTGGATAAGAGCAGACATCGCCAATATTAACAGCATTTCAAAAGCGTTTAGAGAAATAACTACAGCCGGTGGAGCTGATTATTTAATTCACCTTGCTGCATATTATGATTTTGTAAATGAATATCACCCCGATTATGAATTAACAAACATCAACGGAACAAGGAATATCTTAGAATTATCAAAAAACCTTAATCTGAAATTATTTCTTTTTGCAAGCTCTGTAGCAGCATGTGCTTTCCCGGAAAAGGATAATTACATTGATGAAACATCACAAGCCGATGGATTACACATTTATGCAAAAAGCAAACGGGCAGGTGAAGAGATGGTAAAAGAATTTTCGAAGCAAACACCTTCCTTTATTTTCAGGCTTGGAGCTGTATACAGTGACTGGTGTGAGTATCCTCCCCTATATACATTTATTAATACCTGGTTGGGTAAATCGTGGAGGTCAAGGATTCTTGCCGGTAAAGGCAATTCAGCAATTCCTTATATCCACATTCGTGACGTCGTAAGTTTCTTCAGGCAGCTCTTAACAAAATATCATATGGTCAAATCCGGAGAAGTTCTTATTGCTTCAACCGAAGGTTCAACATCACATCTTGATTTATATAAATTAACAACACGCTATTACTATGGCGATGAAACAAAACCTATTTATATGCCCAAAATAATGTGTGCTTTAGGGATTTATGTAATTAACTTTTTCAAACGATTGCTTAAACAGGAAATATTTGAACAGCCATGGATGATAAAATATGTTGATAAGAGACTGACTGTAAAGCTTAGCAAAACCCCTGCATTACTTAACTGGAGACCAAAAGCCCGACTACAAATTGAAAAAAGATTCCCATTTCTCATAGAAAGAATGAAAAGCGAATCTTTAACCTGGCAAATGAAAAATATAACAATTCTTAGAAAGACTACTGAAAGAATTGACTTTAACATTTACTCAGCTCTCGTTGATGAAGAGGATGTTATTGTTGAGAAGATAGTAATATCTGTATTCAAATCACCGGAATTTATTTTGTACTCGCATCTGCAAAATTTAGATCGGTCGGAATTGAAATGGTTTATCAAACTTATTTACCGGCTTATTCTGACTTCCATCAATTCAAACAACAAATTGCTTATTCAGAATTACTTTGAAGTTTCGGGCATCAGTCGATTTAAGGCAGGTTATACTTTTGATGAAATGACTTTCATCTTGAGAACAATTAACAATGAAGTTATCGGATATCTTAAAACACAGAAACAACTTGAAAAATATGAGAAGGAATTTTACTTCTACATTACCGTACCTATCGAGTTTGGAATAGATGAAGCCGAGCAGCAGTTTCAATCGTATCAATCCAAACCTGAAGCAGAAGTTAAGAAAGAAGTCGAAGTACTTTCTATTGAGCAAAATGAATCCAGGAAACTGCTTGAAGAAACAATATGGAGTTGTTTGGTAAATCGAAAATGATAAAAGAATTATGGTATAAAGGTATACGGTATATGCGAAATATATTTAGAATTCATTGTCCACATTATACCTTATATCCTTATACCTATATACATGACCTATGAAAATAAGCTTAAGAAATACTCAGCTTTTCGGATACACCATTATTGTTATCCTGATGGGGACTTTCACAATTTTTGCAGGACTATCTTTCATCACAGATACAGTTATGCAGGAAGCGAAGCTAAAAGTACAGATGGATCTTAACTCTGCATGGACAGCATACAAAGAAGAGAAAGCTTTGCTTCAAATGAACGTAAGTCTTGTTGCCCAGCATGAACTTTTCAGAAGAGCACTAAACAACAACAGCACTAATCTAAAAGTAAACAAGCTTCTTGCTGAGCTCAAAGAAAAATATAAACTGGATTTTTTGAACCTTGTTAGTAATACCGGTTTTGTAATCGGCACATCTGGAAAACCAGATGTTCTTAAACGCAAGGTGAGAAATGATCCTGTTATCCAAGAAGCTTTTCTGGGAAATGTTACCAGCGGAACTTCGTTGATCTCGCAGGAAAATCTGTTACTAAAAAGTGATGGGCTCGCAGAGCAGGCTTACATTCCAATCTTACAAACAGAACGAGCAAAACCAACCGGCAGAACTGTTGAGAATAGAGGAATGATTCTGGAAACTGCTGTTCCGATCTTAAATGATCGGAATGAAGTTTACGGTTTAATTTATGGCGGGATACTATTAAACCGCCGTTTCGATCTAGTTGACAGAATAAGAAGCACTGTATTTGGTAATGATTATTTTGACGGGAAACCTTTAGGAACTGTAACTCTTTTTCTTGAAGATACTCGAATTGCAACCAACGTAATTACAGAAGATAGTATAAGAGCAATTGGAACTATTGTTTCTGACGAAGTTTATTCGAAAGTGCTGGAACGAGGAGAAAGATTTGCTGACAGAGCTTTTGTTGTGAATGACTGGTACCTCTCTGCTTACGATCCTGTACTTGATGCCAAAGGAAAAATAATTGGCATTTTGTATGTGGGATTATTGGAGAAAAAATACACTGCTTATGGTCAACAACTAACTATTAAGTTTATCGGAATAGGATTGATTGCATTATTAATTGCTGTGTTACTAGCCAATTATTTATCAAGCAAAGTTCGACGACCAATTTTAAAATTGGTGGACGCAACAAGAGAAATTTCTAAAGGAAAGCTTAACACACGTGTTATCAATATCGGCAAGATCAATGAAATTTCAGAGCTTGCGAGATCATTTAACTCGATGGCAGCCTCATTAGAAACAGACAGTAATCAATTGAATGAAGCTTCAGCCAATCTGAAACGAGCCTATATAAAAGCCGATGAAAAAAATCGTGCTTATCTTGAAATGCTTGGATTTGTTACTCACGAATTAAAGTCTCCGCTAGCATCTATTGTTTTTGGAATTGGTTCCCTTCGGGAAAAAATTCTCGGAGAACTGACTGAGGGACAGGAAGATGTCTTAAAATCTTCGGCAAGAAGTGCAGATTACCTGAATTCTACAATTGCAAATTTTCTGAATCTCAGTCGGATTGAAGAGGGCGAGCTTAAGCTGAAGATTAGTCAGGTAAGCCTGAAGGAAAATATCATTGAACCGGCGGCAAACAGGCTGCAGGAAATTGCAACCGATAATAGAATGGAATTTGATATCGACATACCTGATGACCTTGTTATAGAATGTGACCCAGATCTAATGAATTCTGTTTTTCAAAATCTAATTTCGAACGCGCTTAAATACGGCTACAAAGGAACAAGCATAAAAGTAAGTTCTGAGTTATCGGATGGATTGGTGAATATCTCTGTGTTCAATGAGGGCAGTGGTTTTAGTAATGAAGATAGGCTGAATATGTTTACTAAGTTCTCACGTTTCAACGCTGCCAACTACAACACTAAATCGGGGACCGGGCTTGGTTTGTTTGTAACTAAGAATATTATTCTGAAACATAATGGAACAATATGGGCTGAATCCGAACAAGGTAAATGGGCTAAGTTTACTTTTACAATACCACTGAAACAACCAACTGAATAGAATCATATCCGGGAGTCTATTCAATAAATATTTCTTCCTTCTCTTTCTACGTTTATTTTTTCCCTGTTTGATTTACAAGCAATTCTTCTATTTTTACTAACAACTCAGCAGGCTTAACGGGCTTCTCAATGAATGCATCGACCGGAAGTAGTGCAGTTCCGACTTTATCGCTGAAGTCTACATTTGTTTTAGCAGTAACACTTGTCAGCATTAGAATTGGGATAGCAGAATATGCAGCATATTTTGAGCTTGGTCCGCCAGTTCTTAACTCACTTACTACTCTGAAACCTGCAACAAAATCCTCCATAATAACATCAAGTATTATTAAATCAGGATTGAACTCAGTGATTTTACTCAACCCTTCTGCGGCTGAATACGCTGCTGCAAATTCAAAGTTCTTTGCCTCAAGAACCAGCTTAATTACATTGACGAGATTCACATCATCGTCTATCATAAGTATTTTTTTTCTGTTTTGCATTTCTAAATAACCTGTATTAATTAAAATATTTTTTTCTTTGTTGATATCAATTTTGTATCGTTGAAAATACCAGTCTTTTCCTTTATCTGTTAAAAACCTCAGATCATCTTCACGCCTGGTAATTCCTTCCCTGTCAAACTGAGCAAGTAGAAGCAGACAAATTTTTCTATTGCCATTAACCAGATCCCTGAATTGAGCTACTGTAATGCCAATAGAATCTCCATTTCCGGAATTTAAATTTATAAGAGACTCTAATAAAATTTTTCTGCAATCATCAACTATATTTTTAAAGATATAATTTCCATCAATGCTGTATAACCTCTCTCTCTTACTCAATAAAACTAAAACCTGATTAAGCCGGGTCTCCGATATTCCTTTCTTAAGAGCTGCAGGTATTAGTTCAGACATTAGCGGTACATTCATTCCGCAATTTTTGTGAAATGATTCAACGAATTTAATTTGTTTCTTATCTACCTCGGTTAGAGAAACGAGATGCGAATACATGCACCAGGTAGCATTAACCTTCCTTAGAATTTTCCGCTCAACCATTTCTTGCAGAAGGCATTTCATAATTCCATCTGCTGCTGAATTTCTATTAACGCCAAAAATTCCCATCAATTCTTCAAAAGTTCTTCCCTCTTCATCGAGAGGATTATGCTTATGATAATTCTCAAGAATTTTGATTATCCGGCTTTTCAGTTTTGCAAGCTGTACGGAAAGTATCAGATAGGTTGATCCTTCAGATTCGAAGTGGATAACATCTGAAGGCAGAAGTTCTGGTGAAAATCCAGCAAGATCTTTTTCAGATAGATTTAGATTGTTTGCTATGCACTCAAGTGTTACCGGTGAATTCGTTTTTCTTACTTCAGCGCCAACATGTTGATATAATCCACCATCAGAAATATTTTTTAACTGGGTTATAATTTTTTCAGTTCTTCTTTTATGATGCAGAGGATATGGATCAATTATTTCACCGCCTCCAATCGTTTTATCACCGGAAGAATTTCTGATAATAAATTTATCACCGATTTGCCCAATAAATGCTTGATTAAGATGAATCTGTGCAAGAGCACTTTCACCACATTTCAGATTATCAGCATCTATCAGATGAATTCTTGCCTGTGATTCGAATGTCCCCGATAAAAAAATTACCTGAGACCATAAATCAAACTTTTTACCGCTCAATATGATTTTAATTTTTGTATCTAAAAGGTTGGTAGAAGAAATCACTCTATCGCAAAGAACCATTCCCCTGTTAAATTCTTCCTTCTTGAGACCAATCAAATTTATAGCAGCTCTATTTCCGGCAGCTACTTCCTGAACTTCTTTCCCGTGTTTTTCAAGACGTCTTATCCTTAATTCTTTTTCTGCTGGAAGAAGAAATACTTTATCATTAATTCTCAAACTCCCACTCATAACTGAACCGGTTACTATCGTTCCGAATCCTGCAACGCTGAATATTCTGTCAATGAACATTCTGAAAAAATCTTTTTTATCTCTATCAAATGAAGCTAGATCAATTTGTGAAAGAAAAGCTTTAAGTTCATCGATTCCTTCACCGTTTTTTGATGATACTTTAAATATTGGACAACCATCAAGGAAAGTATCACGAACCAGTTCTTTAATATCCTCTTCAACAATCATCAGCATTTCTTCATCTGCGAGATCAGTTTTAGTTAAAGCTATAATACCTGATTTAATTCCAAGCATCTGCATAATATGAAGATGTTCGACAGTCTGCGGCATCACACTGCTGTCAGCAGCAATAACAAGCATCACAAAATCAATTCCGCAAGCACCTGAAATCATTGTATTAATAAAGTCTCTGTGTCCGGGAACATCAACAATTCCGATACTGATACCGTTAGGAAAATCGATGTGTGCAAATCCTAAATTTATTGTAATACCACGAAGCTGTTCTTCAGGATGAGTGTCGCAGTCAATCCCAGTTAGCGCTTTTATTAATGCAGTTTTACCGTGGTCAACGTGGCCAGCAGTACCCATAATAAAATGATTATTCGTTTTTCTCGCTTCCACTTATTTTAATCTTTTCAACAAATGTTTTTTAATGATTGCTAATTAATTCAACATAATTTGCTTCGGGATTTTGATCAAAAATCGTTATCATTGATTTGTAAATGCCAGTTCCGCCAGCATGTAGAAAGGGAATTTTTTTATCTCCGGGAGAGACTATTTCAATTTTGAAATCGGAGATTTTTGGTAACTGATCGTGCAAGTAATTTTCCCAAAGAATAATCTCTTCATCCGATAGAGATTTAAGAAATACTCCGATATTATCAGATTGCAAGTAAAATATCCTGCGTGTCCGTAAGCCAACGGGAACTTTTTTGCCAGTGATTTTCCAGGCGCCTTCATTTTCAATTTTCAGTTCCATCTTCTGAGTTATATCATTGTAGAAATATTCTCGTTGTAAACTATCAGCAGTCAGCAAAGTAAAATTACTACCGGATAAATTAATTTTTAAAAGAATATCATCAATCTTTATACCTGCTTTCGAAGAATCCTCGACTGATTTGAATCCTGAAAGATCGCCTCGCCCAAGAAAATAAAACCGCATATTGCCAGAAGTTTGCTGTTCAGGTCTTTTGTAAACTATAATTTTTTCCGGGTTGCTTACAAAGTACATTTCTCTGACATTCTTAAAAATTAGTCTAAACTGTCCATACTTCTTTAACCATTTATTCTCATCTGCCAGGTCGTAAACAAGATAAGCAGCTTTTATTTCAGGAAGCAGTTCGTTTGAAATAACAGAGTTGTAACCATCAGGAGCTGTTGTTATGAGTTTGGAAATTTGATCGAAATTTATCCCTGTTTTTTTCTCAATAACTGAAAGCAATGGAACTCCTATCCAGTAAACAGGTTTACCATTTTTGTCTTTTACAATTATTGTATCAGCAATCATATTTTTGACTTCATCCATCAAAACACGTGATTGAAATACTATAGAATCAAGTTTTGCATCGAAAACTTCTAGATTGAATCCATACGTGTTTTCCTGAGCAGCTAATTCATGCATATCAATGAGAAGAATTAATAGCAGTGCTGCTATTAAAAGGTTTTTGAAATTCATAAAAATATTCCATAATTATTAATGAGACTAACCAATTATTGGAAAACTAAAAAGTTAAAGTTGCACCGACGAAGAACATTCTTCCAGCAGAAGGATAACCAAGTTCTTCTTCGTAATAGACATCAGTAATATTATTTAATTCTGCCCGAAGCTTCAAAAAATCCAGAAGCTGATGACTAATATTAACATTATGCAATGAGTAGCTATCAAGATTTTTTGATAATACATAAGTGGTTCGCTCATCGAAAAAAACAAATTCATAATTCAGATTAGTTCGGAATTCAGTTTTAACACTTAATGCAAATCGAATTTTATTGTGAGGCATTTCCTCCAGAATTTCCTGGGAATCATCCGGTGAATTAAGATAGCAATAGCTTAGCTCAAGAGATATGTATTGGTTAAAGTTAAACACTGAAGCAGCTTCTATTCCATTCAATTTTGCTTCATCGATATTTTGATAACGATAAGACGATGAAGCTCTGTAAATCATACTCTTCAAATCATTATAGAAATAGGCAAACTGAAGTGAAAGATAGCGGTCTTCATCATTCATTAATAAATACCACTCAAGACCTGCTTCGAATTTGTCTGCTTCCTCAGGTTTCAGATCAGGATTGCCGGATGTTTCGCTGTAAAGCTGATGAAGTATTGGCACACGAACTGAATTTGCATAACTTGCATAAATTCTGAAATTAGCAAATAAGTTTTGACTTAAGCTGACCATCGGAGACAATTTGGTCTTCGTCAGACCTTCTTCTACTCTGAAATACAGATAGTTCAATCCAACAGTAATGTTTGACATTTCCCAAGGACTAAAATAATCTTGGATGAAAACATTCCCAGTATAAGTTAGATTAGTTACCCAGGGCTGATCTAAATTTACTTTTTTGTTCATCAGATCCCTTTTAAAATTTAATCCTGAATGGAATTGATGAACATCAAATACGGAAAATTTACTTTCCAGAGAAGCGCCTGCAGTCCAGCTTTCTAGATCAGAATTAAAATTGATTTCATCTTCCTGCATTTTTTTTGTTTTGTAATCAATCAACCGATCCTGGTAAGCATTAAGATAAATAACTGACTTAAGCTGCATTAAAGGTCCGATATTCCATTGACCAGTGAGTGCTGAACTGTATCTCTGCCATTCAGGAAATTTTCGGTAACTGGGAGAATCCCAACTGTAGATTGTCGTCGGCACATCCTTCTCCGCCCAATTATATCCAACTGAAAGTGAATACAAATCCATGCTTTCTGTTTGGTAGCCGAGCTTTAGGTTTCCGCCTATCTTATGATAAAAACTATTGTCACGCAAAACACCATCTTCAACTGAAGTAGGAACAAAATCGTCACTCATCTTAAAACCATCAGAATAATTTTCGAATGCAGAGACCCAGTAATTAAAATCATTCACTTGCCTGCTATGATTCAAGCTAATATTGCGGAACATATAATCACCTAAACTAATATCGAAAACAGTTTGAGGTCTTTCAAATCCGTTTTTGGTTATGATATCAACGACACCTCCCATATTGTTTACACCATAAGCAACTGAGGATGGACCTTTAATAACATTCAGTTTTGCAATGTTATCAACCGGAAGCATAGCAAGATCAACTTTGCCGTAGTAACCAGGATTTATCGGACGACCATCCACAAGAACTAAAACATACTGAGCAGGAAAACCTCTGATCTTTATTTCAGTTTCCGCTTTAGGACCGGCGGTAAGATTTAAAGCAGGATCAGTTTTTAAAAGGTCAGCGATAGTAAAAACATTTTTGTTTTCGATTTGCTCAGCGTTAATTTCAGCTAGCATTGATGGGTTAATAAAATCTCTCTTGCCATATAAAACTATTTCTTCAAGTTCGTAAGCGTACTGCACTGAATCTGAAATGGTGATTTTTTTTATTTGCCCTATTGTTTGAATTGAAATGATTAACAGGAAGAAAAGCAGGAGTAGTGATATTCTCTCTGCGTTTCTTTGTGACTTCTCGGTGATTCTCTGTGTAATAGAAAAAAAAGTTACACAGAGCGGCACAGAGTATCCACAGAGTTCCACTGAGCTTTTCTCCTGCAGCTTTTTTTCTATCATTCCATTACTCCAATATGCCAAACCAACATTACTTGACTATAATCTTCTCAAGAACTTTTACCTTATATCTGCTACCAATCAAAGTAGTATCCGTAAACATTGTTTTCTCGCTGCTTAACAGCCAATAACCTGTTTGAAATTGATCCCATGTCATATCAGCATTCGGTCCAAAATTATCCAGTGAAAGAATATTATAGTTATAAATACCGGGATTAGTAACCATAGCATTAACAACATCTTTAAGTGAGATTGCAGCTTCTAAAACATTATCGGGATTTAAAATCTGCACAGGTGTAATTTTGTCCAGATCGACAATGTGAACACTGTCTGTGAAATCAAGATCAAACTTTCTGTGAGTATAAATACGTCTTGAAGTTTTCACATTGTAGGCACCGGGTAGGTCTATTTTATTATCCGGAAAGATTACCTGCCTGCTTAAAGTAATAACGTGCCCAAGAAAAAGATGGTCCCAGATATTATTTGCATATCCTTTGCTGCCCGAAGCTGAAAAACCATCATCGCCTTCGATCTGATAGGAATACAGGCTGCGAGCATCGTGTGCAACAGTATCCTTGTCAATAAATGGATGGATTAAAGAAGTATCGATGAAGTAGTTAAGCTGAATTGCTTCTACACCATCAGCATCGATCTTTGGAAGATCTGTAAACGATACTTTAACAGAGTCGCTAGTAAAGTATACCATAAAGTACTTGTCTGAATCATCTGGTGTCACTGGGTTATTTTCTTCTTTACTGCAGCCGACAACTATCAGCAGCAGAATGAAGATAATAAGATATGCACAGAATGTGTGAAGATATGTAATCATAATTTTTCCATAATTAAGTGTGATTGAAATTTATTTATGATTTACTTATGAGTTTTTAATTTGTTCTTAACTGCTTTAACTATTGTGGCTATATCCTCTTCCCTGATTGTAAAGACATCAAATAATATTTCACCTTCACGGAGAATTCCAAGAACAGGTTTTTCGTATTTGAGCAAGGACTTATATAATTTTTCAGCAAAATTTTTATTTGGTATCATAAACATAATTTTTACAGCATAACTATCTAATTCCAATTGAGGAAATGCACCCCCGCCGCACTGAGCTTTACTTTCAATTATTTCATTATTAATCTGATAATTTTTTAAATCATTAGATAATTTTTCGGCAAGATTTAGCAACTCTCCTTTTGATTTGTTCAGCATCGCAAATACCGGGGACTTTTTGAAAAGATCTTCCTCACGCAAATAAAATTTAAGAATCGTGTTGAGTGCTGCAATAGTAAATTTGTCAACTCTTAAAGTTCTCATCAGAGGAGCTTTTGATAGAACTTTTATTAAATCTTTTCTGCCTGCAATAATTCCTGCCTGAGTGGCACCAATGAGTTTATCACAGCTGAATGTAACCAGGTCGGCACCACCCTTTAGGCAGCTCCTGATATCATGTTCATCTGAAAATTTTGGATCCGCAGGTTTCTTCAACAGACCCGAACCTACATCATAAACCAAAATTAAGTTGTGCTTTTTTGCCAGCTGCGAGAGTTCTTCTATATTTACTTCCTCAGAGAAACCGCCAATGAAATAATTTGATTTATTGGCTTTAAATAGAAGCCGGGTTTTAGCAGTTATGGCTTTCTCATAATCTGTTATTCGAGTCCTGTTTGTTGAACCAACTTCAACCATCCTGGTTCCGCTCGCCTTCATTATTTCCGGCATTCGGAATGAGCCGCCGATTTCAATAAGCTCTCCTCTCGAGACGATAACTTCTTTTTTCTCAGCAAAAGTTTTCAGAATGAAGTACACCGCAGCGGCATTGTTGTTTACAATAAGAATATCCTCCGCACCGGTAATAAATTTCAGCAGTTCATTTATGTGATCGGTTCTATCTCCTCGTTTTCCTGTATGAAGGTCAAATTCAAGATTAGAGTAGCCGCTGAGTATCGGTTCCATTTCATTGAGAATTTCTTTGCTTAGCGGAGCCCGTCCAAGATTTGTATGAAGAATTATACCCGTAGCATTTATGACTGGCTTTAAAGTATTTCCGGCAACATCATTGACAAGCTTCTTTACTTCGTCTACCAGCGCATCAATATCTTTAGCTTTTGCACCTTTAAGAATTTCTATTCGGGAATTATCGATTACAATTCTTACGGAATGAGCAATCAACTCCGTCCCAAATAAGTCTTTAAATTTTAATACGGACGGATGAGATAATAATTTATTTACTGAAGGAATTTTTCTTAATTCATCTTGTTCCATATAATCATCTGAAATCTTACGTGGCTTTTAAATTCGATGTTCGTTGCTCGATATTCGTCAATTAAAAAAGTGTTTGAGTATTAAATTTTGAATAATTAATATCGAACAAATTCACTTTAAACGAATACTCTGATATCTTCTTTGCAGAGAGGGCAGGAATCGAACCTGCCACCGCCGGTTTTATCCGTCAGTTACCGGTTTTGAAGACCGGCTGAAACACCAGTTTCTTCCTCTCCAGAATGTGAAAAAAACCCGATCCTAAAAATTTAGGACCGGGCTTTATTTTTTATCCTAAAATCCTTGAATTTCAAACATTGCTTTTTGTATTTGACCTACTTCATCTGAAGACATGTTTGAGCCACTCTTTTTTGACATCCTCTCTATAATTTCACGCTGCCTTACCGAATTCAGAGAAGCGAGAATCTGAAGCTGACTCTCATCATGGCATTTTGCACACTTCAATAAAGCCAGAGAACCATGTACTTTCTCAACATCCTGTGGTGACAAATGAACGTCGGGCATTTGCTCCATATATTTAATGATATTATTTATCTCTGCGTCACCGCCGTGAATACCCATAAACTTACGTTCATTATGGCAATCGGTGCAATTCTCCTGAATTGCTTTGAAAGGCTGAAAAGTAACACTATTTATTTTTTCTTCTTCCATATTCTTGAGCGTTGCTCTAACTTCCATTAATTCAGCTTTAACGCTGAGGAGTATCTGTGCCATGAAAACAACAATTATCGTTGTAATAATTGTTAACAGGAAAGGCAGTAAGCGGTTGAATAAGTGATTTTTATTTTCCATAAGTCAATTCCTTTTCTTAAACATTTGATAATTTATCGTGTTCATATATCGGCAGATTTTCAACTGCCCACTTGAATACAATTAACCCTATGGCAACAACTCCTATAGTAATGAACAACTCGATCCAGTATGGATAATATGTTTCCCACTTTTCAACTATGACACCTACGATAGCAACATTAATCCTGTTCCAGACAAGTCCGACTATTACCAAAGTTGAAGCCCATAATAAGCCGCCTCTTGTTTTAATTATTTCTGGTGATAAAAACAGAATGAGCGGGAGGATGACTCCAATGGTAATTTCCAGCCACCACGAAATAGTTTGCGGACTCATTGTAAAAGTCTGAAGTGCAGCATTTCTTCCAAGCAAATCAGCTATTTTAATCAGCAGGTAGAAACCTAGTAAATAAGGCATCCAGCCTGCAAGGTCAGAAAGCAGATCGAATCTTGCTTTATGCTTAAGAATTTTTTCACTCATGAGTGCTTCGAATGTTACCATAGCGGGGGCAGCCATAATTGCAGACAACAAAAATAACAATGGTATAATTGGAGTATACCAGAGTATATGCAATTTAGTTGGTGCAAGCAGAAAAATACTTCCAAGTGAAGATTGATGCATAGTCGAGAACATTACCCCTGCCATAATCAATAGTATAGGCATCTGCTTATCACGCGGCATCCAGCCGGCTCGCATTGATATTTCCCATACCAGCAAAATGATAACCATCACCAATGCCCATGCTAATGAATATGACATTGCAAGCGTGAACATTCCAAGCATAAAAATAATTATCCAGGGAACGAATGTTCGCCATAATTCAAGCAGCTTATTCAATTTAAATCTTTCGAATACAACAGGCAAAAATTCAAGAATAAGAACTGTTGTATAAAGCATAACGCACCAGGCAACTTCGAACATTGGAGATGCATGGTTCCATGAATAGATTGCTCTCCAAAGATTCCATGGACGTCCAAGATCGAAGAACAAACCAAAAATAAAAAGCAGGTAACCAAGCAGTGCTGTAAGTATTGCTGGTCTTGACAATGCGTGATATTTGTGCCCACCAAAAAGATGAACAGTTCCGGCCATAACAAAACCACCGGCTGCAAGCGCTATTCCTGCTAAGATATCAAAGCCGATCCACAAACCCCATGGATAACCATCACTAAGATTAGTGGCAGCACCCAAACCTGCTGCATAGCGGTAAATTACCAATATGATTCCGAATATCGCAAGCATCCAAACAATTTTACCACCTAACGAGAGTTTACTGAAAAAGTCTTTTGCAGTTTTTTGAGATATTTTTCCTTTCAACATTTACTTAACCCTCCTTTCCTGTTTGTGATTCCTGGTTGATCTGTTTCTTGCGATTAACCACCCACGATACTCCACCAAGAACCAGCCCTAATCCAGTTAGAACATACGGAATGGGTTTCATAGCATGCTCTGCTTTACTTAGAATCGGTTCCATCGGAATTTTTGTATCAAAGCCAATTTCTTCAAAAGGGACATTTGATATATGCATAACACAAGTTCCGCCGGCTTCATCTTTTCCGAAAATATGATGAACGTATCCGGTTGGATTATTCCTGATGCGGCTCTCAGCTTCTGCAATAAGTTCATCCCTATCGCCAAAGACTATTGCGTCCGTTGGACATACTTTTGCGCAAGCCGGTTCCAGACCCGCAGCAACACGGTCCCCACACATTGTGCACTTTGTTATTTCAGGAATAATTTTATTCCATTCAAATCGCGGTACCTTGAAAGGACAAGCTAACTGGCAGTATCTGCATCCAAGACAAATATCAGCATGATAGATGACCGGTCCGGCTTCGGTTTTTTCAAGTGCATGAACTGGACAGGCTGAAGCGCATGCCGGAACATTGCAGTGGAAGCATTGAAGCTTGCCGAATACCCAGTCAAAACGGTTATTAACTTCAACTTCATTGTAAGTGATCACAGTCCAGGAATTAGCAGAAAGGTCGCGGGGATTCTGATAACCTTTGCCAGCAAAGAATGTTGTTTCTTCTGCTTCCAGTTCATTCCATTGTTTACAGGCAACCTGGCAAGCACGACATCCTACACAGCGTGTTGAATCAATTAATAGTGCTTTCATGCTACACCTCCATTCTTTTTATAAACATCACAGAGAAACGCTTTATACTCCGGTATCATTGTATTCGCATCGCCGATATGAGAAGTAAGAAGATTTGCACTGTCGCCTCTTGCTAATCCATTGTAACCGAAATGCCAGATTATGCCAACTTCGTGAACTACACTGCCATTCAACTGAAATGGCTCGAATCTTCTTGTTACCAGTGCATAAGCTTCCATTGAACCGCGGGCAGTTTCGATAACAACCCGGTTGCCGTTCTCAATATTTTTTTGTTTTGCAAGATCAGTTCCAAGCTCTACAAAAACATCCGGAACTAATTCGGCGAGCCAGGGAATATTTCTGGACATTGCACCAGCCTGCCAGTGTTCGCTAACTCTGTAAGTTGTTCCGATTATGGGGAACTTCTTAACATCACCAATTGCATTTCCTTCAGGATTAACTTTATGCCAGAGTTTTATTGCAGGATTGTTCTGCTGACTCGACATAAAATTATCAACCGGACTTTCTAAAGGCTCATAATGTTCAGGTAGAGGTCCATCATTTAAATTCGCTGCAAACAACCATGCATGCCCATCAGGTTTCATTATGAATGGATACTTGTCAGCCGGCGGCCATGGTCCATCCGGAACATCGCCTTCCCATTTACCAGTAGTTTCATTCCATCTTACAACCCATCTCTTTGGATCGAAAGGTTTACCGGTTATATCACAGGAAGCGCGGTTATAAATTATTCTTCTGTTAACCGGCCAAGCCCATGCCCATTGAGGATAAAGACCAATACCATTTATTGCATCTTCTTTAATCCTACGTGCCATATTGTTATTTTCTTTTTCTGGTCCGGGATAGGCATTGCAATAAAGCCAATTGCCTGAACAGGTAGAACCATCGTTCTGCAAAAATGCAAATGAAGGAACCTGATCACCCTTCTTAAATTGTTTATCATTCACAACTTTATCTTCGAGGAAATAACCATTGATCTCTTTGGCAACCATATGAACATCGGGTTCCCTATGCGGATATATTTCTTCACCGTTGCCATAATTCCAATTTAAATTTACAATCGGTTCAGGGAAAACACCGCTCGTAGCATATTCCTTCTTAATTGATTTATGAAGAGCATCTATTATCCACAAATCAGAAGCAGATTCACCTACAGGTTCCACAGCTTTATAACGCCATTGCGCCCAGCGCCCGCTGTTAGATACACTTCCTTCTTTTTCTACAGAGGAACATGCAGGAAGTAAGAATACTTCAGTTTGAATATCAGCAGGATTTACACCAGGACGCTTCCAGAAAACTGATGTATCTGTTTCGAAAATATCAACAGCTACCATCCAATCAAGTTTTTCAAGTGCGCTTCTTTCTTTATTTGAATTGGGTCCGCCAACAACAGGATTTTGTCCAAACAGGAAAAGTCCTTTCAGCTTACCTTCATACATAGTTTCAAATAAAGATATGTGAGAATAATCTGCACTTCGTTTGGGTATATAGTTAAAGCAAAAATCATTTTCTGATGTTGCCTTATCTCCATACCAGGCTTTCAATAAAGAAACAATATACTTCGGATAGTTACTCCACCAGTTCGCAGATTTTGGATCGTTCGTTTTAGGTGTAAAATGGGTTTTATATTCTTCAAGTGATTGCTCAGCTTTAGTCGGAGAAGCAAGATATCCGGGAAGAAGATGAAATAATAAAGCCATATCGGTTGAACCCTGAACATTGGATTCACCTCTCATAGCATTTATCCCGCCGCCCGCTAAACCAACATTGCCCATAAGCAGTTGAAGGATTGCATACGTACGAATGTTTTGGGTTCCGTGTGTATGCTGAGTTGTTCCCATTGCGTAAAGCCATGTTGCAACTCTGTTCGGTGCCCATGTAGATGTAAATGTTCTGCAGACTTTTTCATAAATAGCTCTTGGTGAACCGGTAATTTTACATACGGTATCAATGTCATAGCGTTCAAAGTGCTTCTTCATCAACTGGTAAACACAACGAGGATGCTGCAGAGTAAGATCGCGTTTTGCATTTCCGGTACCGTCGAGATCATAAGCCCAGTTGGTTTTATCGTATGCTCGTTTACCGGGATCGTATCCGCTGAATAAGCCATCATGGAACGAATACTTTTCAGAAATTAGAAATGAAGCGTTGGTATAATTAAGAACGTAATCCTTATTTATGAGACCGTTTTGTAGTGCATAATTAATTATTCCATTTACGAAGGCGATATCAGTACCGCTTCTTAGCTTACAGTAAATATCAGCAAATGAGGAAGTTCTAGTATAACGAGGATCAACATTAATAATTACAGCTCCTCTCTCTTTTGCACGCATAAGCCATTTAGATGCAATGGGATGATTCTCAACCATATTAGAGCCCATCACCATCGCAACATCTGTGTTAATCATATCAATCCAGTGATTTGTCATTGCTCCTCTTCCAAACGTAGCAGCCAAACTGGCCACTGTAGAACTATGTCATATTCGCGCCTGGTGTTCGAGGTACGTTATTCCGACCGACCTCGCAAACTTTGAAAGAAGGTAGCACTCTTCATTATCGAGAGAGGCGCCTCCCATACAGGCAATGCCATTAGTCCTGTTAACAATTTTATCATCCTCTTTCTTGAGGAAAGTTGCATCGCGTGTTTTCTTCACACGCTTTGCAATCTCTGATAGCGTCCAATCCCAGGATTTTTCCTCCCATTCAGAACTTCCGGGAGCGCGGTATTTAACTTTCTGAAGCCGTCTTTCATTTACCGCTACCTGGAACAGAGCCATACCTTTTGAGCAAAGAGATCCTTCGTTTATCGGATGATCAGGGTCACCCTCAATATTAATCACTTTGCCTTCTCGAGTTGAAACTATCAGACCACAGCCTACACCGCAATATGGGCATATAGTTGTGCTTTCTGTAGTCTCTACGGTTTTAATTTCCGGAACGCTTGCCGCTTTGGCAGTTTTGGGCAAACCAATGAGCGTAATCGCTCCTCCAAGAGTGCTTGCACCGGCTGCACCCAGAAATCCGCGTCTTGAGATTTTCATAGGTATATTCCTTTATTTTTAATTAAGTATAATTTTTAATTTTTTCTATTTAATCGAATTCAACTTTCTGACGATACATTAATAACTCATTTCCTTCGGAGTTCTCATATCTTACTGTTAGCATTGATTCCTGAAAATATCCTTTCTGCTCTGCAATAACATCTAATGGAAGCGTTCCTAAATAATATTTATCAAAAGGAAAATTCTTCACTTCAATAATGCTGCGAACTTCCTTGAGATATCGTTTACATTTTTTGCAAATCTGGATTCTGTACGATTCTTCATTTTCAGGATTTAGAATTTGTAAGGTTTGATGATCTTCATTCAAACAAAATGCGCATTGAGTTCTCTTGAAATTCCATTTCGAATTGCAGCTTAAGCACCAAAGAGTCCGCTGACCACCTTCTGAGTTTATGTGACCAAGGCCGGGCCAATGACCACAAACCGGGCAATATCCACTGAACCAGTTAAGCTTGTCTAACCCTTCCAATAAATATTCTGAAGCAAACTGTCTGAAAGGTCTTGCAAAATAAATTGCGAAGAAAGTGAATATATCTTCAGCAAGATTATTATCACGAATTACTTTTCTTATTTGGTTGCCTTCATTTTTTATTATCTGAAGGAGAAAGTCATTTGCAATTATCTTTTCCTGAATCATGGCATCAGCAATAGCTGAAAGCTCATCCTTACGATCACAAAGATGTTTCTTCAGTAATTCAAGCAGTTCCAATGCAATTTTATTTGATTCGTTCGGATGTAAACCAATACCACATGGTCGGAAAAGATAGCGTCCTCCTGAAAGTCTCTGCTTTCTAACTTCAAGCTCATCTCTTAAAGGTAATTTTTTAAAGAGAGGCAAAGTTTTGCAACTCTCAAAAAACTCTTTTAAGTCAGAAGCAAATGGATTTAGCTTATCAATATTGCCGTCCATTTCCGAAGAACTATTTATTCTCTGGTTATTCATGCTTCATCCATTAAATCAGAATACAACCTTTCCTGAAAGAAATCCATACATAGCAGTGTTCGTTTTTTCATCAACTTGTGCATTACCCTGCAAGGTTGTCGAAATATTTCCAAGTTCAAGTGAGATTGAGAACCCGCTTACTATCGGGAAAACAAAATTGCCATAAATCACAAAGTTTTGTGCAATTGCGCCAGCGGCAAGATTATCAGTCTGATTCTTATCCAATCCGCCGCCAACAATCAGATTGAAATGGTCACCTATTTTTGAAGTGATATTACCCCAAACTCCAAGATTCTTTCTATCGTTATTCTTGCTTCCCATCCCAGCAATAGTAAACAGGTTTGCATTAGCGAGATTTGTGCCTGTGTTAACTTCGCCGTGCAGTTCAAAATATTTATGGAGTGGTAATGTGAAGTCAGCACCGAAACCGGTAGCATTGAAATCATAATCAGATGTATCAGGATTTGGAGAGAACTTTGCGTAAACAAAATAAACGCCAACAGTTTTATTCTCTAAAAATTTCAAAGAAGCGCGTCCCTGAAACATGGGAAGAACAGCCTTGTTATCATTTCCTAAACCACTTGCATCGCTTGTGCCTTCAGCAAGAGCTAATTGTATCATCGGCTGCACATTCTGAAGTGGAATCTTATAATAGATCTGTATCTGACCGCGGCGGAAACCTAAATTACCACCATACCACAGATTACCATTTGTATTTTGAGTATTAGGATTCAATGGTGAGAAAAGATCCCATTGCTGTCCAATCCTGAATTCAAAATTATCTACAGCCAGTGATGCATAAGCGAGCCGGATTCGCGGGTTAACATTTGTATTAAAACCAGCACTACTAAAAAAGTCCAACTCAATCAATCCACCAACTTTAACATCTTCACCAAATATTCCTTTCAATCCAAATCTGGTATGTATGGCTGTAAATCCCAAAGCTGCATCATCAATACCGTTCGCAAGTTGCGGTGCGGTTAGATTTGGGTTTCCAAAAGAAAGAACACCCTTTGATGAATAAACTCCATCACCTTTTACAAAGCCGTAAGGTTTTAACTCCAGACCCTGAGAAAAAAGTGAAATACTAAATGCTGTAGTTATCAGCAGAACGTAGAACGATTTCATTGAACCTCCAGAAATTGTGATAATTTGATATTAGAACTTGTTATTTAATATTTAATGATTCTTTTTCGAATAATTCTTTACTTAAAATTTCTTCTTGTGCTTCATCAAAATTGATTCGTTCCGGGTGCGAATAAACATTTAATTTTCTGCCTCGTGCAAATCCAATCAATGTAATCCCGGATTCATTTGCTATGTCCACAGCCAGACTTGTTGGAGCAGTTTTAGAAACAACTACCGGTATTTGAGCGCGAGCAGCTTTTAGCATCATATCTGATGATATTCTTCCGGATGAATACAAAATCGTATTATGAAATTCAAATTTGCACTGAAGCGCACATCCGATCACTTTATCAACCGCATTGTGCCGACCAATATCTTCTCTTATAATCACACTACCATCATCGCAGAATAATGAAACTGAATGGATGCATCCTGTCCTGTAATACCATTCGGAATTGTTTACAAGGTGTTTGAACAAACTGGGAAGAGTTTTTACATTCGTATTAACTTTAAAGTTGACGGGCTTAAGATTTTTTCTTCTATGCTCAAGATTTGAGACAACTCCCTGTCCGCATCCCGAACTCATCGTTCGTGTGTTGCTCCATTCATCAATTAGCTTTTTGTTTCTTTCATCAAGTACGAACTCAATTCTATAATCTTTTTTATTCTGGATGATATGATTGATTTCTTCCAATCTGGATATAATCCCTTCAGTAAAAAGAAATCCGATTGCAAGGTCTTCGCAGTCAATTGGGCTGCAGGCAAACCTGATAAGCTCATTTCCATTAATGCTGATTTTTAAATTGATCTCTCGAGCAATCCAATCTTCCACTTCAATTATAGAAAAGTTTTGTTGATGCCCGGAAGTCTCAAACCACTTAATAACTTTTCTTTTTTCAGCTATCATTTTTTTTCAACTCAGCTTTATCAGATTTAAAAATCTGTTATACTACTCTTTATTAATTAATAGAAGCCGCTATCCAAAGAACTACAGTCGCAACTAAATAAAAACCTGGGACTAACTTCTTTGACAATGGAAATTCAAAATTCATAAACTTATTAGCCACGAATACACCGAGAGGTGCGCTTACCAAACCACTGATTATTGCGGCAGGAAGTGTATTTCTCAAAGCATAACTTAATGCACGATCTATCCCGCCTTCTGCCCAGTTAGGTTCAATAAAAATAAAAGTGACTGTTACTACAAAAACAATTAAGGCAGAAAAATTAGTCAGCACACCAACCAGTACATGATTGAATTTCTTGAACCAGTTTTCCTTGAAAACAATACTGGTAAAGAAATCGAAAGAGCCGGCAAGAGCCATCACACCAGCCCACTGGCAGATAAAGAAATGAGCGCTGTATGTTTTATAAAAACATACTATTAATCCGATCAATATGCTGGTACCTGGAATGTCAACAACGCGTCTTCCCATTGCAAGAATAAGAATTCCTATAGCGCAAAGAATATAAATTGGAAGCGCCAGCATTTCAAAAAATCCCCAAAGAGAACCGAGGATTAAAAGCAGCAGAAATAGTTCAATTCGTTTTGTATTCATTTTCTTCACCTTTTCTTGAGAAGGAGTTTTTTGTGATTATATTATTGTATGTTATATGAGTCGTGTTGATATAGCTGGATGCTGAAAATAAAAAGGCAGGATAAGATGTCAGGTTAAATGTTTCTGAATTAAATTTTAGTCCACCACGAAGTAGAACCTCGCCTGGTGGAGTATTTATTGCTAACGTCCGATTGTTAACTTTTCCAAAAATTTTCATTCGAGTGATCATTCTACAATAAGTTGAATGAATACGGATTCAAACTGGAGAATTTATTTTCCCTATGCAGAATCCGAATATTTTGTAAATGAAAATTAGGTATAAACAATCATAATGTCAACAATAAAATTGCGATTTTGCTTCATAAACGGCATTTTTTCGTATTAAGCAAGTATCAATCATTATCACGGAATAATATTTTACCGGTAAGTAAAATTGAGAGTAAAGCAGTATTCAATTCTTCAAAATCAGACGGGTGTTGTTGGGAATTCAATCTAAGTTAATGAATTCAATGCTGTCATCATCACAATTAAAACGCTCTGGAAATTTCCCGACTAATGAGTCTCTAATAATTGATAATTATAGTTCAAATGATCATTCAATATTTCATCAACAGCAGGTGACAATCCTTCTCCTGCAAACTCAAGAGGTCCGATTTCATCAATTACGATATAATTATATTTCTCGGTCGAGGCTTTTTTCAGGATATTTTTTCCCCATTCAAAAACTTCTATTTTAAATTTGTATTTACAAACTGAAACTATATCCGTTTTAGCATCATTTAGATCAGCTTTAAGAAGCATTTTATTTCCTGTGGAGATATCACAGAGATATTTTTTCATTCCGATCACGGGTGATAAAATTCCACCGACATCTTTCTATCTTTAATAAATAATTGAAGTTTGGTAGTTTTGCCTCTCTTTACGGGTCCGGTAAACAAAAGTATTTTTTTCAACGATTTAACGAGATGTTTTTTAAGTCTTCAAAATCTTCGGGTGTGTTCAAATTAAAAAATAGATCGTCATTATAGAAAGAAAGATGTTCAACATTTATTATTTCTGCTTCGATTTTCATTAGAAGATTTTTAACTGAAAACTTATGTTCCTTTTTTTCAGACTGTTTTGGACTAGCTTTAATTATTTTTTCAATTTCCGGAATTAAATTCTTACTATATACACCAGCTAAATAATGTTGACGTCCGTTCGCAATACAATATCTGATAGACTTATCACTTTTAAATTCAACAATGTATTTAATTAATTCTTTGGAGATAATAGGAAGATCGCAGGAGATGAAAAAATTTTCTTTTGTTGATGAATGATGAAGACCGCTATGAATTCCAGATAAGGGACCTTTATTTTTAAAAATATCCTCATACAAAGGAATATTCAGAAACTTATAATCTTCAGGAGTATTCGTAACGATATGGACATCACTGAAGATTGATTTCATCAGATCTGTAATCCGCTCAATTATGGTTTCATCACCCACCGTTAACAAGGCTTTATCCGAACCCATACGCGAACTTTTTCCGCCCGAAAGAATAATACCTGTAAAATCTTTATACATGGTTAAATCAAAATTCTTTATCTATAAAATATTCTAAGTCTGACATATGTTCTTTAATAGAATTTATTTCACTTTATCCTAAACAAGTTTTTATTTCAACAGCTAATTAGATTTTCTTCTTCTAACTTTATCTTTCTTGTAGGTATCTTAAATACTTTCGCCAATAATGGCTCAAGATATTTGATTTGACGGGAAACATTGCAATTATAAAGGCTAAATATTAAACCTAAAAATTCTTGTGATATATATAGCCGGTAATACATTATGCATGAGCAACTGGTTTGCTAAATCTAATTGTTTCTGTCTGCTTCACCTTGCTTTCTTTTACTTTTTGATTTGAATAATCTTTTTGTCTCTGATGCTTCATATAATGGAGTTACTTGCTTTAGCAGCTCGTTATATTTTTTCACGGTAATTCCAGTCAATGATCCAAATAATCTTTGTCTCTTTTTTATCGTTACTAATAAATTTTTTTTTCACTATTTTTTCACCGCTTTATTCTTAAAATCTTCTTCTCATAGTTAAAACATTTTGCTGTTTTAAACAAGTCTTATTTTGAAGAGACTCTTTTGTATTCAAAACGTCATATTAAAATTTACATCGGGCAGACTTCGGATATAAACAAAAGAATTGCAGAACATAATTTGGAATATTGCATGTGCAGAAAAGTATTTTAATTATCATTAATTTACATGAACTCTTTTTTTAATTTTAAAAAGGATTTTGTGGATAAAGACAAATCAACTCAAATGTTTGCTATTAGACTTTCCTTTGCATTTGGGATTTTAATGCTCGGCATCAAATGGTATGCATACTATCTTACGGGTTCAACGGCTATACTCTCGGATGCTGCGGAATCAGTCATACATATAATAGGCGTTGGTTTTGCAGTTTTTAGTTTGTGGTATAGTTTTCAACCTGCCGACGAAGCGCATACTTATGGTCACAATAAAATCAGCTACTTTTCTGCCGGATTTGAAGGCGCATTAATTATATTGGCTGCAATTTTTATTATTTACATTTCAGTTAAGCGGTTAATTTTTGGAATTGAAATTTCAAATCTTGATAAAGGCACTTACTTTACTTTTGCAGCATCCGTAATTAATTTAACCTTAGGCGCATACCTGGTTTGGAAGGGGAAGAAAACTAATTCCATTATTTTAATAGCTAACGGCAAGCATGTTTTAACAGATTCCTGGACAAGTTTTGGAGTTGTCGGAGGCTTATTACTTACCTGGTTAACCGGCTGGCTTCCTTTCGACCCACTCGTGGCTATTGCTGCTGCGTTGAATATTTTATGGTCGGGTGGAAAATTAGTTAGGCAATCCATTGGCGGTTTGATGGACGAAGGAGATAAAGGTATTGCCAGTTCAATTAAAGAAATTCTTGATAAAGAAACGATGGACAAAGGATTGGAATATCACCAATTAAAATTCAGAGAAAGTGGTGATGTTTTATGGATAGAATTTCATCTGCTTTTTCCAAAAGGAACTCTTCTTGAAGATGCACATAATATTGCTACAGATCTTGAAGTCTCAATTAAAAAAAATTTGAATGCCATAACTAATGTCATCACTCATTTAGAACCGTTTGAATTACACGACGAAACTCATAGCGCAGCAAGCCGCAATTAAAAATGTACAATGTAAAATTAAGAATTGGAAACACTGAGTTAGCTTTCAGCGACCAGTATTCAGCGTTCAGTAAAAAAAACGAAAAATTGCAAGCACATAAATATTTTGACACAAAAAACAATCCCGCATGCGGGATAAACGGCAATACTATTGGGCTTTAGCCAATTCTAAGGAGGCGGTGAACTTTAATACTTTAACACTAATATTCTTGTAACATATGGTAGAATATTTGCAAACTAAAAGAATAAAAAGCATGAATAAATGAAGATGCATGGATGTCCGTTAGCAAACGGATTCATTCAACCATTCAATCACTCTCTCAAATAATTTGGTTCTGGCTCGTCCGGGTTAGGTTATTAAATATTCATCTTTGAATTTTGAGAAGCGAAGCATATCTTTATTTAAGTTTTTAAAAAATTCTTTGCGCCCGTAGCTCAACTGGATAGAGCATCTGACTTCGGATCAGAAGGTTCTGGGTTCGAATCCCTGCGGGCGTACAAATATTATTTCTATTTTATGTAAGACACGGTTCAAAAACATACCGGGTTAAGTTGATGCTGCTGAAATCAAACTATTGGTCATCGCTAAAAAAAAGTGTCATTGCGAATGAGTCCTCGAATGAAGCAATCCCAGTGTATAATTTTTAGATCGCCTCGCTCGCAATGACAATTGATTTTGAGATTTTAGAGATGCCCTATTGTAAAAATCATTTAAATTATACTGGCTGCTTTTTGGAATTCTCACCAAACATATTTAATTAAACCATTAAAATATTTTATGTTATGTCTGTAAAATTTAGATCAAAAAAAATAATTCTGCGATTGCATTTGCGATTAATGGCGATTCACTTAAGGATTAGTTTGCTTCTTCTACAGAGTTTCGGCGGTGAAGTGTTGTGAATATAATGCACAATGAGGGGAAAGCCCGTAAAGCAATGCTGATTCGTCGGATTGGCGTTATTAAAGGTTAATACAATTTGAAAAAAATGCAATCATTCTACAACCCGCCATTGATTCTTAAAAAGTTGTTTGGAAGTTTCGTGTGGGAAACATCGTGCGGGAAAATTCTTTTGACATTTGACGACGGACCGATACCTGAAACAACACCCGTTATTTTAAAGCAATTGAGAGATAAAAAAATTAAAGCGCTGTTTTTTGCCGTGGGGGATAACATAAAAAAATATCCATCGCTTTGTAATCAAATTCTTGGTGAGGGACATGTAATAGGCAACCACACGTATCATCACAAAAGAATTACTAAAATAAGTTATGATGAAGCTATAAAAGAAATAAGAAGTTTTAACGAACTTTTATATGAAAAACATAATTACCGGGTTAAATATTTTAGACCGCCGCACGGAATTTTTAATCTCAGGACACCTTCACTTTTGAGGCAGTCCGGTCTTAAAAATGTAATGTGGAGTTTATTAACTTACGATTATAAAAATGATATGAGCATTGTGAAATTTGCAGTTCAAAAATTTCTAAAACAAAATTCAATAATCGTTTTACACGATAGTTTAAAAACTAAGGATATTATTGTTGATGCGATTGATCTTGCTGTTTCCGAAGCCGATAAAAAAGGATTCAAATTTGGAGAACCGGTTGAATGTTTGAAATAATATTTCTTATAATTTTAACAGGCTATTTTTTTCAGTCAGTTTTATTCAGCATCGGTGCGTCGAAAAAGTTTTGTAAGATAGCAGAGGATAAAATACCTCCGGCGTCTGTGATTGTAGCCGCAAGAAATGAAGAGAGTAATATCATTCGATGTTTGGAATCGTTGGACCGGCTTTACTTTCCAGCCGGTAAGCTTGAGATAATAATCGTGGATGATAAATCATCCGATAAAACCGGAGCTTTAATAGATGAATTTATTTCCGGTAAACCGCGCTTCAAAAAAATTGTAACCGGAAAAGAGATTGGAAAACTGCGAGGCAAAACAAACGCTATTGCCAATGCGATTGAAATTTCAAAAGGTGAAATAATAATCACTACCGATGCCGACTGTACAGTTAATCCAATGTGGGCTTTTACGCTTGCTTCTTATTACAATGATGATGTTGCAATAGTTAATGGCTATACAACACAAAAAACGTTCAACGGTTTCAGCGGTATGCAGGCGCTCGACTTTATTTACCTGCTTATAGTTGCTGCGGGAACGATAAATTTTAAGAAGCCATTGAGTTGTATCGGGAATAACATGTCCTATAAAAAAAATGTTTATCGTGAAGCTGGCGGGTACGAAGGAATTCCATTTAGCGTTACAGAAGATTTCGGAATTTTGATGGCTATAGATAAGTTAAAAAAATATAAAATTATTTATCCGCTTGACGAGAATGCTCTTGTAGTTTCGGAACCATGCGAAAATCTTGCGAATCTATACCTTCAAAAGAAGCGATGGGGCGTTGGCGGGCTTGATATTCCTTTGCGCGGTTATCTTGTAATGGCATTTGGATTTTTAACAAACCTTGCAGTTTTACTAACCCCGATTTTCTATTCGCCCAACTGGCTTTATCTTGTATTTTTCAAAATCGCAATTGATTTTTTTATCCTCTATCATGTTAACAACAAACTCGGTTTAAAAAGAGACATGAAGTACTTTTTACATTTCCAGATATACTATATTCTATATGTAATCGCTCTGCCGATTATACTACTCCTTACAGGAAAAAGAGTTCATTGGAAGGGGAGAAGTTACTGATGCTGCTGTTGTGTAATTATTATCTAACCTACCGTTGTAATGCTTACTGCGAGTTTTGCCACTTTGGTGTGCACGAAAATTTTAAAGATACTCCTTATGCAAAACTTGAGGACTTTAAGAGCAATGTAACCCAGCTTGCAGCGCTTGGCGTTCGGTTTATAGACTTAACAGGCGGCGAACCATTGCTTCATAAGGAAGTTCATCTCTTCGCAGAGTTTGCCAAATCGCTTGGGTTGCAAACAAGCATTACCACAAATACTTTGCTCTATCCAAAGTTTGCGGAGAAGCTTGCGGGTAAAATTAATCTTCTTCACTTTTCACTCGACTCACCTGATGAAGAAGAGCATAACAGAATAAGAAAAGTTGACTGTTACAATCAAATATTTAAAAGTATTGATGTTGCAAAATCACTCGGGGAGTTTCCGGATATTCTTTTTACGGTAACTAACGACACATACAAAAAACTTCCCCGCATGCATGAAATTGCAGCAAAGAATAATTTGGTACTTCTTGTTAATCCCGTGTTTTCCTATTTCGGAAATCCGGGTTTAACTGACGAAGCCGTTGAATATGTTGATGAATATTGCAACGGCAAATCCGATATTTATTTAAACAAAGGATTTATGAAACTTCGTCTCGATGGTGGGAATGATATTAACAAACCAAAATGTAAGGCGGTTTCGCGTGTGGTTGTTATTTCACCTTATAATGAAATCATTCTTCCATGCTATCATTTTGAGAATGAAAGAATAAAAATCGACAGACCGATAAAGGAAATCCGTAAATCGGAAAAGATAAAATATTTCAAAAAGATGGAAGGACGATTTGATTTTTGCAGCGGCTGCACCGTGAATTGTTATTTTGAGCCTTCTTTCGCTTTTCCAACAAATCTTTATTCTGTTGCAAGTTTGACTTCAAAATTTAAGTACAGTTATCAAAAACTTATTAAACAAAAAATTAAGAAAATACTTTAGTAATCTTATGCGTATAAAAATATTTTTTATTACATTAATTTTAATTACTTCATATACATTTGCTCAGACTTCATTCGAATGGTTTCCCGACAATTTGAACATCCATCCTTTTACAGCAAACTTTCTTGAACCGAAAACCGGTTTCTCTTTTATGCTGGGCAAAAGCGCAATAAGGCTTGATATCGGCACTTCTTCAGACTTTATTAGTTACTATAAAGATAACAGCGTTTTTTCATTTGGAGCTGATTTGTTTACATATACCCGGCTTCGCGGTGAAAAAGAATTCCATTTCCCGGTTGAGACGATAGATTATCTTTTTGGAGTTAACGCCGGATATAAGGTCATAAACAAAGATGATGAGTATGGCGCAAGATTTCGTTTAAGCCACATAAGCGCTCATTTTGTTGACGGGCATTTTGATTATGCTATTTATGACTGGCGCAATGGAAGGATCCCTCGTGTATATAGCAGGGAGTTTATCGAGTTGTTCCCCTATTATAAGTATCGTGGAGTTAGAGTTTATGCCGGGCTGACGTATCTTTTACACACATCCCCAAAAGTTTTTGGAAAAGGTATTTACCAGTTCGGGTTTGATTATTATGCGCATGATTTAATTGCCTGCAATGTTTCTCCCTTTGCTGCATTTGATTTTAAACTTAGTAAAATCAAATCGTTTACCGGCAGTAATATTTTAAGTGCGGGCATTAAATTTGGCAAACCCTTCAGCAAAGGTTTTACTATATTTGCGTCGTACTTTTCCGGAAGTAGCATCCACGGCGAGTATTTTGACTACAAAGAAAATTATGGAACAATTGGATTCAATATAGATATTTAATGCAGGATTATTTTAGCCCAACATATTACGAGCATCATCAAAAAAAAGTTAAAGCCAATAAGTATAAGACAAATCTTTTACATCTCGGTTTATTTTTATTAACTTTTATAACTACGACTTTTGCCGGCGCTTTTTGGACTACAGGTCAGATAGGTCCATATACTTTCGATTTGCTCGCAGAAGGGCTGCCATATTCTATCTCAATTTTATTTATAATTAGCTGTCACGAGTTCGGGCATTATTTTGCAGCGCGATACCACAAAGTGGAAACTACACTCCCATTTTTTATTCCGTTTCCTCCGCTTCCATATTTTTTAAACTTCGGAACGATGGGCGCTGTTATAAGAACTAAGTCACCGGTATTTTCTAAGAAGGTGATGTTTGACATCGGAGCGGCTGGCCCGATTGCCGGATTTATTGCATGTTTGATTGTGCTTATGTACGGCTTTTTAAATGTGCCGGGTGAGCAATACATATTAAACATTCATCCTGATTATTTTGCTGCTGATTACGGGAAAGATGCGATGGGATTAGCGTTTGGCGACAATCTCCTTTTTATTTTTATGAAGTGGGTATTTATTAACCCTGCAGATTTTTTCCCGCCGATGAGTGAAATTTATCATTATCCTTTTTTATGCGTCGGCTGGTTTGGCTTATTTATTACTTCGATGAATATGATTCCGGTTGGACAGTTAGATGGCGGTCATATTTCTTATGCGCTTTTTGGCGATAAGAAAAGCTACTCGGTTGCATCAATTGCATTTATATTTTTACTCGTTTCGGGAGTTCTTGGTTTTGCAGATGCATTTATGCTTCAAATAAACTTGAATTTTGTTTGGAGCGGCTGGCTTTTCTGGGCTTTAATTTTATATTTTGTTATAAAAATTAAACATCCGCCTATAAATGATCACACTGAACTTGACTCTGTAAGAAAATTTTTCGGTTACATCAGTTTCATCATTTTTATAATATCATTTTCTCCTGCGCCGATTTACGGCGTATAGGTGTCTTTATTTTTACCTTGAGCAGCGGAACTATTAAAGATAAAATTAAACTATGAAAAAAATACTTCTTCTTATTATTCCATTTATTATATGGGGCTGCGAAAAAAGTTTTAATGATATACTCGACCCCGAAACTTCTGATTATCAGGTTACCGGTGTTAGTTCATTCAACTCTTTTAATTATGCTGTTGGAGATTCAGCGGCAACATTTTTCTTGCGGCTCAATTCTAATGCTAACATAATTCAATCTTACGTTGAAATTTATTCACCTGAAAACAAGAAATTAAATTCTTCTCCCATTGTGCTTTATGATGACGGCAGCGCAAGTCATGGTGATCAATCAGCCGGCGATGGAATTTTCTCGAATAAATTTCCTTTTAGCCAATCTAATTTGAATGGAAGTTATAAAGCCATTTATTATGTGAAATCAAAAGACGGAAATACCAAACAAGTTGCGCTTCATTCTTTTATTTATCAAAATGGGAACAACAATGAAGCTCCGGAAATTTCAAACCTTGTAGCCCCGGATACTGCCGAAATTGGTTCGGTAACGCTGCTAATATTTTTGTCAGTTGATGTAGCGGATAGTAACGGACAGAGTGATATTAAGATGGTGTATTTCAATTCGTTCATTCCTCCTAATGGCAATGCTGCTTCAAACAATCCGTTTGTAATGTTAGATGATGGAACTAACGGAGACATGACAGCAAATGACGGCACTTATTCAATTATAATTCAATTACCTCCTCAAGGTGTTACAAAAGGCGTTTACCGGTGGGAGTTTATGGCGAGAGATAGAGGTAACAAGTTGAGCAATATAATTATTCACTACATTAATATATTATGATTTTTAGAATATATATCCTTCTAATTCTTTTTTTTAACATCGCTGATTTTATTTTCGCACAAAATTCACCGGAGTATTATCACCTTTTAGGGGATGGTATGCTGAATAAAATCAGTTCCGAGAATCCCGCAAGCAACAGCATTAGCGATATAATAACTATTGGCGATACGATATGGCTCGGCAGCAGCCGGGGAGTAAGTGTATCTTTCAATAAAGGTGAAAACTGGACAAACTTTTACGGCACCGCAGCATTCGGTACTGAAAGTATATCCGCTATCGGTTATTACAAAGGAATATTTTGGGCAGCCACCGCACACTCAGTTGACAAAAGCGGCAGCACACTTCCCGAAGGAAGCGGTTTAAGATTTACAACAGATAATGGATTAACCTGGACAACAATATCTCAGCCGCTCGATAAAAATGAAGATACCTTAGTTGTATATGGAATTAATAAAATTAGAGCATTGCCTGTTACGGTCGCCATTCAAAACCTTGTTTACGATATTGCATTTACGACCCCATATACAGTTTGGATTTCTACATTTGCCGGAGGTTTAAGGAAAAGTTCCGATATGGGACAAACCTGGCAGAGAGTTGTTCTTCCACCGGACAGATTAAATTCAATTTCGCCTGAGGACACTTTAGAATTTTGTCTTCAGCCCGTTGCCGGCAAATTTTGTTCCGAGGATAATTTGAATCATCGTGCATTTTCTGTGCTTGCAACAGATGACTCTACATTATATGCTGGCACAGCGGGGGGAATAAATAAATCTACCGATCGCGGAATTAGCTGGCGAAAGTTCAGCAATCAGAATCAGGAAAATCCAATAAGCGGAAATTTTGTTGTTGCACTTGGTTTTAATAAAACGGACAATTCTTTGTGGGCTGCAACCTGGCGCGCAGAAGGGCAAACAGAATTTTACGGAGTTAGCGCTACTACCGATGGCGGTGAAAATTGGAGCACTTCGTTAGAAGGTGAAAAAGTTCATAACTTCGGTTTCAAATCGGTAGATGTAATCGCTCCCTCCGATAACGGCGCATTTCGTTCAAGCAATTTCGGTACAAGCTGGATACTTCCTACGTCAATTAAAGATAAAGAAACTAAAATACTTATAAACACTAATGTTTATTATGCGGCTGCTTCACAAACAGCCTTCGTGTGGCTTGGTTCTACAGATGGTCTTGCAAGATTAAATGAGTTGGGAGGAATGTGGAAAGGCGATTGGAAAGTTTATTTCTCCTCGCGTTCTTTATCTTCAAAAACAGAAAGCTATGCTTTCCCTAATCCGTTTTCACCGCGTCAGGAAATTTGTAAAATAAAATACAGCACCGGCGGTAAATCATCATCCGTTACTATCCGCATTTTTGATTTCGGAATGAATTACGTGCGGACAGTGATTCAGAATGCTACGCGCGGTAATCCTTCAAATGTTGTGGATGATTTGGGCGGTGCAAGCAGCGGGGTACTTGATTTTTGGGATGGCAGAAATGACAACGGAGAGGTTGTGCCAAACGGCGTTTATTTTTACCGTGTTGATGTCGATGCAGACGAACCTGTTTTCGGTAAGATTTTAGTATTACAATAGGGAAGCTGAGAATGAAAAAAACAATAATAATTTCAATTTTACTTTCTCTTGCGATGTTCGCTCAACCTAAATATTCTTCATTAGCAGGAATGCCGGGCGCATTCAGCCGAATGGGATTTGGTGCGCGCGGTATTGGAATGGGTAATGCGATGTCAGCCGTTACGGAAGGTAATCTTGTTTCTTATTATAATCCTGCGGTGACAGTTTTCCAGGAAGGCAATTCGTTCCAAACTTCTTATTCATTTCTTTCGCTCGACCGTTCTCTTAACTTTATAAACTTCACGAGAAGGTTTGATTTTTATTCATCAACAGATAAACGCCCCGGCAGAAAACCCCGCAGCAGTGCAGGCTTAAGCGCCGGGATAATTAATGCCGGAGTAAGTGGCATTATTGGCACGGATAATCAAGGTTTAAAAACCGGTGATTTGTCCACTTCCGAAAATCAATTTTTCCTTGGCTTCTCAAATCGTTTTTCGGAAAAAATTTCGATTGGTATAACTGTCAAATTATATTACTACAAATTATATGAAGAAATAAATTCTACAGGCGTTGGGTTGGATATTGGCGCAGTTTATTCTTTAAATCAGAGTTGGAAAATGGCTGCGGTGATTACAGATATTAACAGCAAATACCGCTGGGATACGGCTCCTATTTATGGTCAGGAAGGAACCACGACTGAAGATAGGTTTCCTCTCTTAAAAAAAATCGGCGTTAGTTATTCTAATAAAGATGATGGTATTCTTGCAGCAGTGGAATTTGAAAGCAGCGGAAGCGAAGCAAATATTTTGCGTGGCGGCATCGAATATAATATTTTTGAGAAGTTATTTTTACGTGCCGGCGTGGATCAATTTAATTTCAGTAATTCCGATTGGGCAATGAAACCGTCAGCCGGTTTTTCTTACACTCAAATGATCGGTAATTTTGCGGTAGGCGTAGATTATGCTTTCATGATGGAGCAGTATTCTCCTCACGATCGTCACATAGTAGGCGTAAGTGTTGTTTTCTAATCATTAAAAAATATAAAGTTAAAAATGTATAAAATAGTTTTTCTAATTTTAATTTCTCTAACTACAATATTCGCACAATCTGCAGGCAGCAGTGGATTATCATTTCTCAAGATGGGATTCGGCGCGCGGAACATTGCACTTGGTGATGCAGGCGCTGCGCTGTCGAATGATGTGACGGCTTTGTATTATAATCCTGCAGGTTTAGCTGATTCATACAACGGCGAAGTTCTGCTGATGCACAACGAATGGATCCAGGATGTTAGAAGTGAACTGCTTGGAGCATCGTTTAAATTATTTAATATCCCATTTGCTGTTGGATTTAATGTAACTACAGTAAAAGATATTGAGGTTAGAACAAAACCAGGAGAGCCGGATTCTAAGTTTAACGCGAATTATTTTTTTGGAAGTTTATCAACGGGCTTTTATATAATAGAAAATATAAGTGTGGGCGCTTCTGTAAAATATCTTTATGAAGGATTGTTTTCTGATGAAGCAACAGGCATCGGTTTTGACTTCGGCGCAAAGTATTCAACACCGGTAAATGGATTGTCCGTTTCGGCTTCTATAAAAAATCTTGGCTCTATGAGCATATTAAAAAATGAAGAGTCAAAGCTGCCTTCGGAAATGAGGATAGGCACGGCATATAGTTTTGAAATTCCAGATAGTAAATTCTCTTTTATTGCTGCAGGCGAGTTACAAAAGTATCTTCAAACAGAAGATATTCATCTAAACTTTGGCGGTGAAATATTATTTAATAAGATGTTTGCACTACGGGCGGGCTATCAATCCGGGTACATAAGTAAAAATCTAACAGGCGGCGTTGGTTTGAACTGGGGCGGCTTAAGTTTCGATTATGCTGTATCGCCGTTTTCACTTCAACTCGGCACAGGGCACTCAATGTCAGTAAACTTCAGGTTTTAAAATAATATTTTGATAATGAATGACTGATGTTTTAGAGATTAATTATTATTATCATTCTATAAATGAAAAAGTTATAAGTAAATGGAAATAATAGAATACACAGAAGAGTGGAAAGAGAAATGGGATAATTTTGTTCTTCAATCAAACAACGGAACAATCTTCCACCTTCAAAAATTTTTTGATTATCACACTCCCGGAAAATTTAAATTCAATCATTTAATCTTTTTAGACAAAGGTGAAATTGCAGCAGTGCTGCCCGGTACTTTGAAAGTGGGACTCTATGAATCACCGGTTGGCGCAAGTTATGGATCAATCGTGACGCCAGATCTTAAATTTGCCCGCGCGATGGAAATTGTAACTACACTTATTGAATACAGTCGCAAGCAAGGCTGGAAAGAATTGCTGCTTACCTCAGCACCCATTGTTTATGAAGCCATACAAAACCAGAATTTAGATTTTGCAATGCTCTGGTCTGGATTTAAATACAATCTCCATTACATAAGCAGTGCAATAAAACTTGATAAGAGAGATATTATATCGCGCTTTCAACCAACAGTTAGAAGAAATGTAAGAAAGTCACTGAAAGATCCTGATATTCGTATTGAAATGAACGACCGGTACGATGAGTTTTATCCTATACTCATTGAAAACAAAGCCAAGCATGATGTAAAACCAACTCATTCGTACGAAGATTTAATTAAACTGAAAGAACTTCTACCCGATAATATAAAACTCATCATGGTTTATTTTAAAGATCAACCGATTGCAGGTTCGAATTTATTCATCGCCAACAAACAGGTCTCTTTATGCTTTTACAATATGCTGCGGTACGAATTTGAACATTTAAAACCGATACATAGAGTGATGTACGAAGTAATTAAATGGTCTACCGAAGAAGGCTTCGAGTACGTGGATATAGGAGTTTCGCAGGATACTAAAGCAGAAAATCCAATGACCCCCGGTTATAGCCTGATTGATTTTAAAGAAAAGTTTGACGCCAAAACTGTTATGCGTAATACATTTCATATAAAACTTTAAATGATATGAGTAACAGCAGAAGAGTTGTAATTGCATTTCTCGGAAATTTCAATTATGACTCACGCTGTCTAAATCTGCATCATTCCTTCACCGAGCGCGGTTTTAAAGTTAAAGTGATTTCGTTCGACTGGCTCACACCAAATTTTATGAGGCAGAAAGGGGAAGTTGCTGTTCACAAATTAGACAAGAAGTACTCGCTCATCTATTATTTAAGATTTGCTGCAATTCTTTCCTACAATTTAATCCAAACAAAAGCAGATTATTATTTTGCTGAAGATGTATATACTTTGCCGTTTGTAGTTTCGATTTCAAAAATTAATGGCGGCAGGGTTTTTTATGATTCGAGAGAGTTATACGGGCATTTGGCTGGGTTAAAGCATAAACAGACTATTCAGAAAATCCTTTACCAAATTGAACGAATTTTTATTCGGCACGTTGATAATGTGATAACTACCGGTGAAATGGATTCAGAGTTTCTTCAAAAAGAATATGGGCTTAAAGAAACAATCGTACTTCGCAATCTGCCAATGCGCCAATCGGGAGTAGAGCCGTTTGACTTCCGTAAAAAATTCAAATTAGATGAAGAAATAAAAATCTTGCTTTACCAGGGCGTCATTCTGCACGGCAGGGGTTTAAAGATATTGTTCGAGGTTGTAAAAAAAACTAGCGACACCTTTTTAATTGTAATAGGAGATGGTGAACACAGAAATTATTATGAGGAATTAAGTGAATCCGAGGGAATAAAACCTCGTGTTTTTTTTATGGGTAAAGTGCCGCAGAGATTCCTCTTGAATTACACAGCGGGTGCAGACATTGGATTTGCACTTATAGAAAATATTAGTCTAAGTTATTTTTATGCACTTCCAAATAAACTTTTTGAATACATACAAGCAGGATTACCGGTAATTGTAAGCAACTTCCCCCAGATGAAAAAAATAGTTGATGATTATAAAATCGGAATCGCAGTTGATCTCGAGAGGGAAGAAGATGTTATCGCAGCAGTTGTAAAATTAATAAAAGAGAAATCATTTTATAATGAATTAAAATCCAACTGTATTATTGCTGCTGATAAATTAAACTGGAATGTGGAAATAGAAAAAATGTTTAAGATAATCACCTAATCATTTCTTATAAACGGCAATAATATGCGCAGGCTTATTGAGGAAAAAGTTCGCAGCTTTATCTTTTATCTTCCAGAGTTGAAAAGGGAAATATTTTAGGATTACATAAGTACGAAGGAATAGCAAAAGCTTATTTCCGAAAGTTGTCCATTGGAATTTAAAATTATCGTTGCTAGGATTGAGTGCTTTAAGTTTATCTTCATCAAAGGAATGGATGTGTGCATGAAGCGGAGTTTTTTGATTGCAATGGATACATAAAAAATATTTTAGTACTTCTTTGTAGGGCGTTGTAATAATGAGTCTCCCGCCCGGTTTAACTACGCGGTATAACTCTATAACAAATGCACGTGGGTTTATAACATGCTCAATTATTTCAGATGCAATTACACAATCGAAAGAGTTGTCTTTTACGGGAAGATGAAAAGAATCACCCGTTAAAGCAGAGTGAAAAGGTGATGGAAATTTTCGTAGTGCTTTTCGGGGATTAACTATGGAAACATCAAGAGAAGTAATGATTTTCTTTTTGTCAATAAAATGTTCTGCTGCCCAGGCATTGCCGCAGCCAACATCTAAAATATTTTTAACATCAATCGGGATTTTTGAAATTATATACTCATGCACACGTCGTTCATCGTGTTCATTCACTTTCGAGCGATCTTCAAAATAATCGAAGTTCTCTGCATCTGCATTATAATGTTCTACGTAGTTGAAATATTCCAATTCAATTCTGTTGTTTAATCGGTGTCAAAATTACAAAATATCATAGCTAAATAAAATGATAACTTTTTATTCGTTTATGGTTTTAATAGATTTGTGATGATTAATAAAAGGTCAAATGAATCAGTTAAGATTAATAATTTCGAGACCCGACAGGCTGGGTGATGTAGTGCTCTCAACATTTATTCCGAGGGAAATAAAAAGAATTTATCCTGAGAGTTATGTTTGTGTGCTTGTAAGAAATTACACAAAAGCCATTTACTTAAACAATCCTTTTGTGGATAAAATTATAGTGCTTGAGGATTACGACTCAACAAGAAAACTTTTTAACATCATTCGGCAAAATCAATTTAGCCATTCTATTATGTTGCTGCCAACCGAAAGAATCAACTGGTTATTCTTCCTTGCCGGAATTAAAAACCGAATTGGAGTTGGACATAAGTTCTATCAGTTTATCACGAATACTAAAAGTATTTACAGAAGAAAATATATTCCTTTAAGACACGAAGCGGATTATTGCGCCGATTCAATCCGCAAACTCGGTATTAATCCGAAGTCTATCGCTCCGGAAATTTATTTTACTGAAGAAGAAAAAGAAGAAATAAAAAACATAAAAAAAACCGGTTACCCGAATGACTATTTATGGATCGGGATTAACTCCACAAGCGGCGGATCAGCTCCGAATTTGTCAACTACGGAGTATCGTAAAATTGTTTTGGGGCTAAAATCAATCAAAGGAATTAAACCCGTTATTATTGATCTATTTCCACCTAAGGAACTCTTAGATATTGAAGGTGTAAATTATCCACATATCAATCTTAACCTTCGTGATTCTATAAAACACTTCGCAGCATTAGATTTAGTGATTTCATCAAGCACAGGACCGATGCACATAGCTTCGGCTTTAAAAGTTAAAACTTTATCGGTTTTTTGTCCTATCACAGTGTGTTCGCCTAAACTATGGGGACCACTTGGAAATGAATCTAAAGTACTTTTACCCGAGCCGGATTATTGCTCTAACGTGTGCCGGGAAAATCCGAAGAAATGTAATTTCAGCGGGAAGGGCGGGATCAATGCTGAAAAAGTTGTCGAAGCGGTAAAAGAAATGTTTCCAAATTGATATGAAAAAAGTCCTCCTGGCATTCAATAGTTTTAAAGAGGTTTCAAATTCCACCGAGGTGTGTAATTTATTTGGTAGATTCATAGAAAATGAAACTAAGGTTCATGTTTGTCCTATATCAGACGGTGGAGACGGCTTTCTTGAAGTGTGCAAAGGAGTATTCAAATTGAAAGACGAAAAGTACAAGATTAAAAGATTTTATGATGATCAACAGGTTGAACTGCATGTCGGGTTTGATGAGAAAAGGGCAACTGCTTATATTGAAACCGCATCTGCAATTGGTTTGAAGCTGATACCGGTTAAGATGAGACAGCCTAAATCATATAATACAAGGAGTTTGGGGGATGTAGTTAAACAGATGCTCGACAGTCAAAGTATTAAAAAAATCATTTTTGGTGTTGGCGGTACTGCAACTATGGATATGGGACTTGGGATTTGTGAATCATTTGGATTGAAAGGTTTCGATCAATCGGGAGCAGGAATATCCATGATCCCTGAAAATTTTATCAATGTTGCTGATGTTCGTTGGGAGCAGCTTATTTTTAATGTTAGTTTTGAGTGTATCGTTGATGTTAATAATCCGCTTTTAGGTGAAGCTGGAGGATTAAGAGTATATGGCGAACAAAAGGGTGCATCTAAAATAGATATTAAAACCATTGAAGATGGTGTAGAAAATCTTCTTTCAATTTTAAAGAAAAAAAAATTTTTGAAATCTTCAGTTTTTTTATCCGGTTCAGGCGGCGGATTTCCGGCTGGTCTTCAAATCTTTTTTGATGCCAAAGTAATCTCCTCCGAAACCTTTATTGCCGAATGGCTAAAAGTAAAAGATTATGTTAATAAAGTGGATGCTGTTATTACCGGTGAAGGGTCATTTGACAAACAGAGTTTATATAAAAAAGGTACCGGGGTTATTATTGATTTATTTAAAGATACAGATCAAAAAGTTTTTCTTTGTTGTGGAAAAATTGATAAAAACATTCTTAATGCTTTACCTAAAAATGTTTTTCCGATTGAATTGACTAAATATTTTAATTCTACGGAGGAATCGATTAAGAATTTTGAAGCTGGGTTGAAAAAAGCATCGGAAGAAATAATAGAAGAACTTAATCCTTAGTTTTATCTGCTTCATATTTTTTACTAAATTAAAATCAAAATCTAAAAAAATTATGAAACTTATTTTCGGAATTCTATGAAACAATACCTCGATCTCGTGAAGTTAGTCATTGAAAATGGTACACGTAAATCATCTCGCACAGGAATTGACACATTATCGTATTTCGGAGCTTTTTATAAAGTCGATCTCAAGAATGGTTTTCCTCTGTTAACAACAAAAAAAATTGAGTGGAAATCTTTGCTTCACGAAGTATTGTGGTATTTATCCGGTGATAACCACATTCGTAATTTAAGAAAACATACTAAAATTTGGGACGCATGGGCTGATGAAAACGGAAATCTTGAAACAGCATACGGATACTACTGGCGGCATTTCCCAAGCGCTCATAAGGATATTGATGGGAATTGGCATGTGAAAGAAATCGATCAAATTCAATATGTGATTAATGAGATCAGAAGGAATCCGGACAGCAGAAGATTAGTCGTTACAGCATGGGAACCGGGCAATGCAATTTTCAGCAAACTTCCACCGTGCCATTACACCTATGCTTTTAATGTAAACAGCGGAAGACTAAACTGTCATCTTACACAGCGTTCCGGCGATATAGCTTTAGGAATTCCATTTAACCTTGCTGCATATTCTATGTTAACTCAAATCATCGCTCAGGAAACAAATCTTGAGCTTGGTGAATTTGCTCATACTATTATTGACGCCCATATTTATGTTGCTGATGAAGGCACTGAAAATGAAAAATATGATCACTTAAAAGGATTGAAAGAACAGTTAAAACGGAATCCTCTTCCTTTGCCGAAATTAAAGATTGCTAAAAAACCGATTGATGAATTGAATTTTGAAGACTTTGAATTAATTGATTATCAACATCATGAAAAAATTAAATTTGAGGTAGCAGTTTGAAAAAGATAATCATTTCCGCTAAATCAAAAAACGGAGTGATTGGCAG
>Ga0210044_10000960_pt1 | contig 43969 bp, 29 predicted proteins | sample CryGey13umfilter_2_FD_183959 | JGI IMG/M metagenome (GOLD analysis project Ga0210044, IMG submission 183959) | Groundwater microbial communities from aquifer in Utah, USA - Crystal Geyser 4/9/14 3 um filter (SPAdes) (version 2) | ecosystem: Environmental > Aquatic > Deep subsurface >... | reverse complement strand
CATCCATGTGGACTCCTTGTTGTATGCCTTGGGCGGCTCACAACGAGGAGTCCACTCGATGACTCCCGGAAATGTCAAACTGCGGATGCCTCCCCGGCAGAGCCGGGGGGTCTCCCGCTTACGCTAGCGCGCTTCACGCCAGAGTTGATGCTGTTATCGAGTTTGAACTTCCCTATGGGAAACTTGTTTTTCCCCGACTTTGCTGTTTCGGATAGATGGGCCACCATTATCACTCATCATCCTTGGGAAAATGAACCTCCAAATCCCCCAATCCCCGAATATTTCCGAATGATAACAGTATACACGGCTTCATTGTATGAGGACGACAATATCGAGATGCCCGCTACGACTAGTATTGCCGTCCATCCAGGCAACCAGTATGCCTTTTTTTCAGTTGGGCCTGGAAATGGTGGATTCGCGGGGCAGAACTACGTAATCTGGCGCTAGATTGTAGTAGAGTAGATAGACTCCAGATGCAGCGTCGCCGCTCCAAACCTACCAGTCAACACCAGCATCAAGCTCAACGGATTCAAGTGCGCACGCCTCACATCGACACAAAGGGGCTCTCGGTGGCGATGCCCTTTCTCGCTCTGCTTCTATTCGGAGGCTGCGACTCCCACCTCGCCCCAACAACAGAGCGGGACACGGTTCAGGACCAGTGCGTCGAATTGGACGCCTGCGACGGACACCAAGATGACACCTTGCCCTCTGTAGATGCATCCGATGTTCCACTTGCTGAGGAATTGCCTGACCAGGACGACACGACGCCCTTGGAAGACTCATCCGATGTTCCCCCAGCACAAGACTTGACCGAGGGCGACGTACTGAACACCTGCCCCGTTGCCATTGGGGGACTCCGCTACTTGTACGGAGCCGTCGACGTGAACGAGGCACCCACACACATGGATGTGGAGTTTGGGCCAGTGGAACTTCTTGGTGGCAGGTCGTACGACGAAGATGGTGACTCCATTGCAGAATACAGATGGGGTGTGACCCAGTATCCAGGAAGAGTTCCTCCAAGCATTGGGCTACTTAGTGCCAGCAGCGGGGCCATAGGGCTCGAAATTTATATGGCCGGGAGCTACGAACTCGAGCTGACCGTCGTCGACGAACACGGGCTCGCGTCCTGCACTCCCTCGCGCGTAACTCTGGAGTCGACCACAACCGCCGCGGTGGTCGTCGAGTTAACTTGGCAGACTCCCAGCGATCCAGACGAGAGTGATGATGATGGGAACGACGTCGACCTACACATGCTTCGGCCAGGTGGGCTGGTTTGGAACCGCCAAGGATTTCCCATGGACTGTTTCTTCGCCAATCGGTCTCCCGATTGGGGTGTGCAGGGTGTCACGAGCGACAATCCATGGTACCGCGTCGACGATGTGGACGGGGCGGGTCCCGAGGTCATCACGATCCAGCAACCGGCGCTGACGACGACAGAGGAGGGGTACCTCATTGGGGTGTTTTTCAACGACCCTAAGCATTTTTCGCCCGTCTTCCCAACAGTGAAGGTGTACTCCAGCGAAGGAACGGTCGAGATAGTGGGGGAGAAAGGGGGTGTTGCGCTCCAGCCTCGCGAGTTCTGGATTGCGGGTGAGCTGTTCTGGACCGAGAACGGCCCCTTGTTTGTCACGAGCGATGTGCCGCAGATCACTGACGGGTTTCCGAGTCCGTAGCAGACTCACGTGCCCCTACAGCGTCTCGACCAACCCCCTTCTTCTTCCGCTCCCGCGTCGTCCGTAGAACCAGACCCTGTTGAACCGACTGGACTTCCGCGTTAGGCCGTGCTCGCCTCACGACACCCGCTGGCGGTGCAGCACACTCAACACGAGTCCGAGCGCCAACAGCAGCGGCGCGGGCCACGAGCGCACCGGTCCGTTGGTCGAACAGCCGCAGCCGTCGTCGACCGGTTTGAGGTACTGTCCGCCGCCGTCGCTCTGTTGGCTGGCGGTGTCGTTCGTCGTGATGGCGTCGAACGACGAACCGGTGTCCACCGTGCTCGTGTCGGCTGGCTGGGTGCCTGTGTCGCTGCTGGTCGCGGTGTCGGCGAGTGACGTGTCCGTGAAGGTGCCCGTATCTGCCGGTCCGGTGTCGGTCGAGGTCGAAGTGTCGGTGGTGCCGCCCACACACGTGCCGGTCGCCGGGCTGCAGACAGCGCCGCCGGTGCAGGTCACGTTGGCGCAAAGGTCGCCGCCGACGCAGGTCCCGGTCGCTGGACTGCAGATGGCGCCGCCGGTGCAGGTCACGTTGGCGCAGAGGTCGCCGCCGATGGGGACACAGTTTCCCGTCCCGATGTTGCAGGTCTCCCCAACCGGGCAGCTTACCCCCGCGCAGAGGCCGGCCGTCGGCCCGGCTTTACAGGCTTTCTGGCCGCCGCTGAGGCTCAGACACTGGTTCCCGGCGCCACAGTCGGCGTCGGTCGCGCAATAGCAGCTGCAGAACGAGTGGGGGCCGGTCTGGTCCGTGATCGTCACGCACAGCGCCGAGCCCACCGCGGTGCAGGCCGCCGCCCCCGAGGCGCAGTCCGTCCCCAGCCCGTGGCAGGTCTGACCGTCGTCGAAGCAGGTGTACGACGGGTCGCAGATCACCTGGTTGGCGCTGGGGTTGAGGCAGAACGTCGTCGGCGGGTCGTTGTTCAGCGTGACCGTGTAACAGGCGCTGTCCCCCGGGCAGCCGCCCTGCGTGCAAGGCGTCATCGTGCAGTAGCGCCCGACGCTGATGCCAAAGTCGTAGCACGTCTGCCCTGCCCCACAGTCCGCGTTGGTGCTGCACATGTTACAGATCGTGCACTGCGCGGCGGCCTCGCCGACCGGCACGAGCAAGATGACCGAAGAGACGAACAGCGCGATGAGCAACGGGAGAGTTCGGGTGTTCACTTGGGCTCCGATGCGAGGAAAGGGGGCAGTCCACGGCTCCGTTGTGCCAGCCTCAGCAACACTGAGGCCAGCCAGGTGGCGTGCGCGAGGACACAGCGAGTTCCGTGCAGACAGAAGGAATCGCGAGGCGCTCGACCGAGGCGTCTACGCCTCAGTTGAGGCGGGTGCTGCACAGGATGACGAGCGTTGCTGGCGCAATCAAGAACGCTGAGGCACTCGTAGGTCGCCAGTCGCGAATCCCAGGCACTGCTATGAAGATCGCTGGGCTCGAGCGGCATCTCGCTGATATTGCTTCGATCTTAACGCAGAGACACAGAGGCGCGGAGGCGCGGAGACGCAGAGAGTTTGAGCTAAGGAGCTGTCTCGTCGTGAGAGCGTCTGATGTGGCTCCAATGAAATCCCGCTGCGCTCTCTGCTTCCTCTGCTCGCTCTGCGTCGGCCGAAGTGAATGGCCTCATCAAACCAAGATCGCACCGTCCCCAACCAGCCGGTCGAGCCCTTCGCGGGTCGCCACCCGCACCTGCTCATAGGCCTTACGGCCGTTCTCGAGCTTGAACGGGCTCACCCGCTCGACCTCGCCCACCGCCATCGTGACCATGCCGTTGAACCGAGGGATCTGCATCACTGGGCTGTTGCGGCGGCGCCACGGCGAGCGCGAGGCGAGGTGGTGGAAGAAGACACGCTCCCCTACACGCAGTGGGGCGTGACCGGGCCGATCGAGCACGCCGCCGTCGAGGACTGGACGGCCGCGCAGCCAAACAGGCTGGAAGAGGAAGGGCAGCGCGCAGGTGGCACGGATGCCATTCGCCAGGTCGCCGTCGTTCACCACGCGGGTCGTGCGGGTCCAGACGTCGAAGACGCTGACGGCGAGCTCGGCGCGGCAGTCTTCGAAACGCTGGGCAACGAGCATCTCGCGCAAGAGACGATCGAAGAGCCGCCCGCGGAGCAAGCCAAAGCCAGGCGATGGATCCCAAAAATCTCGGCGCTGCAGCGAAAAGAGCCGGTCTCGAAAAACCTCGGACGAGACGCCGCCGGCCCAAGCGCCAGCGACCAGCCCGCCCGCGCTGGCGCCACAGAGACGGCGCGGCAAGAGGCCCTCGTCCTCGAGCACAGAGAGCATGCCGCAGTGCGCAAAGAAGCCGAAGAAACCGGCAGACAGGGAGAGGGTGAAGGGCTCCTCGCGGAGCCATTCGCGCAGGCTCGGTCCAGACATGGTCGTCGCTCTGTGGAGCGGCTCGGCGATGCGCCGAGCCCTAGATGTTCGAAGGATCCTCGCCCCGCTGCCCCGGTCCCCACTCGACGATGTCGTCGGTGCGTTCCTCGAGGAAGCGCGCCAAACGATGGAAGTCGCTGCCCCTCTCGACGAAGCGGATCTCGGTCTTCAGGGTCTCGGAGTTGACCAGGTCTGAGAAGGGCACGTAGTGCAGGTCGAGCTGCCCGTGCACGCTGACCATGTACCCGTCGAGGCCTTCCTCCACGAGCGCTCGGAACGCGCCGATGCCGAGCTGGCTGCCCAAAATGACGTCGAAGGCGTGAGCGGGGGCGCAGCGCGACTCGTAGCCGAACTGCACGCCGGTCACTTTCTTCGAGCGTCCAAAGCGCTCCGAGTAACGGTTCTTGACCAGCCGCGCGACCAACTTGCCCAGATCGATCTTGCCCAGCGAGAGGTGGCCGTGATCGTCCCGAGAGACGTCGCTGAGGTAGGTCGGAGGCAGGAGCTCGGCCAACCCTTCGGCGAGCACGACGATGCCGTAGTGGATGTTGTCGCGCTGCTCACGCTTCACGATCAGGTCGACGATCAGGTCGGTCAGACGCATGAGATCGAGAAAGCGCACCTTCTCGCCTGGGTTTTCGGGGTCTGGAATCAACGTCGAGAGGCTGTCGTCCACGTCCTCGACGCCGAGCACCAAGTGCGCTTCGCCAGCGATGGCCACACCGTACGAGATCCAACTGGCCTTGCGCCCCATGGTCTCGACGATGAAGTACGAGCCGTTGGCGATGGCGTCGGCGCGCAGGTTCTGCACCTCCTTGGCCATCCAGTCGACGGCCGTGAAGAAGCCGAACGTGAAGTCGATGCCCGAGTAGTCGTTGTCGATGGTCTTGGGCAAGTGGACGATGCGCACCCGCTTGGCGTTCGCCGGCAACGTCTGCTGGTAGAGGAAGAGCTTGTTGCCGGTCTTGAGCGTGTCGTCGCCGCCGATGGAGATCAGCGCGTCGATGCGCAGGTCGACCAGGGCGTTGTAGACGTTGCGGAGGAGGACGGTCTTCGACGGCTCGAGCAGATCTGCGGGTGAGTCGATTCCCTTGCCAGGGTTGGCGCGGGACGTGCCGATCATGATGCCGCGGGCGTTGCGCACCCCTTGGATGTCGCGACGCTCGAGCTTGCGATAGTGAACGTCGGGCAGCAGGCGGTGGGTTACCGGGTGGTAGTTCTGCAGGTTCTCGTAGCCGTGCAGGAACCCGATGACGTCCAGCCCTTGGTCCACAAACGAGATGGCAGCCGAGGAGATGACGGCGTTAGCGCCGGGCGCTGGGCCTCCAGCGAAGATGATCGCGACTCTCTGGATGCCGTTCACGTTTCGTACGTTCAACTTTCCCTCGTGGGTTATTGCTCACGCCGCCGGGGCGTCAGACCCAGCGCCAGTTCGAGCCCCGACGCAGTCCCGGGGCCAGACTGCCGGTTGGTACGCCCCAATCCGGGTCGCTACAAGCTTTTTCGTCTTGTGCAAACACAAAGACGCCAAGGCTCGGGTGGGCCTTCGCGTCTTCGTTCGAATCGTACTCTGCTCTGCCGAGTCGTAGGGGCGCAGCGTGCTGCGCCCATCCGTAGGGGCGCAGCGTGCTGCGCCCTGCCGTACGACGAGATGTGTACAAACTCCAGGGGCGCAGCGTGCTGCGCCCTGTCCAGAGCAGTTTGAAAACCGAAACTTCAGTCGAGTTTCTTTTCGGCCTCGCCGGCCGCTTCGTCGCCCTTCCAGCTGAGCTTGAGCGAAAGCCGCTGATAATCCTTCTTCCGCCCAGACTTCAAGCGGAGCCGCACTTGCTCTGGCAGCTGCAGCGGCTTGCTCACGCCCTCGGACGCGACCTCGAGCTGGCCAGCCTTGAGCCCGGCGAGCACCGCCTCGAGCAAGCGAATGGCCTCGGTGAGGCTCACCACTTTCTCCAGCTCGACCGCGTCGGGATTGGGCGCATGATGCCGGGATTCGCGGTGCTTCTCGTGTTTGTTCGTGCGCTTGTCCATGGATTCTCCTGGCAGGTGCGTGGGCTTGTGGTCGAAAGGTCGTCAGCGGGTCCGGTTTCGGAACACGTCGCGACAAGCCTTAGCGCAGGTACGAACGAGCCGTCCGCCCTGACCACTTTCTTTTTGGTCCTGCTGGGGTGGGCTCGGCGGCGGCGAACCCACGCGAACAGCCCGAGCCACGCCAACACCAGCCACAGGTTGGGCTGCGGCAGGGCTCGCGCGCGCCGCAGAGCACAGTTGCACACTCCGACCACCTCCTGCACGCCGTCGCCGCTCGAGGCGACGTCGGTCAAAGAATCGTCGGCGACGTCGCTCGTGAGTTCGTCGCCTGGCCCACTGCAGGCCGCCGCTGCGGCGTCACAGGTCTGCCCCACCAGAGCACACCCGATGCGGGCGGTGACGAGACAGCCCGAGGCGTCTTGGGCGCACAAGACCAAAGTATCGCCTTCACAGCGCGCACCCTCGACAAAGCAATCGCTGACCCCATCACACGCTCGCCCGCAACGCAGACCGATGGGATCGCAGGTCCCTTGCTCGACCGCGGCGCAGTCCATCGCGAAGCTCTCCAGGCAACCGTAGGGGCCAGGCAGACAGCGGCTCAAGGTGTCGCCGACGCAGCTCGATCCTGGGTTGCAGGTGTCGCTGCAGCCCTCGTTGTTGGTGCACTTGGGCGCGTGGCTGCTGTCGCAGGTGCCGCCGGTGCCGCTCGCCGTGCAGTCCGTCGAGGACACCTCCATGAGGCACCCCGCGGCGTCCAGCTCGCAGAGCACGAGGGTGTCGCCGAGGCAGACGGTGCGCACTTCGCAGGTGGACACGCCAGAGCAGGCAGAGACCCCGACGGCGCCGGTGCTCTCGACGGAGATGGCGGAGGTCCCATCGGCGCAGAAGGCCTCGACGGCGACGGTGAGCATTCGGCCCGTCGCCAACCCCGTCAGTGAGACCTGTGTGGGCAAAAGGGGCAAGGCGGCGAGCGGCGAGTCGCCTTCGTTGGCGCCAGCCCCCCATACGGGTTGGCAGGCCGGAGCGGCCTCGCAGGCGTCGAGGAGGTTCTGGTCGCGAGGTGTTGTGGCGAACTCGAGTCGACAGGCCGCGTCGAGGCCGCAACGCTCCCAAGAGCGATAATCGTAGTGCAGCTCGTAGTGGCTCAGCGTCCCGGTGTCGGAGGCATCGAGGGGACTCCATGTGACCTCTGCGGTGCCGTTGCCCGCCCCGGCATGGACCCGGACGTCCTGTGGACCCTCGATGACCACCGACTCGATCGGGGCGGCATAGGCACTCTCGCCGGCGCTGTTGAAGGCGGTCACGGAGAACCAGACGCGTTGGCAGCTCGGCAAGTTCAGAGTGACGCCGGGCGCCGTGGTGGTCAGCGGTGAAGGGCCTTCGAGGGCTTGGGTGCCGTCGTAGGGCGGCTCCGGAGCGTCGAAGTCGTAGTAGAGTTTGTAGCCGTCAGCGCCCGCGACTGGGTCCCAGTCGAGCTTGACCTCGGCGGCGAAAGCAGCGGAGGTCGCACAGAGCAGCGAGAGCGCGCCGAGAATGTGGGACAGGAGCCTGAGATGAGTCACGTGCACGTCCTGGTCGCGTCAAGAGGCATCACGCCCAGAGGAGACCGAAAACGCGGGTGTCCGTCAATGGTGTTGCTCTCGGTTCGCTCAAACGCTCTATTTCAGGGCAACCAAACGACCTCGCTGACTTGACCGACAGTGAGGTGCGAAGCTACCCTTAGCTTCCCACTGGCGAGCCAGGAGTTCATGGCCAACTCTACCACAGACCTTCCTTCGAGAAGCCTACCCATTGGAACTGTGGTCGACGGCCGGTATGAAATCACCGGGTTGCTCGGTCAGGGTGGGTTTGCGACGGTTTTCAGGGCCCGCCACGTCCATATCGGCAGCGAAGTCGCCCTCAAGATCCTCGACCTCAAGCTCGGCAAGACCGAGAAAGAGTTCGTCGAGCGCTTTATCCGCGAGGCGCAAATCGCCTCGCGCATCAAGCACCCAAACGTCGTCAACATCTACGACTTCGGCTTCGCCGGCAGCCAGGATCGTCCCTACATTGCCATGGAGCTGCTCGTCGGCCACGAGCTCTCCGACGAGATCCAGGAGCGCGGACCGCTGACCCCCAAGCGTGCGCTCAAGCTCTTCCTGCCGGCGCTGGAGGCGCTGCAGCAGGGGCACGAGTTGGGCATCGTCCACAAGGATCTCAAGCCGGCCAACCTCTACATCACCAATCCAGAATCTCCCCAAGAGATCCTCAAGATCCTCGACTTCGGCGTGGCCCGCATCGACGCCGCCGACATGGCCAAGCTCACAGGGACCGGCGAGATCCTCGGCACGCCGAACTACTTGGCCCCCGAGTATATCCAGCAGCAGATCGTGACGCCGGCGCTCGACGTCTACCAAATGGCCCTCATTCTCGCCGAAGCCATCAGCGGCGAGCGAGCGGTCAGTGGCAACCCCTACACCGCCGTGATGTTGCACTGCTCAGGGCAGCTGCAGATCCCAGAGGTTCTCAAGCGTGGCGCCATCGGCGACATCTTCAACCGCGCGCTCTCCATCAATCACCTGCAGCGCTACCCCAACGCTGGCGCCTTCGCGGCGGGATTGAAGTCGGTCGCCTCGAGCTTCAATGCGCTCTCACCGATCGCCAACCATGTCATGGCGGCGGCGGCAGTCGTGACGGGGAACTTCCCTGCCGACAACACCACACCATCGGCCTTCCGGCCTGACTACTACGGCGAATCCGACGGTCCGACGGAGGACAACGCCGTCGTGAAGGCTGCAGCGAGCCAAACGCCGAGCGCTCGGATGCCGGTGAGGCCCTTGGCTGCGCACATTCCACTGCCCGAGCCCCCCGTCGAAAAACCCAACCGACTCCCCTTGCTCCTGGCCGTCGGCGCGCTGCTCGTGCTCGCCTTGTGCATCGCAGCCTTCTTCCTCTTGTCCGGAGGAGAGGCTCCGCCAGTGAAAGAGGCACAGGCGGCCAAAGCAGCCGAGGTCGTCGCAAAACCTATCGCCCCCCTGGAGAAGGTCGTCGACAAGCCCAAGAAGAAAGAGGAGATGACCTTCGAATCGGTCTCTACCTCTGTCGAGGTGCAGACCACCCCACCTGGCGCGCAGGTCTACATCGACTTCGAAGAGGCCGGCACCACCCCGTACACCGTCGAGGTTCTGCCCGGCGAAGAAGTGCGTTTGTCGATCATGCTCGAAGGCTACGACCTCTTCGAAGTGACGCTCGACGAGTCCAGCAAACCTCTCGTCATCGACCTAGTGCCGTCACCCCCGGACCAGCCCCCTGCTGAGCTCAAGCCCCCCGTAGCAAACAAGCGTCCGCCCAAGGTGAAGAAGCCTACAACAGAGCCCGAGCAGGAAGATGGCTCCATGTCTGGCTACTCCATCGCTCCCTGACCAGGTTCTCGCCTGGTCTTGTCGCTCGCCGGCGAGTGCAAAGAAGAATCATGGAACGTTGCCTGAGAAACCTCGTGGTCGGGATGGTCGTGCTGGTCACCGTGTTGGTCCCGGCTTTGGCCTGTGCCAAGAAGAACCCCGTAAAAGAGCAGCTTCTCAAGCTCAACGAGGAGGCCGTCGAGGCGCTCGCCGCTGGAGACTATGTCCTGGCGATCGAACGGCTCGAAGAGTCCCTTGCCATCGAGGAGCTCAACGTCACCTACCTCAATCTCGGGCGAGCCTACGCCAAGAATGGGCAGTGCAACAAAGCCTTGGAGGCCTACGACCGAATGGCGGTCGCACCGCGGGTCGACGAACCGTCGCCTGAGCTCATCTTCGCCACGCTCACCAAGTATCGAGCCGAGCTCCTGGAGACTTGCCCAGGAAAGGTCCGAATCCGCTGCAACCCTTCGACGTTGCAGGTGTCTGTGGATGGCGCTGCCCCGATGGCGTGTCCCGAAAGACTCCAAGAGGTCGCGCCCGGGCCTCACCGCTTCGACGCTTTTGATGCCGGCGAGCTGGTCTCTAGCCAGGAGAACGAGATCGAGGGCATGAGCATCTCGTACGTCGACCTCATCAAGCCTCAGGTGATTGAATACAAGTCGGCTGAGGCCGACAATGCCGGGTCGATTTCCGGGCTGACTTGGGCCGCGCTGGGGACTGGTGCCGGCCTCCTGCTCATGGCGGCGGTCATCGACCAAGCGTTCATCGCTCCGGACGTCGAGCACGCCAACACCGCCCTTTTCACCCCTGCAGACGCGCAGATGTTCAGCGATGCGCTGGACACCAAGCAGACTGTCAACGCGGTGGTCCTCATCGGCGGTGGCGTGGTCTTGGCGACTGGCCTAGGGTCGCTGGCCTACGACCTCTTCTTCAGTGGTCCGGCGCAGCCCGACGAGGTCTCCGCTTGGGCCAACGCCGAAGGGCTTGGGCTGACCTTCCAGATGCGTTTCTAGTTGCAGCGTCCTGCGCTGACTCTGCCCCCTCTGCGCTTCTGGTTGGAGCTTGGGAATTCGAGACTCGCGATCGAGAAGTTCGTTCGCTCAGGGCCACACGACCAGCTTGGGTAGGGCGCTGCGTTGAGTCGTGTCGTCGCCGAGCTGGCCTGAGCTGTTGTTGCCCCAACACCAGATGTCCGCGCCGTCGCTGGCGCAGCTGTGTTGGCGACCTCCTCCGAGGACGGTCATGTTGCTCAATCCGACATCATTGGGTGTCGGCGTGTTCACGAAGTTGTGTGCGATCTGTCCATCGAGGTCCGAACCCCAGCACTTCACGTTGCCATTGGCCAGGTTGCAGGAGTTTCGGCTGCCCGTACCCAGCTGCGCGCCTCCGATGGCGTTGATCACTTTCGTCCCATTCATCCCTGGCGCGCCAATTCCATCACCAAGCTGACCGTTGATGTTCCAACCCCAGCACACCATGGACTCGTCGGGGATCAGCGCGCAGACGTGTCGGTGATAACAGCTGAGCGCCGTGACCCCTCGAATGTCTCCACTGGGGCCGAGGCGTTTGACGAAGACCGGTGTGCTGCGGTTGAGATTGGTGTCGTCGCCGAGGCGATAGTCGTTGTTCGACCCCCAGCACTCGGCGCTGCCGTCGGCGTGCAGGGCGCAAGCGCTTCGTTCACCGGTGCAAAGCTCAGTGACGTTACTGATGCTGACTGGCTCTGGGTTCAGCTGCACGGTATCGTTCGACCCATTGCCCATCTCATCATGCCAGTTGCTGCCCCAACAGAAGACGGCGCCATTCGTCAGCAGCGCACAGGTGAAGTCCGCACCGCACGCAACCTTTGTAGCCGCCATGGGTAGGCCTTGCACTTTGGCGGGAACCGGGATGCGGCTGATCGTGGTGTTGCCGATCCCAAGTTTTCCATCGTTGTTGCTGCCCCAACAGTAGACATCGCCCCCAGTGACGACGGCGCAGGTGTGCTGTCTGGCGGCCGCGATGTCGATCGTGTGCCCGTCGATATTGGGGTCAGTGACGCGTTGAGGGGTGAAGAAGTTGGCGTTGGTGCTGCCGTTGCCCAGCTGCCCTTCTTTGCCAGCGCCCCAGCAGAACACGACGCCATCGGCTCGCCGAGCGCAGGTGTGCTCCTCCCCACCTACGAGCTGGACAAAAACCGTGTTTGGCTGGCAACCGTTCGCACAGATCTCGCCTGCACCACAGGTCACAGCGCAGGCGCCGCAGTTCCCGTCAACCTTCAGGTCAGTTTCGCACCCTGCGGCGGCCGCGTCGCACTCGCCGTAGCCCACGCTGCACGCGCCCTGCTGGCAGTTCCCTGCGACGCAGCTCGCGCCTGCGTGAGCGAACGAACAGACGTTGCCACAGCTGCCGCAGTTGAGCGGGTTGGTCTGCAGGTCGATGTTGCCGGTCCCGCCACACCCACACACTCCTGAAGTGCAGTCGCCGCCCTGGCAGTCCACGGCACACGCTCCGCAGTTGGAGGTGTCGATCGACAGGTCCACCTCGCAACCATTGCTCGTCAGATCTTGGTCGCAGTTGGCAAAGGGCACCACACAGGCCAGGAACAGACAACGCCCATCGCTGCACACCACGTCGCTGTTGGGGAATCGATCGCCGCAGTCGTTCCCACACGACCCGCAGTGACTCGCGTCCGTCGCGAGGTCAGTGACGATGCCGCCGCAGCCGCATTGACCGCCCGCACACTCTCCACCACACGCACTGCCGCAAGACCCACAGTTCGCGGAATCACTCGAGGTACTCACGCACGTCCCATCGCAACAAGACTCGCCGCTCCCGCACACCACGCCACAGGCACCGCAATGGTCCTCGGCAGTATTCAGCTCGGCGCAACGATCTCCGCAGTTCGTGCCGCTGTCGCACACACAGGTGCCCTGCGAGCAGCTCTGGTCCGCTCGGCAAACGTTCCCACAGGCGCCACAGTTTTCGCGATCGCTGCTGGTGTCGACGCACAGGTCGCTGCAACAGCTATCCGCGCAGTCTGGCGTCGCACCGCACGCACAGCTCGTCTGACAGGTCCCGTCCGAGCAGCAGATCGTTCCAGCACTGCAAGCGGCTCCACCTACGCAGGAGCATGCGCCACCCACACAGTCCTCACCCGACGCGCACTTCGTTCCGCAAGCCCCACAATTATACCGACTGCTCTGCATGTCCAAACAGGACTTCTGCTCGCCGACAACGCAACAATCGGTTCCCGTCGCACAGGCCTCTCCGCCGCAGGAGCAGCGACCCGCAATGCAATCGGGGCTCGTCTGGTCCGCGCCGCACGAGCTCGCACAGGTCCCACAGTGGAGGGGGTCTTCGAACACTTTCGTCTCGCAGATCTGCCCGGCGTTGCAGCTCGCCGTCCCGGCAGGGCATTGACAAACCCCCGCGACGCATAGGGGCTCGTCACAGGCGGCGCCACACGTCCCGCAGTTTCCTGCGTCGAATGCCAGATTGACGCAGGCTCCGTCGCAACACACCTCGGGATTGTCGCACACCGCGCCACTGCCGCAGGAGCATACGCCGGAAACGCACGCCTCTCCGGCGCCACATGCCAAACCACAGACACCACAATTCGCACCGCTGCTCTCCAAGTCGGCGCAGCTCCCGTCGCAACACGCCGAGGCGGCACAACAGACGCCTTCGCAACACACCTCGTTGGCGCCACAAGCCGCACAGTCCAGCTCGTCGAGCGCATCGATGGCGCGACAGAAGTGCTCCTCACAGCGCCCCCCAACGCCACAGTCCGCGTCCGTCGTGCAGGCCACCTCGGTGTGCGGAGAGTACTCGTCGAAAGTGGAGCAAGCAGGCCAGAAGACCACCGCGCACGCAAACAGGAGCCATCTTCCACACCGCATCTGGACTTCTCCTCGAGCAGGACACTGCCCCAACCCTCGGGACATGGAGAGACAAAGTCGTGGCAAACCACGATACCGGCTTGCTCACCGTTCGTGAATACTTCTTTGCAGTGCGCTGCGACGCGGGTCGACGACATTCACGGGAATCCCGAACCTCGCTCGACTGTCATTACTGCCGTGTGGCTAACCACGCCACACTCTGCGCAGTCGAGCTCGGGGGCTCGTTCCAGCGGTTGGGGGTCCACTCCACCCTCAACAGCGATCCTGCGGGTTGGGGAACGTCGCAACGATTCGAGGAACGTCCCCCGACGCTCGCTGCAAGGTGTCAGACCCACTTAGACGTCGATGGGCAGGACGAAGGGGAACGGCTCCTCGGCGCCAATACAGGCCCGACCTCGGCCGGCCCTCTTCGCTCGGTAGAGGTTCGTGTCGGCCACCCGCAGCAGCCCGTCGCTGACGCCCTCCACACCGCTGGCACCACCGATGCTCAGGCGGATCCCAGCCCGCAGAGCCTCCACTCCAATCCGGCGCGCCAGGCCTCGCAAGTGCTCGTGGTCACAGTCCGGCACGAAGACCACGAACTCGTCCCCACCGAGCCTTCCTACTGCGTCCAATGCCCGAGTGCTCCCGACGAGGAGCTCGACGAGGTCCTTGAGCAGCGCATCCCCAGCGGCGTGACCCAAACTGTCGTTGACCTCTTTGAAGTAGTCGATGTCCAAGATCAACAACCCCGAAGAGCGTACGGCATCTCGGGTGACCGTCTCGAACGCCCGGCGGTTCAGGGCCCCCGTCAACGGGTCGACCCGCGCTTGCCATTCGACCAGCTCGAGCAGCGCCAAGTTCTCCCAGATCAGTGCGGTCTGGTTGATGAAAAACGAGAAATAGGTCAGCTGATCGCCGTGGATGCCCTCGCCCGAGTAGCGGTTGTCGGCAAACACCAATCCCAGCGTCTTTCCATGCGACTGCACGCGCGAGAGCAGAAAGGGTCCCACTGGGTCCAGGGCCGCCAGAGTCGGATTTCTGAGCGACGACGCATCGAACACACAAGGCCCATCTTGGCTCAACGCCCGACGCAGCTCGTCCCCCGGCGCCTCCGTCGGCGTGAGGCACAAGGTCTGCACATGGTCCTCGAACGCGGTCTCGAATTTGCCGTTCGCCGTGTCTTCGATGAGCTCGTCGATGCCCTTGTCGTCGTATTCCAGGTGTTCCCAAATGGCTCGGGCCTCGGCCAGATCCCCCGGACCAATCGCCTTCACACCCACGAGGGTGCCGACCCCGCCGTCGTCGTGGTCTCTCGGAACGAAGAGCGCCGCACGGTTGAACCCCAGCGCATGGCCCGAGGTGATGCCCGACAGCATCACGTAGAGCGAGGTGTCCACGTCGCGTATGCTGAGCATGTGGCTGGTGATCGAACGCAGCGCCTCGAGCACCGCTGAGCGAAATGCGAACTCCTGAAGCAGCACGCCAAACTCCTCGGAGTCCAGCAGGGTCCACAGCAGGTCGAAGACCACTGCGCGCAAATGGCGCTGCAACAAGGGACGGTCTAGCTCTCGGCTCCACTCGGGTCGGCCAGCTGGAGTGGGGTTGCGGCGTCTCATCCGCATCTGCACCCCATCGGCTATAACGTTGGTCGTGACCTCGCCCAACATCAGATGCTCCGACACCAACGCCATCTTCACGAGCTGCGCTGCCGCCCTAGGCAGCTCCTGGACCGCAGAGCCAATCGAGACCTCGAGGACGAGCGGCTCGGGCAGATGGCTGAAGATGGAACGCATCGCGAGGGGCAGCGAAGCGGTCCTGATTTGATACCGGAGCGCTTCGGAAAGCGTCGACGGCAACGTGTCGGGCTGCATGGTAATGCTCAGTGTCGATTCAACGGAGGAGGTTCCATCTTGTACGACTTCGTGGCACCCGACAATGATAGAGTTGCTCGACCGCGCCACCATGCGCCCAGCGCTAGAAGAACGGCAGGGCGCAAACCAAGATCTCGTTGCAGTTTCCGTTCGCCTTGACGACGCATTCGAAGAAACGCCGCTTCGTGCGGTCTTTCTCTCCCGAGTCGCAGACAAATTGCTTGCAGAACGCCCCCGCGCCCGTATCGCAGAACTGCGTCCCGTCGGTCTCTCCATAGCGCATGGTCGCCTCTCGGCAGGGATCGCCTCCACAGTCCGCATCGGTTTCACAGACGCTGCGGCAATAGTTCGACGCGCAACGTCCGCCGGCCTTGCACTGGGCGTCAGTGAAGCACGACCCAAGGTCGCTCAGAGCGCACACGCCGCCCTCGTCGATCTCCCCGTCGCAGTCGTCGTCGACGCCGTCGCAGGTCTCCTCGGCCGCGCATGCTGCGCAGCGCCCGCTCTCAGGGACGCAGAGGTCGGCAGCGCAGACGAAACCCGCCCCGCAAACCCCTTGCTCGTCGCAGGACGAGAGGCAGTGCTCCTCGGTGTCGCCCGGCGTGCGCACGCAGCTTCCGCTGGCGCAAGCCGCGTCGTAGGTGCAAGGCTGGCACTCGCCGAGCACCGCACAGCCCTCGTCAACCTCCCCGTTGCAGTTGTCGTCCGCCCCGTTGCACTCCTCGACGCGGTCCGCCAGAGCGACTCCACAGGTGCCCGCCTGTGCGGCGAGCACGGCGGCATACGCGTCGATGGCGCCGTAGCCGTAGAACATGCTGTGTCCGTCGGCGTCGTAGCCCGCGTTGAGTCGGTCGAGCTTGCGCGCTGTGTCACGCAGGATTTGGCGAACCTGCGCTGCGGTGAGCAACGGGTTGGCCGAGATGACCAAGCCCGCGAGCCCTGCTGTCGTCGGCGCCGCGCTCGACGTGCCGCCGAACGCCTTGGTGTAGCGCTCCCCTGCGACTCCCGTGAAGACCGTGCCGTAGCTCGAGCCGGCGCTCGGCACCGTGGTCACAATGCCGCTGCTCAGGCCACCGCTGGAGGGCGCCGCCACATCGATGGCGTCGCCGTAATCGCTGTACCAAGACTTGCGGTCCTGATCGTTGTAGGCGGCCACCGCGACGGTCGTCGCATACGAGGCGTAGCCATCGCTGCCCACTGACTCGTTGCCGTTCCCAGCCGCCCAAGTGATCACCGTACCCAAACCGCCGCGGCCCTGGGTCTCCGCGTAGTCGAAGGCGTCTTTCAAGACGCCCGACACCGGCCCGAGCTCGACCGGCTCGTCGACGACCACCGGACTGCCGTCCATGGGCCCCCAGCTGCAGTTGATGACCGCCGCGCCGTGGTCAACCAAGAGGCGCAGGTTTTGCGCCACCTCGACCTCACTCAACAAGCTGAAGTCCACGAAGAGCGGCAAAATCTTGCAGCCCGGACAGACCCCGCTCACGCCGATGCCGTTGTCCCCTATGGCTGCTGCCACGCCCGCGACCGCGGTCCCGTGCGTGCAACACCCCGCCGCAATCGCCGCGCCCAGGTCCGGCGGACTGAGCAACGCCGGCAAGATCACGTCGGCGGCCAAATCTGGATGCAGCCAATCGACACCGTCGTCGTAAATGCCGATGAGCACGCTTGGGTCGCCGCTCGTGATCGACCACGCCTGCGGCGCGTTGATGTCGGCGCTCGGCAACGCGATGGCGTGCGCCGAGGCGTCGAGGTGCCACTGCTCCGCCATCAGCGGCTCGGTGCGCAGCTCATAGCGCCGCAGCAACACCGGATCGGCATACACCACCTGCTTCTCGCGACGCAGCGCCGCAGACCACTCCATCGCATCGCCATTCCCGAGGTCGGCGAGCAAGGTCGACGGCATCGGTCCTGGGCGTACGTCTTTGAGTCCCGTGAGCAGCCGCTTCCTGGTCGTGCTCGTCACATCGTCCGCCAGCCGAAACACGACGCTGGGGACCACCACGACGCTGCCGCCGAGCGCGGTCGACAAGACCCGCAGCTCCTCCCGAGCGCCCCCCACACCGTCCGCCGCGGCGCGCAGCTGCGCCACCGGCGCGCCCTCCAGCAAAACGACGCGCTGAGTCCGGCTCAGAGTCACCTCGGGCACGACCGCCAACAAGGCCGAACGCGCGCTCGAGGCCTCCTCCAACGTCGCGAAACGATAAGCCACAGCCCTCGGAGCGGTGACGGGACCCTTGGACAAGAATGCGCCAAAGCACTCGTCGATGGGCTCAGCCACCACAGCGCACTCGGCGTTGCAGTCCAGCGGTGGCCCCGCATCGACCTCGGCCAGGTCAGCCTCCTCGAGGACGTCTTCGGTATCGCCCAAAGTCTCCAACTCGATGTCCGCGACCTCGACCTCTTCGACCTCGAGCAGCGCCGTTTCGTCTTCGGAGCCGCGCGAGGCGAGCTTGTCGCAGGACGTCAGCCCGGCGAGCACGATGAACGCGGTGCAGGTGAGCAATGACGCGGGGAGAAGGGGCAATGGACGCAGGGTCTGAAGCATGAAATCGGCTCCTCTGGGTGAACCGCGGCATTATGCACGATCTCGGCGCTGGCAACAGGCTTTGCCGCCCCAATGCCGTGCGCGTCTGGCCGCAAACCAACGATTGACTGTGGTCGTGGGAGGGACTACAACTCGATTAACACTTCATCAGGCGTTGAAGTGTTGAACTCACCTCGACCAAGGACCGACCGATGAGCGACGAAATCTGTGCTCCCAACGAGGAGAAGCTCTCCCACGACGTCGCGGCCAGCACCGTGTTCGCCGCTGCGACCTTGTTCCGCGCTCTCGCCGATCCAGGAAGGTTGGAGACCTTGCTCTTGCTGAGGCAGCGCGAGGTCTGTGTCGGCGACCTCGCCGTCGCCCTCGACGAGAAGGTCTCGACCGTTTCGCAACGGCTGCGCTGGCTGCGCTCCGACGGACTCGTCGACCGACAGCGTCGCGGAAAACACGTCTACTACCGGTTCGCCGACGCGCACGTCGAGGCCCTCATGGAGATCGCCCTCGAGCACGTCTCCGAAGAACGAGGCCACAACGACGTCGCCGCGCAGGAGGCCTACGATGCGTGATGGTGGAGGATGCGCTGGCCGCTGTGGGGGTCGCAAGCCCTCGGACGTCGAAGAGCCCGAAGGTCACGCACACGAGCACGACGACGAGCCGATCGCGAGCGCAGGGACGCGGGGCGGCTCGCCGCGAGCCACCCCTGTTCCGGGAAGGGAGCTCAGCCCGATTGAACTTGCCGAGGACCATGGCTGCGGCGACCCCGGCGAGCCCGACGAACATGTGGACGCGGCCATTTGCGCCTCGGGCGGCTGTTGCGGAAGCGGATCCTGCGGCGGCGAGCCGCAGGATCCTCACGCGCCCAAGGACCCGTGTTGTGGCGGGCATGGGCACGAGGAAGCCCACAGCGTCGAGCTGCCTGAGTCATTCGAAGACGGCCTCGAGCGGACCTGTCTGTCCGTCAACGAGCTCTGTTGTGAGACCGAAGCCGGCTTGGCGCGGCGCACCCTGGGTCGCATCGAGGGCGTTCGGAGCGTCGTCGTCGACCTCCTCACCCGAGAAGTTCGAGTCGTTCACACGCCTGGGGTCGAGGCGGAGGTCTTGGCGGCTCAATTGGGCAGCTCCGGTTTGTCCGCGCACGTCGTGCAGGACGGTGAACCCTCTGGCGAGATGGGCGGACGCTGGCCCTGGTTCGGTTTGGGATTGGGCCTGCTCTTCGCGCTCTCCCTGTTCTCGGGTCAAGTCGAAGCGCTGCGCTGGGCGGCAGGGCTGGCGGCGCTCGTCGGGCTGTGGCCCATTGCCCGCAAGGCGTGGGGCTCTCTGCGGCTGCGCGTCGTCGACATGAACGGGTTGATGGTCGTCGCTGTGCTCGGCGCCCTCGCCATCGGCGAGTGGCACGAAGGGGCAGCGGTTGTCTTTCTTTTCGCGCTGAGCGCTTTCTTGGAGTCCCGCGCCATGTCCCGAGCGGGACAGGCGCTCCGGCGCGTGGCGGCGCTCGTTCCGCAACGCGCAACTCTCGCCGACGGGCGAGTCGTCTCCTGTGAATCCGTTCAGCTCGGCCAGACCATCGTCATCAAAGCCGGCGAGCGGGTGCCTCTCGATGGGAGAGTCTCCCTCGGTCAGTCGAGCGTCGACGAGAGCACGCTGACGGGCGAGTCGGTTCCCGTCTCGAAGAGAATCGGAGACGAGGTGTCCGCCGGCACCCTGAACCAGGGGGGCTATCTCGAGGTGGAGGTCACTGAGTTGGCAGGGGACTCCGCCGCCGCCCGGTTGCTCCGTCTGGTCGATGAAGCGCGAGGGCGGCGCTCCCCGACGGAGCGCTCCATCGATCGCTTCGCCAAGGTCTACACTCCCGTAGTCGTCATGGGCGCTCTGTTCGTCGCGCTCGTGCCCCCTTTGTTTGGCGGCGAGTGGTCGGTTTGGTTTTACCGTTCGCTGGTACTGTTGGTGGTTGCTTGCCCCTGCGCTCTGGTCATAGCCACGCCCGTCGCGGTGGTGTCGGCGATGGCGCGAGCCGCACGCATGGGGGTCCTGATCAAGGGCGGCGGCGCGCTAGAAGTGTTGGGCCGTGTCAAAGCCATCGCGTTCGACAAGACCGGGACGCTGACCCGTGGGCACCTCAACGTCGAGGACTGCCACGCGTTTCCTCCTTACACCAACGAGCAAGCCCATCAGATGCTCGTGCTCGCCGAGGGGGCATCGAGCCACCCGCTGGCGGCCGCGCTGCTGCAGCACGTCGACGCCGATCAGCCAGCTTCCGTCGCGCTGCTTGAGACAAGAAGCAGGGCGCAGTGGGCAGACGACGCAAACTACGAGTTCAGCTATCGGACCATCGAGGGGCAAGGCATCGAGGTCTTCGATGGGGAGCGGACGCTCTCGGTGGGGAACCACCGCATGGCGGTCAGCCGGGGCTGGCATGGGGAGCGGGAGCACGAGCTCTTCGAACGCCTCGAGGCTCAAGGCAAGACGGTGGTCTACCTGGGCGCCGGGCCCGACCTGGTAGCGGTCCACGCGCTCTGGGACTCGCTGCGGCCAGAGGCGGCCCCAGCGATCGCGGCGCTGCGGGCCATGGGGCTGAGCACGCACATGCTGACGGGCGACAACGCGGGCGCCGCGGCGAGGGTCCAGGCGCAGGTCGAGCTGGACGAGGTCCTCTCCGAGCTCCTTCCCGCCGACAAGGTGAGCGCCGTCTCGGCGCTGCGGGCGTGGGCGTGGACCGCCATGGTGGGCGACGGCATCAACGACGCGCCGGCCTTGGCTGGCGCGCATGTGGGCATCGCCATGGGCGCACGTGGCAGCGCGCTGGCCGTCGAGAGCGCCGACGTGGCGTTGATGTCCGACGATCTGCGCGGCGTCCCCAAGGTCCTCGCGCTGGGGCGCCGAACCTTGCGGGTGATCTGGACGAACATCACTTTTGCGCTGCTGACCAAGAGCGTGGTCTTGCTCTTGGCCGTGGCCGGTCTGGCGACGTTGTGGATGGCGGTCGCCGTCGACGTGGGCACCACCTTGCTCGTGGTCCTCTACAGCCTGACTCTGCTCAGAGGGGGCGGGGTGTCGCAGGACCCCGGGTTTCCTGCGCTCGCGCCTCAGACAACCCGTGCGGGCTCGTCGTAAGTAGAATCACTGATTGAGATTTTCCGAGGATTGAGTATGGTGGCGGCGATGGGTCGAGGGGGCTCCATCCGACGGCTGTCCGCTTGGACACGACCGAAACTCCAAAGCGGTTGGTTCGCCGATCTAGGTTGCTGAGAAAGACGGGCAGTAAGGAATACTCGCCCAAGGCACGTGTTTCGCAACGTCAGGCTATTCGCCTCGCCCTCGAGAGGGCCGCACGTTGTAACGTGTCCGATCTGTCCACGGAAACAGTCCTCGCTCGCGCCTCGTCGCGCTCCGAGAGGAAGGCTTCTTTGATGAACCTCAAGAGTGACAGCTCAATCCAATCGATCATCGACGGGATCGCCGACCCCATCATCGTCATCGACCCCAAAGATCATCGGGTATTGTGGTCAAACGAGGCAGCCAAGGCCTCGGCTGGGTGTGAAATTGGCGAGCGGCCGACCTGTCACTGGCTCTCCCATTGCCGGGACAAGCCGTGTCATGAATCGGGGGAGGACTGTCCTCTGCCGGCCGTCGTCCAGACCCGCAAGTCCGTGCGCACCACCCACATTCATCGCGGCGAGAACAACCGGCCCATCCACGTCGACATCCTCGCCTCGCCGATCGTCAACGAGGCCGGAGAGGTCACGCAAATTGTGGAGATCATTCGCGACATCACCGAGATGGAGATGGCGCGCAAAGAGCTCGCCTCGTCCAAACGCGGGCTCGAGCAGCAGATCCGGGCGGCCACGGCGCACCTCACCGAGGTCAACCGGAAACTCAGAGAGGAGAACAGCGAGCGCAAGTTGGCGGAGAATGCGCTGAAACACTCGGAGGAGCGCTATCGCACCCTCTTCGAGTCCCTCATCGATGCGGCCTTCCTCGTCGACGCTCACGAGGGCCGCATCCTGGACGTAAATCGCCAGGCCATGCACCTCACGGGACGGAGCAAGCAGGAGCTCGTCGGAACCGCCATGCGCGACCTTCATGCAGCGTCGCCATCGACCTTTGATCGGCTCTTCGGCGAGCCCCATGCGGGGCAGATGATCGAAGGGGACGACGTGATCCAAGGCGCCACCGGCGAGGTCCCGGTGGAGATGCGCTCGGTCTTCTTCGACACCCATGAAGACACGCTCGGGCTCTTCATCTACCACGACGCCAGCGAGCTGCGAGCCTCCGAGCAGGCGCGCGCCACGCTCGAATCCCAGCTCGAGCAGGCCGCCAAGCTCGAGGCCATCGGGCGACTCGCGGGCGGCATCGCCCACGACTTCAACAACATGCTCGCCGTCATCCTCGGGACGATCCAAGAGCAGCGTCGCTTCCACCACCTCACCGCAGCGGAGAGCTTCGAGCACATCGAGCGGGCCGCCAAGCAAGCCGCCATCCTCACCAAGCAGCTGCTGGCCTTTGGGAGACGCACGGTCCTCAAGCCGCAGGTCATCGACCTCAACACCGTCGTGAAAGAGGTCGACGAGATGCTGCGCCGGATCATCGGCGGCGGCATCAAGCTGGACTTCGAGTACGGTGAGCTCGACGCTATCTACGCCGACCCCTCTCAGCTCGCGCAAGTGGTCGTGAACCTGGCCATCAACGCCAAAGACGCCATCAACACCAGTGGGCACATCGTCATCTCGACGTTCCGTTGCACGGTGTGCGAGCCAGGTGGGCTCGAGGCCCGCGAGGGCGGCGAGTACATGGTCTTGCGCGTCCAGGACAACGGCGTCGGTATGAGCGAGACGGTGCGCTCGCGCATCTTCGAGCCCTTCTTCACGACGAAGGAGGAGGGCAAAGGCACCGGACTCGGTTTGGCCATGGCCTACGGCATCGTCAAACAGAGCGGTGGCTTCATCGACGTCCGCAGCGTCGAGGGCGAGGGCACCCAGATCGACATCTACCTGCCCTCTGCCGAGGTCCATGAGCCCGACGTCCACACCGAGAAGCTCACCGCCACCATCCTGCTCCTCGACGACGAGGATCTGGTCCGCAACCTCAACGGTCGGCTCTTGGAGTTCGAAGGCCACAAGGTCATTCAAGCCGCCAACATCGAGACCGCACGCGGCATCATCCGCAAGTCTTCAGAGCACATTGACCTCCTCCTCACCGACGTCCTGTTGCCCGGCATGCGCGGCGACGACTTCGCCCAAGAGGTCACGGCCCAGCACCCCAACCTGAAAGTCCTCTGCATCTCCGCAAATCCCGGCTCGCTCGAAGACTCCAATCGCACGGTCGCTTGGCCGTTCCTCGCCAAGCCTTTCAAAGCAGAACAACTTTTGGCCAAGGTCGCAGAGGTTCTACGGCAGTAAAGGCCTACTACGCCCTCGGGGCGGTCACGCCTCGAGCTCGAGGCATTGAAACCACGAGAGGGAGACACCATGAGCCGCGCACCCGCCTTTCCACTCTCAGAGCAGAAGCAACTCCTCGCCATCGCACGCCGTTCAATCACCGCGGCCTGTGCGGGCGACGAAGCCCCACTCGAAGGCGAGCTGTCTGACGCCCTGCAAGTTCGCGCTGGGGCCTTCGTCACCCTCTATCAAGCCGGCTCCTTGAGAGGCTGCGTGGGCACCTTCGACGCCTCTAAGCCAGTGGCCGAGGTGGTACACCAGATGGCCGCCACCGCCGCGCTTCGGGACCATCGCTTCCACCCAGTCGAGAGCGACGAGGTCAAGGGGCTGCGCCTGTCGATCTCCGTGCTCTCACCGCCCCGTCCGGTGCGTGCGCTCGACGAGATCGAGGTCGGCCTGCACGGGCTGATCGTCACCAAGGGCTACCGCCGAGGCGTGCTCCTGATGAAGGTGGCCGTCGAGAACGGTTGGGACCGCGACGAGTTCCTCTCGGCGACCTGCGTCAAGGCCGGGCTCGACGCTCGCGCTTGGAGAGAGTTCGGCGAGCCAGGCGGCATCACCATCGATCTCTTCGAGACCTTCGATTTCGCCGAGTAGACCTCGGGGTTATCCCCAAGAGTCTTCGCTCAGCGCGGCTTGCGTGGGTTTCCTGTCGCCTTGAAGGCGCGGTAGTCCGCCAAGATCTCGCGGTGATCGAAGGCGATGACCTCCGGCAGCGAATCGAGCGAGAAGATGTGGGCGTTCATCGCGTCGTCGGAGCCCTGGGGAGCCCCGCTGGCGCGGCCGACGAAGACCGTGCTGACGGTGTGCAGGCGCGGGTCTCGGCCGGGCGCCGAGTACACGTAGAGGAGGTCGGTGAGCTCGACGTCGAGGGTCGTCTCTTCTTTGGCCTCGCGGCGCGCGGCGTCTTCGAGCGACTCGCCGTAATCCACGAAGCCACCTGGCAACGCCCAGCCACGCGGCTCGTTGGCGCGTTCGATCAGGACCACGCCGCCCTCGAGCTCGATGATCACATCCACGGTCGGGGTCGGGTTTCGATAGACGGTCATATGCTCTTCTCCTGGTCAGAACAGCGCGTCGATGATGGCTCCGAGCTGGTCTTTGCGCCAAAGGCTGGTCAGGTCCATGGTCAACGCCACCGAGACGTGAATCATGAAGCCGAGAATGATGGACCCCGTCCGCAATGACAAGAGTCCGAGCACTGTCCCCGCGATGATCGCGCCAAACGTCTCGGGCATGGGCTTGCCGTAGTGGATCATGCAGTAGGGGACCACCATGACCATGACGGAGTAGGCCCCGAACCGCTCTTTTGTCCCGTGCAAAATGAAGCCGCGGAAGAAGAACTCCAAGCTGAGGAACTGGGCGGCGTAGGCCAGCTCCCAGGTCCAGAAACCAAGGGGATTGCGCGCCGCCGCGCCGTAGAACGGATATTGCTGCTGAAACTGCGGCGAAGCGCTCACCAGATAGACCAAGGGCAGGATCACGCTGAACATCAGCACGTAGACCCACATGTGCTGCAACGTGCCTTTCAGGCGCAGCCCATAGTCCGAGAGGCGTTCCCGCAAGACGACGACCACAAAGAGAGCGGGGATGAGGAAATACGAGACGACGCAGACGCCGGCCCAATACAGCAGCTGCCAGAGTTGGGCCTCGGGGGAGTTCTTCTCGCGGATGGGTCGGGTAAAGAGTTCGACGAGGTGCCAGCCACGGGGAGCCGAGACTGGGTCGTCCATGAAGCGGATTTTCAAGAGGTCGAGCGCACCTTGGCCGACGCCGCGAGAATGGACGTACTCCCAGTAGTAGCTGCTCTTACCGAGGTACTCGAGGAGGGTCAGGCTAATGGCCGCGAGGACCAGCACCGAGATGACTTTCCAGTGGATTTTTCCGGGCTTTCGAGCCTGGCAGTGCTCGAGAGACTGGGTCTCCTCCGCCGCGACTCCGGCCACGACATAGGTTCTCCACAGCCCGGCTAGCCTGGCCCCGAGCCCGACTGGGGTCGCAGAGGCTTGTGGTTGCTGGGTCTGCGGAGGCCGGCTCACTCGTCTCCCCATAACTTCCTCGTGCTGCTGCGGCGTGACGCGAACGCCGAATGAGAGGGCGTCGTGCTCCCCCGCGAAAAGAACCGCCGTGCGTCATAACGACCGGGCACGCAGAGTGCAACAGCGTGAGCCGCCTACTCAGCCGCCTCCAGCCTTGATCTTGGTCTCCAAGATCTTGCGACGAGGATGTTTGGGGTTCTTCTTGAGCACTTGCTCATAGGCTTTGGCGGCGTCCTCGCGACGAGAGGCTCGCAGGTAGGCGTCTCCCAACGTCTCCCAGGCCTGCCAGGAGCGAGAGTTGAGCTCGAGCGACTCCTTCAGCAGTACGATGGCGTGGTTGGCGTCGCCCGCCTTGAGTTTCTTCTTCGCCTCTTTGTGGAGCTGCGCCGCGCGATCACGGCTCTGCTTGCGGCGATCTTTGCGTTCTGTGTCGGTGTCACCCGCCGCAAGCTCTGGCCCCGTCTCTTCGATCAGACTTCGCTCGCTGCTCGGTTCCTCGGTGGCGCGGCTCGAAGCGCTGCCGGACAACCCTACGACCGCAGCGCGAGCAACGAGGCGCGACAGGACGCGCGGGTCGATCCGGCGCTGGGACCTGGGTGTAGGCGGGTCGGACGGAGCCAGTGTCTCGGGGGGTGTCGTCTCCGAGGCCGCGCTGCTCATCCCGCCGTCGTCGTCCCTGCCCCCCGAGGCCAAAACGAAGACCAAGACCGCTGCAATCAACCCCATCGTGCCGCCTAGGGCAATGGGCAAGAGCAGTTTCTTGCGCCCACTGCTGCGTCGCTGAGGCGCGAACGCTGGCTGGTGCACAATGGTGGCGGCAGAGTGCTGCACGAGGGCGCTGGTGGATTTGCTGCGGTCGATCGACGACTCGCCGCCTTCGGAGAGGTAGAGCTCGTAGGCCGCCTCGAGGGCCTGCCGAAACTCCCCTGCCGTGGCGTAGCGGTTGTCCGGAGACTTTTCTAGGGCCCGCGCGCAAACCACCTCGAGCTGCGGCGCCACGCGGGCGTCCAAGCGCGCTTTGCTCGGCGGCTTGGGCGTGTCCATGAGGATGCTGCTGGCCATCTCGACCGCAGACTTGCCGTGGAATGGGAGCCGGCCGCAGAGCATGAAGTACAGGATGATGCCGAGGCTGAAGAGGTCGCTGCGGGCGTCGACCGTGGCGCCCGAGACCTGCTCCGGGCTCATGAACGCCGGGGTCCCGCACACCAAGCCGTCGCGCGTCAGCCCCTCACCTTCGATGTCCTGCAGCTTGGCGATCCCGAAGTCCAGCACCTTTGCCAGCTCTTCGCTGCCTTTGGCGACGACGACGATGTTCGCTGGCTTGATGTCGCGGTGGATGATGCCCTGTGAGTGGGCCTCGTCGAGCGCCCCACAGACCTGGGAGATCAGGCTCACGACGCGGCGAGTGTCGATGGGGAAGTCTTGGCTCACGATCTCGGACAGATCACGGCCCTCGAGAAACTCCATCGCCATATACGGCGTGCCCGACTCGGTCTGACCGAAGTGGATCACATTGATGGTGTTGGCGTGCTTCAACCGGCTGGCGGCGAGTGCTTCTCGTCGGAAACGCTCGACGACCACCCTGTCTGTGACCAGCGACTCCCGCAGGACCTTCAGTGCGACCTTCCGGCCCAGCGCCAGATGAGTCGCGGCGTAGACCACGCCCATGCTGCCGACCCCGACAATCCCGTCGACCCTGAAGGTGTTGTCGATCACGGAGCCAACCCGCTCCATGTTCGACGCCCCCACCTGCTCCATCTGGATGGTGGCCCCACAGTAGGCGCAGAAGTTCGCGTTCGAGACGAATGGACGACCGCACTTCATGCACGAGGGGCGCTCTGTCGGGGATGCTTGGTTCACAGACTCATCGGTCGTTGAGGATACTGGACCTGACAGGCGCGAAGCGCTCCTTGGAAGCGTGAAATCCGGCCTCATGGCGAACGCCCGGAGTATAGCGCGCCTCTGCAGCGGGGCAAAGGCAGGCCGTCATGGAGGGCCGCCCACCTGGGGCGTTGCATAGCGCTTCACGTTGGGTTACGTCTTGCTGCGAAAGACTCGACTGTCGGCCAGGTGAACGCGGCCGTTCGATGACCTGTCTCGATGCCCCGTCTCGATGACCAATGAGGTGAGCTGTGGTGCAAGGTTTGATACGCCTCGTCGTCGCATTCGGCGTCCTCGTGCTCGGCAGCCATGACGCTTGGGCACAGGAGGCGCCGGTTCCCTCTGAGGCGAGACCAAAGATTGTCGTCGCAGTGCTCGGTGGCTCCGACGTCCCTGAGGACGTCATTCGAGATCTGCAGGACCTGTTCTTGACCGCGCTCGCGGAGAACTCCGGCTACGAGCTCATCGACCGTGAGACCCTCTACGCCAACAGCAGCATGCAGAGCGACGTCGACCTGCTCCTTTGCGTCTCTCAGGCCGTCTGCCTGCGGCAGAAGCAGGCCGAGAACGGATTCGAGCAATACGTCTTGGTCAAGGTTTCCCGCACCGAAACCGCTCTCGAGTTCAGCGTCGTCACCTTCAACTACACCAACGACCAGCCCATCGACTTCGCGAACAAGCAGATCGCCGGCATCAATGACGTCGACGGGTGGATCGAGAAAGCCTTCGCTGCCGCCGAGCGCGTCACGCTCATCCCCGTCAGCACCAGCCAAGTCGTGACCCACTGCGAGGAAACGGGCTGCGAAGGCAACCTGGAGTGTGTCAACAACCAGTGTGTGGCTGAAGAGCAATCCGGCGGCGACGGCCTGGACTGGTGGCTTATCGGAGGTGGAGCCGGAGCTGGGCTCGGACTCGCCCTCACGATCACCTCCATCGTCTTCTACTTCGACGCCACCGACAAAACCGACGCCTTCGCCGACACCTATCTGAAAAACTCGGGCGCTTACGTCTCGGACCTGACCCAGAAACAAGCCATTGCACGTGTCGACGAGATCAACAGCGCAGCCAACACCTATCAGCTCACCCTCGGCCTCGGCCTCGTGACGCTGGCCGCCGGCAGCGGCGTGCTCGCTTGGCGGCTCTTCTTCGCCGACGAGCCCACCGAGCCCGTCTCCCTTCTTCCCTTCCTCGGGCCCGACGGCAACGGACTGAGTGCCGCCTTCGAGTTCTGAATCCGACGTGGGGTTTCCGACGGGCGGCTGCCGGCCGCCCTCGCGCTTTGCTCGCATCCTGCTCGCAACCCTTCGGGTTTGCACGACTCTCCGCCGTCCCTAGCTCCGAGTTCCTGTTGCTGTGCGGCCGCTGGCCGCCCTCAAGACTGTTGGCCTCCCGTGATTCTCCGTCGGACCCACCTGCTCGCCTGCGTTCGAGCCTCGCTTTTGGTCGCCCTGACCGCGTGCTCCCGCGAGTCCGACGCGCCGCCCGCGACTCGTAGTGTTGAGCAGGTGGAGACCGTGCCCGTTGTTCCTTCGCTTCCTGACGTTCCAGAGACTCTCGAAGTGCTCGCACCAGCCTCAGAGTTCAACCTCTCGGGCGCGGTGTTCGGACCAGGGCTGGATGGGCTCGGCGCGGCGACGGTTGTGCTGGTGGACCTCGAAGGCGAAGAGCAGGCGCTGGAGGTCTCTTCAGACGGGCGGTTTGCGAGCCCCGCTCTGCCTCGCGGGCTGTATACGCTGCGCATCGCCGCCCCAGCGCACCAGGCCAAGCGCCTGCTTGGACTGGTACCGGGAGGCCCGCCGCTGCGCATCGAGCTGGCGCCGGTGGGCGGCTTCGCCGTGCGCGTTGTCGCCGAGCAGGTTCCAGTGGTCGGCGCGACCTGTCACCTCGGTGCCCCTGGGCTGTTTCCGTCCCGGTCGGCACTCAGTGACAGCGAGGGTCGGTGCAGCTTCGGCGAGCTGCGATCCGGACGTTATGAGCTCTTCGTCACTGCTGGCGCACTTGGGGCGCCCTTGCGAGACCTCGATGTCGTGGAGCCAGCTCCCGCCGAGCCCGCCCAGGTCGAGCTGTGCGCCGCGCAGGACCTGCAGCTCCTCGCCGTTGGTCCAGACGGAGAACCGCTCAGGGACGTGCTCGTGACGGTGGCGCACGCACCGATGCACGTCCAGGCCTTGAGCCTGGTGACGCCGTCCAGCGGGGCGCTGAGCTTCACGGGCCTGGTCCCTGGAAACTACTCGGTCAGCGCGCGGGCTTCGGGTTACCTGCCCTTCGGACCGACCACCGTCTACCATCCCGCAAAGGAGCCAATTCGTCTGCAGCTCGACGCCGGGGCTTTTGTGGCTGGACGCGTCGTCGACCCCGTTGGGAACGACGTGGCAGGCGCACATCTGGTGGCCCGCGTCGAGGCCCTGGACGGCACGCTCTGGGTCCTCAACCGAGACAAGCTCTCCCACCTCAACCGGCTAGTGAGGCCCGGTGGACGCTCCATCGGACACGGTCAGACCTACTTCGGCACGGACAACGACGGGACCTTCGAGATCGGTGGCCTGCCGGCTGGAACCATCACCCTGGAAGCGTGGAAAGACGGCTGGGTTCCGGCCCGCGTCGGCGTGGTCGTGCTCGAAGCCTCGAGCCGGGCCGACGGCATCGAGCTCGCGGTCAAACCCGGCGCCTCGTTGCTGGGCCGAGTGCAGGACCGGCAAGGCGGGCGCGTCGCCGGGGCCGAGGTGCGCTGGCGAATGCCAGACTCAGGGGTTTGGGGCTGGCGTGAGCCCATCCTCACCGACGAGTCGGGGGACTTCGCGCTGACGGGCATCGCCGACCCCATCGACCTGGAAATTCGCGCCGAGGGCTGCGCTCGTTGGACCCAACTCACCGCCGCCAACCCCGAGCGACAGGTGTTCGAGCTCGAGGGCCTCGGCGGCCGGCTCGGTGGGCGAGTGCTCGGACCAGACGGCGCGTTGGCCGACGCCTCCATCGTTCGGCAGAAGGGTGATGACGGCCTGCATTGTCGCGGCAAGACCGACGCGAACGGAGGTTTCGAGCTCACTGGATGCGCCGAGGAGCCCACCCTTTTCCTGGTCGACGCCGTGGGACTGGCGCAGGGCTGGTTCAGTGCTGGGCCAAACGACGAGGTCGAGGTCACCCTCAATGTCGGCGTTTCGTTGCGGGGCCGAGTCGAGGATGTCCACGGCCGGCCGCTCGAGGGCGTGGTGTTGAGCGTCGAGCCCGTCGCAAGCTCGGTGGGCGACGGGCTCGTGGGCGTTTCCATGCGTGAGTTCAACGGCGTCATCGAAGTGGAGCACTTGCCGCCCGGTCTGGTGACGTTGCGCCTAGAGGCCGCCAATTATCGACCTTGGTCTGGGGAGCGTGAGCTGCTCGTCGGGGAGCCCGTCGATCTCGGCGTCGTGACCTTGGTCCCGTTGGCGCGACTGAGCGGTTTCGTGCTGGACGCCTACGGTGCGCCGGTGAGCGCGGCGAAGGTGAGGAGCGACGGGGGGAGCGAGGCGCTCAGCGACGAGGATGGGCGCTATCAGTTGGAGGTGTCGGACGAGAGGAGCCGCTTGTCGGCCGTGCATTGGGCCCTCGGGCGAGGAGCCCTCGACATCGAGGCTGGCTGCGGTGCCGGGAGGTGCGACGTCCGGCTGACCGAAGAGGTCGCGAGAGAGGGCTGGCGCGAGCTGTTGGCGGCGGACGGCGTCACGTTGGTGAACGAGGAGCGAGGAGTGGTGGTCAGCGAGCTGGCGTCGGACTCCCCGTGGGTGACGATGGGATTGCAGCGGGGGGACTTTATCGAGGAGCTCGACGCGGCGGGCGGGGTGGTGCGTGAGCTGGAGGTGGTGCGAGAGGGGCGGCGGCGGTACGTGTTGCGCTTCGAGTGACTCGCAAGCGCAGGGACGCGAGGTGGCTCGCTTCGAGCCCCCTCGATGTGGCTCGCGTCGAGCCCCCTCAGGATAGTTGCTGTGGGTCGGCCAGGGGTACGCCGCGGGCTTCCCACCTCTGCGGGGGGGGATTCGGCCCTCTCAGGGCCAGCTCGCGAACGCCCAGGCGCAACGCCGGACGAATCGCGACGCACCCGTGACCTGGGCCTCCGCCCTGAAGGGGCGGCCCACAGATTTAGCCCAGTGCGGAGCGCAGGGCCGCGCGTCCGACCGCCCGAACCCACAAGTGTACAAACTCCAGGAGGTGGCTCGGAGCGAGCCAGCTTGCGTGCCGACGCACGATCCGCGACCTTTGATCTCTCCGTTGCCAGCGATCTCGGAGCCACGAGTCCTGTTGACGAACACAAAGAGAGGCCAATATACTCGCCGCGCTGCGTTGGAGCCTTAGGGTCTGGCGCGCGACTAGGTCGGTCCTGGAGAGCCTTCGTGAGAATATGGGTTGGCCGAGCGCTGTTAGGTCGTCCTTGTGCGCCCCGGAGAAAGTACGACCGCTCGTGACACGGCAGACGGTGAGCGGTGAGGGAATAGCGAGTGATTCGCCCGATTATTTTTGGAAAGTTCTGTTTGTTGGAGCGCATCAGTGTTGGCGGAATGGCCGAGATTTATCGAGCCAAGCTGGTCAACGCCCCGCACTTCAACCGCTTCCTCGTCGTCAAGCGAATCCTTCCCAACCTCGCCGCAGACAACGAATTCATCACGATGTTCATCGACGAGGCGAAGATCACCGTTGAGTTGAACCACCCGAACATCTGCCAGATCTACGAGCTCGGCCGACTCGAAGACGCCCACTACATCGTGATGGAGTACATCCCTGGCAGGGATCTCCTGGGTCTGCAGAACCGCTACCGCCGACAAAAAAAGATCATGTCGGTGAGTCAGGCCTGCTTCATCACGGCGCAAGTCGCGCAGGGCTTGGACTACGCCCACCGAGCGGTCGACTCTGAGGGACGCGCCCTGCACCTCATCCACCGCGACGTGAGCCCGCAAAACGTCCTGATCTCCTTCGAGGGGCTGATCAAGCTCATCGACTTCGGCGTCGCCAAGGCGGCCAGCAAGAACTCCAAAACCCAAGCCGGCGTCCTCAAGGGGAAGTTCGGCTATATGTCTCCCGAGCAGGTCTCTGGCGAGGGCGAAGTTGATCATCGCTCAGACATTTTCGCGCTCGGCACCGTCTTCTGGGAACTCCTCACGGGACGTCGCCTCTTCCACGCCGACAACGAGTTCGCCACCCTTGAGCTGGTGCGAGAGTGCGACGTCCGGCCGCCGTCAGAGCTCAACCGGCTGGTCCCCCCGCAGATCGAGGCGTGCGTCATGCGCGCGCTCTGCCCGGACCCAGCCTACCGCTACCAGTGGGCCGGAGAGTTTGCTCGTGACCTCTGGATGTTCCTCAACTCCTGCAATCCGCCCTACACCCAGTGGCACTTGCAGAACTGGATGTGCACCAACTTCGCCGAGGACCTGGAGAAAGAATGGGAGAAACTCCCCATCTTTCAGCAGATCAACACCATCGACGACGTGAAGATGTACAACGACCGGCTCGCTGCCGAGGCCGAAGCCAAGATGCGCGAGCAAATGGCCTCCTTCATCGCTGCGCCGGTCCAGCAGACCTACGACTTCGAAGGGAACGTCGTCCCCGAGCTCACGGACATGACCGACAACACGGGCGGGAGCACACAGGTGTTCACCCCCGAGTTCGATTTCGGCGCCGTCGAGGACCTCCCCGGGGATGACACCAACCCCGCTATCCTGCCGGCGCCGGGTGCGCAGGTGCAGCCCGGAATGCCGCCCCGAAATACAGCGAAGTTCGATGAGGGCGACATGGACTTCGACGCCCCCGTCGCCGAGACCCCACCGCCCGAAAACCCGCTGCACATGTCCGTCTACCAGATGGACGCGCTCGTCATGCCCATGGAGCCGGCGAGCAACAGGACCACTATCATCCTCAGCACCCTGATCATCCTGATCTTGTGGGGGGGGGGCGGCTTTGGGGCTTACTGGTACTTCGTCCTACGCGTCCCGGTCACCGTCGCCGAGACGTCCGTGCCCGTCGCGACCGTGTCCATCGAGGTCAAACCCAACAGTCCGGGCATCATCGCCACGCTCATCAGCCAACCCAACAACCAGGTCGTGGCCAATGGCATCGGCTCGAAGCTCGAGTTCGGCGACCTCGAGCCTGGGAAATATGTCCTCGAAGTCGAGCACCCCAACTTCGAGACCGAGAAGCGTGAGCTCAACCTCGGCGATGGCATGAGCACCGTCAAAATCGACATGCTCACGCCCAAGACAAAGACCGTGCGGATGACGCTCAACCTCATCCCCGCCGAAGCCGCCATCTACGCCAATGGGGAGCTCTTCGAAGGCTCCGGAGCCGAGCGCAAGCTCGACCTCGATGCGGAAACGGAGTACGAACTCGAGGTCAAGGCTCCCGGCTATCAGAGCTTCGTGACCTCTGTCACGCTGCGTGAGGACACCCCACAGTCCCTCGACGTGAAGCTCGAAAAGGGCGTCGCCACCGTGCAGGTCAAGTCGTCCCCGCCGGCCGAGCTGTGGCTCGAGAACAACGGCGAGTGGGAGAAGGTCGGGAAAACCCCCAAGACCATCACCGACCTCGATCCCACGATGGTCTACCGAGTCGAAGTCCGCGCCAAGGGCTACAAGACTTGGTCGAAAGAGATCAGCTTCGACGACCAGTTCGACAAGAGCTACCTCGCCCCACTCAACAAGGAGTAAGCGCCAACGTCGTCAGACGGCGCGGAAGCCGAGCGCGCGGACCCTGGCGCAACAGCTCGTCCGCGCCTCAGAGTGGAGCCTCGCCTGGTGGTGCGCCGGACTCGAGCTGCCGCGTCTCCATCAGAAAGAGCTGCCGTTCGACCATCTGGATCAGCGACTCGATCTCGCCGGCTGGCTCGACGCCAACGCCCGCGATCTGGGCGCGGTGGAGACGCTTGTTGACGAGCTCCAAGTCCGAATGGATCGACTCCAACAGCACGAGGGCTTCGACGTAGTGAACCCCTCCCTCGAGATCTTCGATGGGCGCACGCTCGGACAGGTCGATCGAGGGGAAGAGCTGGGCGCGCACGATGAGCGTCTTGGCGCTCGCCAGCCCATCGTCATCTCGCCGCGCGAGCTGATACTGCGCGAGGCTGAGGATCGACCGATAGAAGCGCTCCTCGCAGTCGTCGCGGTTGTCGCATTTGCCGAGCGGCAGGCCGTCGACAGCGAACTCCTCTGGGATGGGCAGCGGCGTGAAGGCCTCACTGGGCACAAACGGCGAGCGGCCCCAAGGCAGGAAGTCTCCCTCGAGGACCTGCAGCTCCTGGTCCCGGATGACCAGCTCGAGGTCACGGGAGTTGAGGGCCGAGAGTGTCACGAAGACGACCCCGACGAGCAACACCGCGGCCGCCGCCAGGAACCAGCCGAGCCACGAGCTCGTTTTCGACCCTATGTCGATCTCGGCCAATCTTGCGCCTGTTCTCTCGAGGTCTCACGGTTCTTTAGGCATCGGCTCGAGTGCTGAGCTCGGGGACTTCGCCGGCGAAGTAGCCGATGTAAGGGAGGTTTCGGAACCGCTCGTCGTAGTCGAGGCCGTAGCCAACGACAAAGTGATTGGGGATGACGAAGCCCACGTAGTCGAGGTTCACGTGGACGATCTCATTGTCGGGCTTGTGGAGCAGGCTGCAAATCTTGACACTCTTGGGGTTGCGCGTGCGCATCGTGTCCATCAAGAAGTTCATGGTCAGACCGCTGTCGACAATGTCCTCGAGGATCAAGACGTGGCGGTTGTTGACTGGCTTTGAGAGGTCGGAGGTCAGGCGAACGACGCCGCTCGTCTCCGTGCGAGACCCGTAGCTCGAGAGGCCGAGGAAGTCGCAACACAGCGGCAAGCGGATGTGCTTGAGCAGGTCGGCATAGAAGGGGATGACCCCCTTGAGAATCCCGACCACGACGACGTCCTTATCTCGGTAGTCCTCGGTGAGCTGCGCCCCGAGGGCGGCGCAGCGCGCCATGATCTCGGCCTCGGTGATCAGCGGCGTAATGAACTCTTCGTATTGCTCTAGGGATTTCATGCTGCCCCTGCAAGATATGGACAATTCCTGCCGCGCTTACCACTCGGCAATCCATGTCCACTCGACGACAAACCGTTTCAAAAAGCACCTAGACCCAGGAGTTATTCATGAGCTCACCGAACCCACCGCCACCTGGGATGATGTAGTCTTTCTCGTTGAGTCCCGTCTCTTCGTCCCAACGGCTCCCCGGTACCGTCTGCAGGACGTCGACAGCGGACATACCCCGATCGAGGCGCAGCGCGTAGATGTAGGCCTCCGGGTGGTCCTTCAAGATGCGCTTGATGTACTGCGGCGTGATGATGAGGTTGAGGCAAGCCATGGCTCGGGCGTTGCCCCACTCGCTCTTGTAGTACGCCATGGCGGCCGAGAGGCTGGAGCCCGTCGCGCCCATGGGGTCGGGAAAGAGGACGATGCGGCCGTCGATGGGGCCGCCGATCTTTCCCCCTGTGATCGTGGCGCCGCTGACCTTCTCGGAAGCGTCCACCGAGCGGCTGACCATCAGGTGATCTTGGCGGATCTTCTCGGGATTCATGAGCTCGTTGAGCAGCTCGTAGCAGACCATCGACGGCACGATGCCAGCCCGCGCGATGTCTACGGTGACGACCTCGATGTCCATGTCGATCAGCACGTTCTGGTAGACGCCGCGCGGGTTGTCCGCAGCCATGCGCGAGGTCACCTCGGTGAGCTTGCGCGGGAAACCGTCGTTGATCACGGCCACGACGAGCCGCTCATAGAGGCGCCGAACCAGTCGGTTGATTTCCGGCTGCGTCGTCTGCGGCGAGCACAGCCGCGCGAGCAGCGTGGCGGCCACGAGGTCGGAGAGCACATGCACGCGTTCTCCGTACTGGTGCACCAGTTCGTTGAGGCCGAAGTCCAGGTCGGTGTGAGCGATGTCCCTGATGGCGGTCATGGGCATTCCCCCTAGGTGCCGACGCGGGCGATGTTCCCGTCCAGGGAATTCAACCGGCGTCGAGGTGTTTGCTCGTGTTCTCCGAACGTCGAACGTTCGGGCGTCTGCCTTTCTGCGGTCTTGTGGCGAACCTGAGAATTCGTCTCCCGATGTTCGTGTGGGTGGCCCACGCAAGGCCGATGAACCACTCCCGAGGTGTCATCACCGCCAGCGGTTCTGGGCGTTGCAGAGCTATTCTCGATGCACTGTCCCGATTTCTCGTGTTCCTTGCCCAGACGCGGCGCAATCTACCCAGGACCTGCTGTGCTGTCAAAGCCCCCAAAGAACCCACGACGTCGAACCGCATCCGGCCGCCCGAAACCACGACGTCGAACCGCGTCCGACCGCCCGAAACCACGACGTCGAACCGCATCCGGCCGCCCGAAACCACGACGTCGAACCGCGTCCGACCGCCCGAAACCACGACGTCGAATCGTGTCCGACTAGACGAACGCACCAGCCAGTTTCAGCGTCAAGCCCACGTCCCCCGACACCTTCACGGCGCCGCTCTTGACGAGCCGCTTGAAGGCTCCGTGTTCGCTCAGTCCCACGATCAGCTCGTCAAACCCCATCTGTACGACGAGCGCCCCTTGCTTGGCTGGGTCTGCGCCGTTGAAGCGGACCTGTATCGCCACCTGCTCGCCCGGATTCGGAGTGTCGGTCAGGGTCACATCGATGACGCCTTTGACCCGCTCGAGCGCGTTGAGCCGCTTATTGGTCAGGCGAGCCTTCGCGGGAAGCTGCCAGTCGTCGGACTTCTTCCGGAAGCGCTCGGCCTTCTCGTACCAGCCCTCGAGCTCAGCGAGGAACGGTCCCCAGAACTTCGTCTCCCCTTTGAGGGTGACCAACGCGTTGCTCTTACAGCCCTTGGCCACATCGAGGTCGAGGTCGCTCAAGACCAGCGTCCAGGCGCCTCCGCCCTCTCCCGCGAGCTCGACCGCGATCGTCAGGTCGACGTCGCTGAAACGGGGCCACAGCTCGCAGTAGGGCTCGAAGAGCTCAGGGAGCAGCTCGGTGACGAAGGACTCAGGGTCGAGGGTGGCGTCGAAGCGGGGCATGCGAAACTCCGTCTTGGTGGCAGGAATCTTCAGCACAGCGGCGAGCTCTCGCTCCGAGGCGCTGGCGACCGGCACGATAACGAAGAACGGGGGGTGGGGGCCAGCGGTTTGGAGTTGAACTCATGCGGCGCGCGCGATAAAAGGCCCCCGAAGTTTGCCCGAGCCACACAGCCCGCTTAGCGTTTTGGTAGGGAGACTTTCGGTGCTGTTTGCCCTGAGTCGCTAAATGGAATGCCGTGGCAGCGGACCTAGATCCTACTCCGCCGCTCGGGTGGTTGTTTTCTTGGAGGCAATGGAATGCGCAGACCTGATTTCGTTCATGGTGCCGGATTCGTGCTCCTCTTGACCGCTGTCATCGTGATGACGAGCGGCTGCTCGAGTCAAGCCATCGTAATCGGCAACATCACATCGATGGTTGCGACGCTCTTCCTCTTTGTCTCCACGCTCAACCTCACCAAGCACATGTGAGCCCACGGCCAAGGCAGGCCAGACGGCCTGTGCCCGTCCGGAAATACCCCATCTGCGGCGTCGCCTTCCTCCCTCGCTCCTCGGCGTTCCGGTGCGTGGCCTGCGTCGCTCGGTCGTCGGCTCCTTGCACCTTGGGCATTTCCGAACGGGCACTCAAAAGATGTCCTTTGGGAAGGATTGCGTGTTTCGCTGAGATCGGTGGAAATGCGACCGAACTCTGAATTTCAAGATGGACTCTAGTCTAGAGTCCCTCCGGAATACCCCCGTCTGCGGCGTCGCCTTCCTCCCTCGCTCCTCGGCGTACCGGTGCGTGGCCTGCGTCGCTCGGTCGTCGGCTCCTTGCACCTGGGGCATTTCCGAACGGGCACTCACAAGATGTCCCTTGGGAAGAGTTCAGAGTTCGGTCGGAACTGCCACCGATCTCAGCAAACACGCAATTTCAAGTTGGACTCTATCTAGTGTAAACCGTCATGACTCTCCATGTTTATTGACTGCAAGGAGCGCCCCCCAATCCTCAGGAATTCTTCAAAAATACCGGCATGTTGTTGATTACAGAAAAAAGAAAGTCATTGGGGGTCCGGGGGACAAAGTCCCCCGGCGGGTCAGGGCAGAGCCCTGCTTCCCTGAAAGGCCACGCTCATAAGCACGGACACATGTGAAGCGTTACACTAGAATCCAATGGACCCTCGGCAAGCCTCTATTCGTGCCGCTTCTTGACGTACTTCAGCAGGTGAACGTCGAGCTTGTGCGGCGCGAAGCCCTCTACGTCACTGCCCAGCAGGTAGGTCTGGCTCTTGAAATAGAGCGGTGAGACCGGAACGTCTTGGTCGAGAATAGACTCGGCGTTCTTGTAGAGCTCATAGCGAGCGCCGCGGTCCTGGACCTTGCTGGCTTTGAGGAGCAACGCGTCGTACTCCGAGTTCTTCCAGCCGGCGTCGTTCTGCTGGCTGTTGCTCGCCCACACCCCCAAGAAGCTGATGGGGTCGACGAAGTCGGCCACCCAGGCGGCTCGCGCGAGTTCGAAGTCGTGCTTCTGCATTGTGTCGAGGACCTCGATCAGCGGCTTTCCGTCGAGGCTCAGCTCGATGGAGAGCGTCTCTGCGAGCTGCTTCTTGATGAGCTCCCCTACCCTCTTGGCGTTGCTGTTCGACGAGGGATAGAGGTAGTGCAGGGTTGGGAACCCAGCGCCATTCGGGAATCCCGCTTCTTTCAAGAGCCCTCTCGCCTTGTCAGCATCGGTGCTGCCGTACTCTGGATTGCCGTGACCATGTCCGGCCGAGGCTGGGTAGCCTGGTATCGGCGGCACGAAACCATAGGCAGGCTGCCCTTCCCCGCCCAAAGTGCCCGTCACGATGGCGTTGCGGTCGATGGCGAGGTCGATGGCCTCACGCACACGCTGGTCGCTCAAAGGCCCGAACGCGGTGTTGAAGACCAAGTACTCGACGGCCAAGGTGGCGTCCTGCCGAAACTCGCGCCGAGCCGCCAACGACTGAAGCTCGAGCATCGGCAGCGGCTGTGGTCCCGTCCAGTCGAGGTCCCCGGCGTCGAAGGCGGCGATGCGCGTGTCGTCGTCTTCGAAGACCGAGATCTCGACGTGCGCTAGACCGACGTTCTCGAGGTCCCAGTACTGGTCGTTGCGACTCAGCACGAACCGATTCGGGCTACTCCCGAGATCGAGCACGAAGGGCCCGTTCGAAATCCAAGTCCCGGCGTCGTTCCAGGCCACGCCGTCCTGGTCGGCTCGGCTGGGGATCGGCGCAAAGGTCGGGAAGGCCACCAGATCGAGGAAAAACGCCACCGGCTCGTCGAGGGTCACTTGCAAGGTGCGGTCGTCGAGCGCCACCACTCCGAGGGGCTCTCCGTTGTCCCGACCCGTGTTGAGCTCGTCGGCTCCCTTGATGCGCGCGATGTCGGTCAACAACCAGGCGTACTCGCTCGCCGTCGAGGGGTAGAGGACGCGCTTCCACGCATAGACGAAATCCTGGGCGGTCAGCGGCGTGCCGTCCGACCACGTGGTGTCGCGCAGCTCGAAGGTGTAGACGCGCCCGTCCTCGCTCAGGGTGTAGTTGTGAGCCACGCCGTAGCGGATGGGGCCCGCCTCACGGTCAAAGCTCATCAGCCCTTCGAAGGTGTTGCGCACGATCTGCGCCGACTGGTTGTCCGTCGCCAACCCCGGATCCAACGTGCGCGGCCGACCGCTGATGGCCATCTTGAACGTCACGTCCGAGGCGTCAGGGGTCACCTGCGTCGGCTCAAAGCCCTGGGGCACGACCACTTCTGGGGTCGGCTGCGGTCCGCAACCCACCAACCAAGCAACAGCAACCCAGAGGGGCAAGACCCTACGAAATCGAAGCATCGAAGCCTCCATGATGACGTTCCTACCGAACCACTCGAGTCTCGTCGCCCAGCTCTAACGAGGGGCGAAACTCGGTCTCGGACAATCGGGGATACGGGATCTGCCCAAGATGAGCATCGCGAGCGGCTTTGTCACCGCTCGAGTCCGATTTCGAAACGACACCTTAGCCCGCTTCGGCTGGGATTTCCACCGCACCCAGAGCCCCGGTTCGGGCGGACGGGCGCAGTTCCACGTTGGGGGTTCGGGCGGTCGGACGCACGCCAACCGCCACCCGCACCCCGCGCGCGACTCAGCGCTCCACACGAGGCTAAGTCGTGGGACCGCCCCCTAAGGGCGGATGCCCAAGCTATGGGAACATCGCGATTCGTCCGGCGTCAGACTTGGGCGTTCGCGAACCGACTGTGAAAGGGCCAACCATACCATGCCCTAGGGGGTGTCGGTTCGGGCGGTCGGACAAGCCCAGCAACCATACGCCTGACCACTTCGCTATTTCGCCGAACATAGATCTTTCCGACTCATCGAGCGTAAAACGAAGGGTCTCAACCCATCGCGCGCAAGGACGCGAGCTCGCTCGCTTCGAGCCAGCTCTGGTCCGAGTAGCGCGCGAAATCCGATCGTCGTCGAAGGCAACCCATGAAATCCGCACGAACCTCCTCCCTGTTCGCGCAGGTCGGTCTCGTCAGGCCCCTGCTCCCCTGCCTCGTCGCCTGCCAGCTGCTGGCCTGTTCGCCGCCGCGAGAGGCTGAGCCCCAGGTCACCAAAGACGTCGCGCCCTCTTCCGCCGAGGAGCTCACGGCCCTCCCCACCGCCGTCGACGTCGCCCAAGCCGACCCCACCGCCGAACCCGCCGTCGGCTGGTCCGCCAAGCTCACCGCCGCCGAATCCATCGACGGCGCCTCCGGCGTCAGCGTGCAGCTCGAAGCCGGCGGCGGCTTCGCCTCCTTGCCCGCCCACAACACTCTCCCCGCCGGCGCCACCCTCAAGACCGACGCCGGCACCCGCGCCATCCTCGAGCTCGACGACGGCGGCGTCATCATCCTCGATCAAAACACCGAGCTCACCTTGCTCTTAGGCGAGCAGCGAGCCGCCAAAGTGCAGACCGGACAGGCCATCTTCGACCTGCCCCACAAGCGCGACGACCAACCCAACGCCCGCGTCCTCCTCCCCACCGGAACCCTGACCCTGCTCGGCACCAAGGTGCTCGTGACCGCCGCCGCTGGCGAGAGCTCCGCCACCGTCACCCGCGGCGAGGTGCAGGCCAACAACGCCGCCGGCGAAAGCGTCCTGGCCAGACCCGGCGACGAAGTGCTCCTGCCCGCCGTCGGTAGCCCTTCCCTGTCGCCGTCCGCCGACTTGGGGCCCGCCGCAGGCTGGACCGACCTCGGCGACGAAGTGATTCGCATCCCGCGGGGACTCGGCTCCCTCGCAGCCAAACAACCAGGAACCAGCAAAGACGACCCCCTCGAGAAGGTCAGTCAAAAAGTCGACGTCACCGTGCAGGGCGTCATGGCCTACACCGAGGTCACCGAGGTCTTTTCCAACAAAACCTCGCACACCCTCGAGGGCGTCTACCGCTTCCCCCTCCCCAGCGACGCCCAGATCAGCCGCCTGGCGCTGCTCGTCGACGGCAAGCTCGTCGAGGGCGAGTTCGTCGAAAACAAACGCGCCGAACGCATCTGGAAAAAGGTCATCACCCAGTGGCGCGACCCGGCGTGGCTGCGCTGGCAGCAAGGCGACCAGTTCGAGCTGCGCATCTTCCCGATTGCCCCGAACTCCACCCGCCAGCTCACCATCGGCTACACCCAACGCCTCGCCTCCGTGGCCAGCGGCCGGCGCTACGTCTATCCCATGCCCCACGTCCCGGCGGGCTCGCCCGACACTCTGAAGGTCGGCCAGTTCGACTTCGAGGCCAAAATCCTCGGCCAAGACGCCGGACGCGCCGTGACCGCACTGGGCTACGCCGCCACCATCGACGCGCAAGAGGGCTCGAGCCACGTCCTTTTCCACCAAACAGGCTTCACCCCCGCCGGCGACCTGGTCTTGCGCGTCCCGACCGAGGTCGACTCCGACCTCGAGGTCGTCGGTTTCAAGGACGCCGCGCACCCAGATGAGCTCGGCTACGCCGTCCTCTCCCTGCGCCCAGACCTGCCCCGCACCGCCCAGGCCGAGCCCCGCGACCTGCTCCTCGTCGCCGACCGCTCCTACAGCCGCACCGGCCTCTCGAAAGACCTGCAGACCAAGGTCATCACGCGCACACTGGTCGAAATGGATCCGACGGATCGCGTCGCCGTCATCGCCTGCAACGAGCGCTGCGTGCCCGTCGGCGGCGGCCGCTTCGTCAAGCCGACGCCCGAGCTCGTCGCCGAGGTCCAAAAGTCCCTCGAAGGGCTGGCCCCTGAAGGCGCCACCAACCTCCTCGAAGCCGTCCAGGTCGCGGCGCGCATCCTGCAAACCCGCGACTCGCAAGTGCGCGCCGGCCGCATCGTCTATTTCACCGACGGCCTAGCCAGCGCCGGCGAGCTCGAACCCGCGCGCCTCGAAAAGGGCGCCCGCGAAGCCCTGAAAGACCTCGACGCGCGCCTCAGCCTCGTCGACATGGGCGGCAGCTCCGACGCCCTCGCCCTCGCCGCCCTGGCCCGCGGCGGCCGCGGCTCGGTCGTCACGCTCGACCCGGCGGCCACCGTCGCCTCCCACGCCCTCTCGCTCCTCGGCCAGCAATACGGCGCGCTCCTGAGCGACGCGACCCTGACGCTGCCCAAAGGCTTCAGCCAAGTCTACCCCGAGACCCTGCCGCCCATCCACGGCGGCGAGGAGCTGACCATCGTCGCCCGCGTCGACGCAAAGGAAGCGGCCCAGGGCGAGCTCGTACTAGCGGGGCTTGTCGCTGGGGAGCCCTACCAAGCCAAATTCCCTCTGGTGATCGAGCAGAGTGTGTCGAACGGCAACGCCTTCGCCGCCAAGCTCTGGGCCGAGCAGCGCATCGCCGCCCTGCAGCTCGCCGAGGGCGACCACAGCGCCGAGATCGTCGAGGTCTCGAAGCGCTTCGGCGTGCTCTCGCGCTACACCAGCCTGTTGGCCCTCGAGAGCACAGAGATGATGCGCGAGTTCGGGCTTGAGGCCGGCGAGCGGACCGAATGGGACGCGAACCTCGAGGCGCAAGGCGGAACCTTCGAGCAGGCCCCCGACTTGGGGAGCCTCGCAACGGGTGACGCCCCGGCCATGCAAATGGAGTTGGGCCCAATGGAACCGATGAACTCGATGAACTCGATGGGCTCGGGCTCACTGTCTGGCTCCAGCTTTGACCTCGACGAAGCTCAGGGCATGGGCAAATCCGGTGGTGGCCTCCCCGCCGACGAGCGCGCTGCCACCGCCGACAACGGCGACGAGGAAAAATCCCCGAGGAGAGGCAGGGACTACGGCAAGAGCGCCGCCCAACCCACGCCGAAGAAGGACGCCACACCGAAGAGCCCCGCCAAGCCGGCCGACAAAGCGAAGAAGGACGTCCCCTGGGACAGCGGGCTCGACGAGGACTTCTCCTACCGCCAGAAACGTCCGAAGCGAACGCTGGACATCAAGGCCTACAAGAACGTCGCCAAAGACGACCTGAGTCGAGTCACCGTGCGGCGCGGCGAGGTCGACGCGCAGCCCGAGAGCATCACTCGCCGCAAGGCCCTGGTGCGCGCGCTCTCCCTCGCCGAGCGCTTCGACGAGGCCCGACAAGAGGCACGCGACTGGCTGAAGATGAACCCCATGGACGCCGAAGCCTTGACGGTTTCCGCCGAAATCGAAGCGCGCCTCGGCGAGGTCAACGCCGCCGAGCGCCTCCTCGCCGACGCCGTCGACGCCAGCCCACGAGCCCGTTGGTTGCGCGAGCGACTCGCCCTCGCCTACGAAAACATCGGCGAGTCGGCGCTGGCGTGCGCACATCGGGTGTCGTTGGATTCTATCGACGGAAAGGTGCTGCCCGACTCGGCGTTGAGCTGTCCGTTGGCCACGAAC
>Ga0210044_10000956_pt1 | contig 44083 bp, 29 predicted proteins | sample CryGey13umfilter_2_FD_183959 | JGI IMG/M metagenome (GOLD analysis project Ga0210044, IMG submission 183959) | Groundwater microbial communities from aquifer in Utah, USA - Crystal Geyser 4/9/14 3 um filter (SPAdes) (version 2) | ecosystem: Environmental > Aquatic > Deep subsurface >... | reverse complement strand
AAAAACAATACCGCTTTTGCAAAAGCACCAACAAAGACCATACATACACAGCAAGCCCATTTTGTAGCATCTATGATTGCTTATATGAAACTTGAAAGATTAAAAATTAGAAACAGTAAAAATCATTATGCAATGAAAAGCGAAATATGGCTTGCAGCAACCAAAGCGGCCTGGAAACAATTAAATCAGTTATCAACACCAAATATCAATATTAACAAAATCGCTGCGTAACATCAGTTATTTAATTACAAGTTTTTTAATTGTTGATTTTCCTTCAGAAGAAATTTTCAGTAAATACACACCACTAGACAGATTATAATTGAGATAAGAATCATTAGAAATGGTATTAGTTTCAATCTTTCTTCCATCAACAGCATATAAATCTATGGTTGTATTTATTTTAAGACCCTTTATATAAAACCCATTGCTGGTTGGGTTTGGAAAAATCTTAATTCCCAAGAATGAAGTGTCTTTTACACTTAAAGACTGATTCCAAATATCACCAACCTGTGATCCCCATAAATACTCAACTAAATCAGGTTCATCAATAAACGGATTTCTATTGTACTGCCAGGTGTAAACAACGTTGTTTCTGTTCATTTCATAATCATCTGGTGGATCATTTCTATGCCATTCTAGCAAGGTTGCTAAATCACCTATAAATCCTGGTGTTGTATCTATGGGATAGCCGTTTACCACATCCAATCCGTTATAACGAGTTACCATGTAAAAAATGCTTCTTGCTACATCTCCTTTAAAAATTCCTGAATTACCTATTGGACCATCATACTCATTTACACCATAATTTTGATTATTTCTAATGCTATTTTCTGGTCCATCGGCAGCTCTTAAAGCATGAGCGTCGGAATTTCCATGTCGTAAAGAATCGGCTTCTGTAGTCCAATAAATAGCTTTTCCATCAGCAGTATCATCAGCTTCTATACTAAAAAATCCACCACGAGACCTTGGATACACATGTTCACGGTTCCATTTTCCTAGACTATTTGAAACAGTTTGAAAATCTAATTTGGCTCTGCCCTGTTCTGTGTAAAGTAGCCATACTTCGTTACTATTGGCTGGGTTTTGATCGGCTTCTTTTAAAATATCAATAATATCGGCATAAGTTTGTGCCCTTACCACAGAAGGATTTGCAATAATATCTTGCAGAGCCTGCTTGAGAGCAACACTTGATAATCCATCTAAACTCGCATAATAATTAGCGGGTTGCGTGCTTGAAACCAATCCAAAGGTAGGATTTAAGGGTGTTCCCCAGGCAGCCACTACAAAATCGTTATCAACAACCCTGATTTCAATGTTATCATTTAGTTTTAAATAGTCTACTGGTAAAGTAGAAAGGCTGATTTTTAAAACCTCATCGCCTTCATCATCAACATCATCTGTTAATGATATGGTGGTAGATATTGAATTTTCACCGCTTGGAATGGTTAACGAGGTGTTTCCTGTAAAATCTGACGTGTTAAAAGTGCCATTATTTAAACTGATATCAAACGAAAGGTCAGACGCTACGGGTTGTTCGGCAGTGAACGTGATGTCAAACGATTCGCCTTCTGGATACTGTAATTGTGCAACCGACAAGAGCAAACCATTCAATACAATGCCACTACCATCGTTTAATTGTCTTGGGGTTGGCGTACCTACAAAATAAGACCCATCGTTATTTCTTTGTATGGAATTGGTATTATTTCCAGCACCTTCATTAACGATTTGAATACTAGGATTGAATGCCGAAAATATGGGTGTTAATCCAGTACCATCGATATCATTGGTTTGGTAAAGTAACACATCAATAAGCGTTTCATCTACAAAGGCTGTTGTAAATTCGGGAAAATCGACAGCGTTGGCCTGATAAATAGCCACGGCATCTGCACCGTTTTGAATGGTATTTATTGGAATTAAAAAATGTGGAACTGGAGATACCGTATTGCTGCCTATTAAAAATAATCCGTTTACATCGGTGAAATGGCCATCTAAATCAATGGCTAAATAGCTTTTGTTGAGACCGGAAACAACATTTGTTGAACCATTAAAAAAAACCACCACGTACCCATCTAGCGGAAAATTGGGTGTAGTCGATTTTAATTCTAAAAATTCTTTATCGTCTACACTTGGGGTATCGCAATCCAATTCATTAATAACGAGTTGACTGAATGCAAATTCACTGATTATAAAAATAAGTATTAAGGTTATTTGTTTTTTCATTAGAGAGACTTTTTACAAAGGTAGGTATCTTAACCGGTCCTTGATGGAGCTTGCCGTTATTAAATTCTTAATTTAATGGACAGATGATAAATCTACATTAAACAACGGATCGTTTTTATTTGGATGTCTAAAATGAAGTAAACATTTTTAATTAAAAAAGATAACAGCACCTAAAACAAAACATTTTTAAATAAAACGCCTCTACCATTTAAAAAAAAACCAAAAAATAGGTCTACAATTATGACAGTATTTAAGCATATAACTATTTTAATCTATCATTTTATTACTTATTTGTAGACATCAATTTAAATATTAAAACCAAAACCATTTTATTGCTTACAAAAGTCTATTCAAATGCATTCTTTTTATTATGAATCTTTGGAAGATAGCATCCTTTTTTTATATCTTCAAAATACATTAAACGAATAAACCTTTTTATTAACCAAAAAACTAGTATAATGATAACACTTGCTTTCTTAGTGATTGATATTATTTTATCAATCTAAAAAAAAATGAAATGGGTAGAACTTAGTCTAGAATAAGTTTTACTAATTTTACAACATGCAAAAGCAAGTCTTTAAAATATTAGCAAAAGTTAATAAAATAATTTTACCCAGTTATTCTAAAAAACAACTGGATTTAAGCAAAGCTTCAAAACTTCAATTAGCAATCATTGGATGGCGTTATTATGTTACCACTAGAGCTTTAGATTAAAATTATTTAGTGTACTCTTCTCTACTTCCATCGCTATCAACTTGATAATGGAAATCTATTTCAAATAAACCTGCGTCTTGTCCATAGGTATCTGATGCATCATCTGCATCTCTAAATATGCGACAAATAATCATGCTAGACAAGGCTTTACCAGAACCACTCATGGTACCCAAAGAGGTTATGGCATGTTCATAAGCATCTACGGTTCCAACAGGAGTAATGGGAGTATTTCCTGTAATTATTGTGGTAGCGCCATGTAGTGAAGCAACATTTGCCCATGTATATTCTAAACCCCATTGTACCTTTGTATCTCCTACATTGGTTTTAGCAGACCAATGGACATGCGGATAAATATCAGAACCTTCTTTCCATTTGTGGGGCATTTGTACCATAAAATAAACTTCTTCTTCAGTACTTTTATCGAACCAATAAGCAAAAACACCTTGACTACCAGCACCACTACCGCCACTGGTATCTTGATAAAAATACATTGCAGGTGGTCTGGTTCCATCTTTGCTAGTTGAAAATACAGGTACTTTTAAATCTTCATATCGGGTGGCTGTGCCTTCATAACTTAAAGAGCCATCCTCTTCAATATAGGTGTTGTTAGTACCATCGCCAATTCTGGTATTTCCAACAGCATCAATGCTCATTCGTTCTGAGCCTGACGTCGTTAAATGGATAACATCGTCATCGGCACTTTGTTCTACCTCTACTCGGGTATCGCCTTCCGCGTTTATAATTTTATCTGGAGCACCAGTCGCTAATTCTGTCCAGCTGGTTTTATAAAACCAAAAACTTTGGGTATCGGTATCAAACACTAATAGCCCTGATACGGGCAATGCAATACTGGTTCTTTGACTGGTATCCATTCTTGGGATTAATATTCCTTTGGAAGTTGATTGAATATCTAAAATAGAGGAGGCATCTGGTAAAGTGGTACCAATGCCCACTTGTGAAAAAACAAGACTGTTTATAAAAAAACAAAGGACGAAAAATATGGTGGATGTTTTCATAATGGGTTGTGTTGGAAGTTAATTTATAATTTTAAAACTTTTTTTATGGGGTCCAGATTCAATCAAGACAATATACAGGCCTTGTGGATGCACAAATGGAATGCAAATGCTTTCATCATGAGATGGCATTTTTAAATCCACAATGGTTTGTCCAACGGCATTATAAACCCTTATTTGATTAATCTCTACCTGGTTTTTATTGTTAATAATGATGGCGTTATTTTTAAAATAAGCATTTACATCGTGGTTGGTGAAAACAAGGTCGGGGTTGTTAAGGGTTTCTGTTGCCTTAAAAACAACAAAGAATCTATCCAAATAATCGCCTGCAGGCACGTTGATGGTTAAATCAGACGCCGTTAAATTATGATAGGTATTGAGCAAGGCGTCTTTAATGTAAACAGGATCTGTAAAATTTTCAACAGCGTCTAGTTTAATGGTATGAATCCCTTCTTGGGTCATACTTAAGCCCAAAGGAAACTCATAGGCATTATCATAAGCGCCAACGCCTTGAATGACATATTTTTTATCTAAATCGTTTTCAATGATGTAAAACAATTCATCCTCTCTCGGATCGGTCATAAGCGCATCGTACCCTACGTTATAATTTAAGTCGGCTTCAGAATCTGGAAGAAAAGCCAACAGCAATTGTCTGTGAAATAAGTCTGGATTTTCATAACCAATTCTTACGCGTCTGGTTGGTTCTGAAGGATCATTGGATTTTGTATCTTTTGAATGGATGTTTTTGTAAAAATTGGAGTCCACGCCATCCTCTGTTTGGAAGGTTCTTTGTAAATTATCAATCGTAATGGTTCCATCGGCTATGGCATTGACAAAAAAACCTTGTCCTACGGCTAAATATCGTTTTGGGACAAGCAGAGATACCGAACCTACACCCGCAATAGAAGAAATAATGGATGGTGCTACGCCACCAGAAATATTACGAATAGCATAACCACCATAATAACTTGATAAGGTATGCGAACTGGTGCCACCATCAACCCATATTTGAATTTTATCCAGGGTACTTAAATTATCAGTAATAAATTGGGTAGCATCTAAAGCTGAAGGATATGGATTGCCCAACAAGGCAAACTCTCCTGCATTGATGGTAAAGGTATAAGTACCATCATTGGGTAAGCCCCTAAACACATAATTTTGAGAAGCAAAGCCCGTGCCCTTCATGGTAAATCCTTCGCCTGGCAATAAAGCGGTGTCTTTGTTGATGGCTTCCCATCCAGCATAGCCTGTGGTATTGGGCGCATATTTATAAAGCCATCGGTCACTTATTTGTAAGGGCGAAAGCACGTTATTGCTGCCATCTAAAATGGCTGGAGTACCATTATAAGGGCTGCCTGTATTGAAGGAAACCTGTTGTGGGTTAAATGGATTTAAGCCCGCATCGGTGCCATCAAATAAACCACCTTGTAAGGAGAAAGTACCAGCACCATTGGTTACTGGAGATGACCAATAATTAAACCCATAAACATTGGAAATGCCTTGCTGATCTCTTAACAAACGTCCCGAGGTTGTGGTATTGCTATTAGCGCCTAAATGCGTTTGGATTAATTGTGCCTCGCCCACCAACCGCATATCACCGCTCTCTAAATGGACCCTGTTTTCTACAAAAACACCAAAGCCATCGGCTACAGAGATGCCTAGTTTGGTACCACTGCTAACATCTACTTCCATATTATAAAAATTAACAAAGCCAGTAGAACCTGATAGGGATAATAAATCATGGGTAGCACTCTTAAAAAAGGTGGTTCCAGATATAGAAGAGGTAGCACCATCATTAGTGAAATCATGGTTTAAATATAAATCACCATCATTATAATGCAAGCCAGTGGCTGTATTGGTATAGGCTTCACCAAAATATACGGTGGTAGCATTCTGTATTTGTAAAGTTCCCGTATTAACGATTTGAGCAAAAGAAACGAATGGCATACAGCTTATTAAACGCATCAAGAAAACGTAATGTTTTTTCATAAAAATGGGTATTTGGAATCCTTACACTTAATAAATGTAGAATATGTTATAAAAAGAAAACATGATAAAAATCAGTTTTCAAGGAAAAAAGGGGTTTTTACCTAACAAAAATGTATTTCATCGATAAAAGTAATCAACTATGGACTGCAGTTCGTCATTGCTAGTGACCCCGTCATTGCGATCCCTATAGCTATCGGAACCACAGAAGCATTAAAAATAGTGTTCATTTTTAATCTAGGTACAATAAGATTTTAAGGCTTCTAACAGGGTTTCAACCGTAATGGGTTTTATTAAATAGTCTTTAATCCCAGCTTCCATTAATTTATTTTTATCATAATCATAATCATACACGTAAGCAGATTGCGCTACAATTAGAAGATCCGGATATAGCTTCTTAATTTGCTTACTCGCTTCATAGCCATTTAAAATTGGCAAATTAATATCCATCAATACCAAATCTATGTTCGGATGTTCTTTGCAATAATTCACGGCCATTTCGCCATTTTTGGCCCAAATATATTGAATGTCATAGCGTTCAAAAAAATGCTTAAAATATTCAAAATTACTCGCATCGTCTTCAACAATTAAAATGAGCTTATCTTTTAAAACAACCTCCTTGGTTTTTAAAGGTTTAGGTTCATCTTGGGTTTCATGGGTTTCTTCAAACGGAATGGTAAAAAAGAAGGTGCTTCCTTGATCCACAATAGAATTAACCCAAATAGTGCCTCCTAAAAGGGTAACTAGTTTTTTAGCGATAGAAAGACCGGTTCCCATACCTTCGTGGGTTCTGGATAACGACCCATCTACTTGCCTAAACAAATCAAAAATGGTTGTTTGGTTTTCATCATGAATGCCTATCCCAGTATCTTCTACAAAAAACTTTATCACAGGTTTGCCTTCTGAATGATACATGGTATAGCCATAATTTATATAGCCTTCATTGGTAAAATAAAAGGCATTTTCTATCAGGCTTTTAAAAATTTTAATGAGTTTAATTTTATCGGTGTTTAAAGTTTGCTCTTGGTATTCTTCTGGTATTATTAAATTAAATTCTAAATGGTTTTTATGAAAATGTTTCTGTTTAATTCGCATCAATTCATCCAACTCCTGTAAAACTGCCTTTAATTTTAACGGCTGTTTATGGGACTTGAGCTGTTTGGATTCTATCATGGAAATATCTATAAGATTTTCAACAATATTAAGCAAATGATCACCGCTTGACTTTATAATGTCATTATACTCCAAAACTTCGTCTATGGATGTTTCTGAATCAATTAAACTAGAGAGTCCAATAATGGCATTTAAAGGCGTTCTTAATTCATGCGAGATGTTGGCTAAAAACTCAGATTTTAGCTTATCGGATTCTTGGGCTTTGGATAAAGCTTCTTTGAGACTATCTAAAACTACTATGCGTTGTCTTATATCTCTTTGTATGCCTATAAAACCTATAATGTTTCCTTGACTATCTATAATAGGATCTGCCGAGCCTTCTACATCTATAATCTCTCCATACTTAGTAATGTTGGTATATTGTGTTGCCGGAATACCTTGTTTGTTTAAAAGGGTGTTCCAAAAGGCCGTAAAATCCCGCTTATTTTTTGGGCTTTTTAATATTCTGGGTGTTTTGATTCCTAATACCTCATAAGGTTCAAACCCGTATAGGTTGGAGAATTGATCATTTACAAATGAAAAGACACCATCTACATCGGTCATAAAAACAATTTCTTTGGATTTTTTAAGCGCAGAATGTAATTTCTGTAATTCAATATGGGCATTTTTACGTTCAGAAACATCTCTAATAATGCCTGTAATAAGATTTTGATCTTCACTTTGCCAACGTGAAACCGAGAGCTCTACAGGAAATTCGGTACCATCTTTTTTTCGAGCCACCAATTCACTGGTCTTGCCTGCTTTATTTTGAATCCAAACTTTAATTAACCGATTTAAATCTTTATATTCTAAATACTTGTCGGATATGATCTGTAAAATACTTTGATGGATAATCTCCTCGCTAGTATACCCAAACATGCCTTGCGCTGCACGATTCCAAGAGCTTATAACCCCATCTTCGGTAAAGGTTATAATGGCATCTATGGCCGAATCTATAATAAAACTCTGGAACTTTTCAGCGTTCAAAGCTCTATGTTTTAAAGCTTCTATCTCTAATAAAAGTTTCTCCGTTGTTTCTTCTTTCTTCATCTTACTTAATTATTGTGAACATTCACCGCTAAATAATTTAGGATGGTATCATATAAGCTTTGTTTTGAAACCGGTTTTGATAGGTAATGATTGCAACCAGCTTTCATGGCCTTGGTTTCATCTTCTTCCATAGCATAAGCCGTAATGGCTATAATGGGCACCGTTTTGTTGTGTTTTCTAATGTTTATGGTGGCTTCATACCCATCCATAATGGGCATTTTTATGTCCATAAACACCAAATCAATGTCGTGTTTATGTTTTGTAAACTGTTCTACCGCTTCCAAACCATTTTGAACATGAATGATTTTAAAATCAAACACTTTTAGAACTTCTCTAAGGTAGATAAAATTGGTGACTTCATCTTCCACTATTAAAATAGTTTTATGGCTTTTATCTCTTATTTTAAGAGGTGGATGTGGTTCAACTATTAGAGAATCATTTTTTTTAACCGGTGTAAATGGGATGGTAAACATAAAGGTCGAACCCTTCTCGGAGGTTTTTTCCAGCCAAATAGTGCCGCCTAATAGTTCCACAATCCCTTTGGAAATGGCCAGTCCCAGCCCATTGCCTTTTCCAGATTTTAAGGATTGGTTATTACCTTGATGGAATCGTTCAAAAATGATGTCTTTAGATTGTTCTTCGATACCTATGCCAGAATCTTCTATAAAAAACTGAACCATGTCGGATTCTATGGTATAACCAAAACGCACTAATCCTTTTTGGGTAAACTTTAAAGCATTTTCAATAAGGTTGGATAGTACTTGAAACAGTCTTAAACCATCGGTATTGATATGGCTTTCATCATCATCCAAGGCTTTAAAGGTATCCAGAGTAAGCGCTTTATTTTTTATTTGAATGGAGAATTGATAATACAGGTTATTTATGATCTCGTTTAAGTTACATGGTTTTAATTGAACGTCTAATTGATTGGCATTAATTTTTGAAACGTCTATAATATCTGAAATAATATGCAACAATCGGTTTCCGGAATCGTTAATTAATTTTATAAACTTACTCCGTTTGGTAGCATCTAGCTTTTTATCTTCCAATAAATTTGAAAAGCCTAATATAGCATTCATGGGGGTTCTTATTTCGTGGGACATGTTGGCTAAAAAGGCCGATTTTAATCGTTCACTTTCTTCGGCTTTTTCTTTGGCTTTTAATAATTCTATTTCGGTTTTTTTAAGTGAAGATATATCGGTAATGATACCAATTATAAATTTTTTGCCATGCTCATCTACAAACCTTGATTTCCTTGTTAAAATGGTAAACGTCGGTTTATTCCTTAAGGTTAAAGTTTCTTCTGATATACTATCTTCTCCGGTTTCAATCACTCGCTTATCTACTTTTAAAAATAGATCACGCTCTTTTTCGCTAACGTCTTCTGCCATGGTTTTTCCCAAAATGGCTTCGGCGGTAGTATCAAACATTTTACAAAAAGCGTCATTAACCACTAACAATCTGCTTTTATCGTCTTTTACAAAAACGGGGTCAATAATTTTATTGATGATGTTATTCAAAAATTCTTCGCTGTGCTCGGCGTTTTCTTTAGCACTAAGCAATGCAGATTCAAACATTTTGCGCTGGGTAATATCTCTAATAACACAAAAAATAGCTGGGCTATTGAGTTCATTTACAATGGCAGTCAATAAAACTTCGGCTGGAAATTCTTGCCCGTTGGCTTTTTTATGGATCCATTCAAACCGCTGCGACCCTTGTTTAAGGCTCTCCACAATTTTTTCTTGGGCAAAATCATAAGAATCTCTGCCATTGGGTTGTGTTTTTGGCGATATTTCAGAAGGATGCTTATTTAAAAAAGCATTTTTTGAATCATATCCAAACATGTTAACGGCGGCCTCGTTACAATCAACAAACAGCTCGTTTTTTAAAATAAATAAGGCATCTTTGGATTTTTCAAACAAGGACTTGAATTTTTCCTCGCTTTGCTTGAGTGCTTTGGTTCGAGCCTTAACTTTTGCTTCAAGCATCACATTAAAACTACTTAATTTTTGATAATTATCTTTGAGCTCATTGGTGGTAATGGAAAGGATTTTCTCTTCACCAACTTTCAATAAATCATGTTGTTCTGAAACAGTTTCCCCTCTATAAATGCCCTTTATCTCTTTAATAAAACGATTGATTGGTGTGGTAATGCTTCTGGATAAAGCATAGGCCAAAAAAAGACTTAAACCAACTAAAAACACAATGACCATCCAGAAAAAATTAAATCGTTCTTTCCCACTTTTTACCATGTTTAAGTACAAGGTGTCTGCATTATTTTGAGCAAATTCTGAAATGGTATCGGCTTGAGCCAACAAATGGTTCATTTTTGGCAACCCAAATTGCTCTAAAAGGTGAGTAGCTTTTAAAGTGTCTTGCTTTTTTTGTAAATCAACAACCTCAAAAATAAATGACTTATAAGCATTATAACTTGTTTGTAAACTATCTAAATCCTTGGCGGATCCTAAATAGTTGGTTTTAATAGTTTGAATGGCTCCAAACAATAAACTATCGTCATGTTTAATTTCGTTAAAAAAAAGGTCTCTCACTGCAATGTCTGATTGTACGTAATGATCCACCCAGTGATTGATTCTAGAGACTTTTTCTTTTACTGCGCCTGTTGCATTTGATACCCCAAAAGGATGCTTGTAAAAGGTTTCCATGTGCTGATTTACATTGTTCATTCTGTACAGCGCAAAACCCCCAAGAATCAAGGTGAATAGTAGTAAGGCAAAGGCTATGTTAATTCGAGTCTGGAATCTTACTCTTTTCATGGTAGATGACCGTTTATATTCAACATAAAACAAACAGGTTTACAGAAATTAGGCTTAAGTCAAACCCATTATCAAGCTGTTTTAAAATTGTAAAATAAAGGATAAATAGTTGAACTAAAAATGATTGAAATCATCTTATGCAATTAATTATTTAAGAACACAAAGGCTTCGCGATAATAGGTAAAGAAGAAAAACAGTAGTTAAAATACAAGCAAAAAAAAAAAGAGAACCATTCATTTAAGAATTACTCCCTTTTTTTTGTTATCAACCAACCAATAAATAACATGACAAATAAAAGCAATGTTTCTAATAAAAAACATGACTTTTGTTAGGTTTTCGAAAAAAAATAATTTTTTTTGATTGTCCGTAATCTATCATAATAAAATGTTTCATGTCAGGTTGAGCGCAGTCGAAACCCCATGTTTAATTTATTAAGTATGATAACCTCTTGCCTGCGCTCGAGGTGACAGTAATCTATGATAGATTACGGACAATCCATTTTTTTTATGAATACCGTGATTTATAAAAAAAGGGTTGAAACCTTCAACCCTTTTTTTATATCTTATTCTTTTATGTTTAACTCCAAAACGTGGCGTATAAGGCGGCTACAATCAACATGACAGCAAAAGCACCAATGTTGAATAACGGACTTGTTTTAAACATGCCTTTGGTAATGGGAATGCCTTTTTCATCATCAGCACCTTTATGTTGGGTATAACTTACCAAAGCAATAACAGCCATGGTCAATAAAACAGTATAACCCATTTGATCCATAAATGGAACATCTACAAACAGCGGTGATGTGGACCATCCGTTGGGTGCTACTTTAAAATATAAAGCAATTGGAATAGATACTAAAGCCCCAACAATAGCAGCCTTGTTGGTAGTTTTTTTCCAGAACAAGCCTAACATAAACACGGCTAAAATACCCGGACTTACAATACCGGTGTATTCTTGTATAAACTGAAAGGCTTGATCGATACCTCCTAACAACGGTGCCATGATACAGGCAATAACCAAAGCTACCGCTGCTGAAATTCTACCCACGTTTACAGTGGCTTTATCATTGGCTGTCGGATTGATGTATTGTTTGTAAATATCCATCGTAAAGATGGTGGATGTTGAATTTAACATAGAGGCCAGTGAAGACACAATGGCTGCTGCCAAGGCTGCAAAAGCGATCCCTTTCATACCCGTTGGTAAAAATTGCAACAACCAAGGGTAAGCCTTGTCTGCTTGCTCTAAAGAGGGTAGATTATTTGTCACTGAATCTCCCAATCGAGCCATAATTTCAGGGTCGTTAATCATAACATAGGCAGCAATCCCAGGAATCACAACTATTAATGGAATGATCAGTTTTAAAAAGGCTGCTAATAAAATACCTTTTTGTGCTTCTTTTAAGGATTTAGCGGCTAAGGTTCTTTGAATGATATACTGGTTAAAACCCCAATAATATAAATTCGCGACCCACATACCTCCTATCAACACGCCTACTCCAGGCAACATATCATAATAAGCATTGGACTCATCAAAAATCATGGCAAATCGTTCTGGCGTAGCTTCATAAACCGTTTTTAATCCAGCAATAACCCCTTGGCCATCCGATACGGTATTTAAGGCAATATAGGTGGTTACCAAACCGCCCAACACTAAAAAAATCACCTGAATAACATCGGTCCAGGCCACTGCGGATAGGCCACCGTATAAGGAATACGCAGCAGCAAATAAAGCCAAGCCAATCACCCCATATATCATGGGAATTCCCATAATGGTTTCTAAAGCCAAGCTTCCCAAATATAGAACCGAAGCTAAGTTAACAAACACATACAACCCAATCCAAAACACCGCTAAAATGGTTTTTAAATTGGTAGAAAATCGTTTTTCAACAAACTCAGGAATGGTGTACAAGCCTTTTTCAATAAATATGGGTAAAAAGTATTTTCCAACAATAATTAAGGTAATGGCTGCCATCCATTCGTAAGAAGCTATGGCCAACCCTAAGGCAAACCCAGAACCAGACATGCCTATAAATTGCTCTGCAGAAATATTGGCAGCAATCAAGGAAGCACCAATAGCCCACCATGGTAAAGATTTACTAGCTAAAAAGTAATCTTCGGCATTTTTTTGATGCCCCTTTTTGTCTCTCGACACCCATAAGCCAACCCCTAATATTAAAACAGCATACGCTGTGAAAATAAAATAATCCCAAAATTCAAAATGTGTATTCATAATTAAAGTTTATATAATGTAGTTTAGTTTTATGTTTAAAAATCTATAATTAAATTCAAAGCTTGTAAAGCTAATATTATTTTTTAAAATTATAGAATTATTGAAAAAATATAAACCGTTATAAAACCGGTTAAAGAAAGAATGCTGGTCATCACCGTCCAACTTTTAAACGTTTGGGTTTCATTAAGGCCTAAATATTTGCTTACCAACCAAAATCCGCTATCGTTAACATGCGATAATATGGAGGCTCCTGATGCAATGGCAATGACCAATAAGGCTTTATCTATTTCAGAAATACCAGGCGCTAACAGCGGTGCCGTAATACCTGCTGCCGTAATCATGGCAACGGTGGAGGAGCCTTGTAAAACCCTAACGGTAACGGCCGATAAAAATGCAAAAAGCAAAATACTAGCGCCTTGGTCTGCAAAATAAATGGCCAACATTTCTCCAGTTCCTGTATTGACCAATACTTGTTTGAAGACACCACCTGCACCAGTCAATAAAATAATAACCCCAGCTGCTTCCATAGATTTGGTAGTGATTTTCAATAAGCTTTCTTTTGAAAATTTTCCTTTGATGCCTAAAACATACCACGCCACTAAATTGGCAATGATAAGCGCTGTAAAGGGATGCCCTATCATTTTAAGCCAGGACTTCACTTGAAACGGGATGGTGTCTTCAACAAATAAATCACTGTTTAAAACCGTATTACAAACAATTAACACTATAGGAATGCCAATAATAGCTAAAATAAGACCCACCGAAGGAAACGCCTTTGCGGTCTCTAAATCTTGGGATAGCAACGGGGCTTCTACAAATATTTTTTTGGAAATATAGCTCCCAAAGATAGGACCACTAATAATGGCCGTTGGAATCCCAATAAGAAAACCAAATAAAATAACCCAGCCTAAATCTGCTTTTAAAATGTCGGCCACCGCAACAGGTCCTGGAGTTGGTGGTATAAACGCATGCGTAATGGCCAATCCGGCTAAAAGCGGAATTCCATAAAGCAACAACGATTTTTTGGTCTGGCGTTGAAGTGAGTAAATAATAGGCACCAAAATAATAAAGGCCACATCAAAAAACACTGGAATGGCAATAAAAAAACCAGCTACTACCAAGGCCCAGGAAGCATTTTTTTTACCAAAGGTTTTAATTAAAAAATGGGCCAAAGATTCTGCACCACCCGAATGTTCTAAAATAGCACCAAACATAGCGCCCAAGCCTACCACCATCGCAACAAATCCCAGGGTATCGCCCATCCCTTGCTGCATGGTTGCCATAATGTCCGAAGGGTCCATGCCCGATAAAATACCGACCACCATACTGGCTATCAACAGGGCTATAAAAGCCTGAATTCTCAATTTTAAAATAAAGACCATTAAAACAATAATCCCAACAATCACCGCAACAATAAGACTGTAATCAATCATGCTTCGTTCCAGTTTGTATGATAATATTCAGAAGATGAATCTCCTTTTAACTGATAGGTATGGGCCCCAAAAAAATCACGTTGTGCCTGAATTAAATTGGCTGGCAATTCTCTAGTAGTCATGGATATCCAATAATGGTAAGCCGACCAAAAGGCATCAAAACCTACTCGATGGTTTAAAGCATAAAAAATAGAGGTTTTAATAGGGCGTTCTAAATGCAAAAGCTTTTCAAAAATAGGGGAACTCGCTAAAAACGAGGGCTTGTCTTTGAGAATCTCAACCGAGGCTTCCATAAAATGCGAACGAATGATGCAACCTTGGGTCCATATTCGGGCAATTTCAGACAAATCCAACTGCCAATCGTATTCTACTGAAGCCAGTCGCATGAGTTCAAACCCTTGATGATGATTGATGATTCTGGCAAAACGATACGCATTTTCAAGATGCTCTACATCCAGAGTCCCTGTTGGCGTTTCTGGAACAATGGCCTTAGAAAACGTTTCTCTTTGCGCTTTAAAGGACGATACATAACGAGCAAAGACTGCAGACGACATCATGGTGGTAACTGCTCCTAAATCCAAGGCGGTTTTACTGGACCAAGAGCCGGTTCCTTTTTGTCCTGCTTGATCCAAAATAGTATCCAAAACATAATGCTCACCATCACGCTTTTTAAGGATGGTTATGGTAATATCTAACAAATAACTCGATAAATCGGTGGCAAGCCATCCCGATAACACCTCGGCAATCTCTTCTGACTGCATGCTGGTTTTTAACACGGCATACACCTCGGCCAGCAATTGCATTTCGGCATATTCAATCCCATTATGAACCATTTTAATGAAATGCCCAGAACCATCTTTTCCAATATAGGCACAACAGGGTTGGTTTCGGCTGTCTTTGGCCGAAATTTTCTCAAGCAACGGTGCAATTATTTGATACCCTTCATAAGCCCCACCGGGCATTAAACAAGGGCCTGTTCTGGCACCTGCTTCGCCACCGGATATACCGCAACCTACAAAATAAATACCATGGTCTGCTAAATAGTGGCACCGTTTTAAAGTGTCTAAATAATGGGAGTTCCCACCATCAATAACAACGTCGCCTTCATCCAAAAGCGGTATCAATAGTTCAATAACCGCATCAACCGCTGTCCCCGCTTTAATCATGATCAATAGCTTTCTGGGTCTTTCTATCGAGGCTACAAAATCATGTAATTGGGTAAAGCCTAAAATATGTTTAAACGAGCGATTCTCTTTTATAAAATGAGAAACCACCTGTGCTTCGCCACCATCGGTTCTGTTGTAAACGGAGACCTTAAACCCCTTTTCCGCCATGTTTAAACTCAGGCTTTTGCCCATAACGCCCAAACCAATAAGCCCTACATCCGATTTATCCATGTATCTTTAATTTTGAGTTGATTTCAAATACCAAAGAGGCCAAGCTTGCTTCCACATCCAAATGCAAACCGTAATTAGGAATCTCTAAGGTATCCATTTGCGATTGTAAAAGAGTTGACGACATATAATGATGAGTCCTTTGTTCAAGTCTGTGTTGTATCAAATCAAAAGAACCGTATAAAAATACCCAAAAAATAGGAATTTCAGAAGCAGAAAGAAGTTGCCTATACGATTCTTTTAAAGCAGAACACGCTAAAACAGCACCGCCGCTTTGCTCCCATGCCTTAATATTGTTCGATAAACCCTGGAGCCAAGGCCAACGATCTTCATCCGTAAGCGCTTGATTATTCTTCATTTTCTCAACATGCTCTTTAGAATGAAAATCGTCGGCGTCAAAAAATGGCAGGTTGAGTTCTTTTGCCAATTGCATGCCTACACTGGTCTTCCCACAACCACTAACACCCATGACTATAATCATCATAAAACGCTCATTTTATTATGCAATATGGTTAAAATTATTGATACTTGTCCATAAATAACCCAAATAATAACAGGCTTGATGCCAGCATTAAACCACAGTAGAAACTAAAAGGCATTGTTTTTACGAACAATCTAAACCATAAAAATCCTTAATAATGACTAAGATTCTTTTCCAAAATAACCCACTATGATAAAAGCTAAAAAACGATGAAAATTAAGGACTTATTAACACCCGGCATTTTTTTTACAGCATTCAAATGTTTAATTTTGAAAGGTTAATTTATTCTTTATGATGGTTTGGGGTTTATTCCTTTTAGGGATACTTATTTTTTTAGCATTAGACTTAGGAGTTTTTAACAAAAACCCACACATTATAAGCGTTAAGGAAGCTTCTGTTTGGACTGGCGTTTGGGTAAGCTTATCCTTTCTGTTCTCTGGCGTTATATACTGGCTTTACAGCACCGGCAAAATCGATAATGTAGATACCTTAACCCCTATGGATGCCACCATAAAATACATCACAGGGTATTTAATAGAATTGTCTTTAAGCATTGACAACATTTTTGTAATAGCGGTTATTTTCAGTTCTTTCCACATTCCACAAAAATACCAGCACAGGGTATTGTTTTGGGGCATTTTAGGAGCTATTGTATTCCGGGCGCTCATGATATTTTTTGGCATAGCGCTGATCAATAAATTTAGCTTCACCACCTATATATTTGGAGCTTTCTTGCTGTTTACCGCCTTTAAAATGTTGTTTTCAAAAGAAGAAACATTCAACCCAAAAAAATCATTTGTTTACAGAAATTTACGAAAGGTTATGCCCATAACCTCGCACATGCATGGGCAAAAATTCTTTGTTAAAATGCATCATATCACGGCGGCCACGCCTTTATTTATAGCCTTGGTAGTAATTGAGTTTACAGACATTTTATTTGCGCTGGACAGCGTACCTGCCATCTTGGCCATAACCTCAGACCCTTTTTTGGTGTTTAGCTCCAACATTTTTGCCATCTTGGGCTTAAGGTCTATGTATTTTTTCCTTGCCAACATGCTGGAACGCTTTAGTTATTTAAAATACAGCTTAGTTGCTATTTTAAGTTTTGTAGGCGTTAAACTCATCTTGGTGCACCATTATAAATTCCCAGAATGGGTTTCCTTAAGTTTTATTGCGGTGGCCCTCCTTATTGGCATTATCGTATCTTTAAAACGAGAGCCTGCTATGGGCTTAGAGGATAAGAGCGTAGATTGATCTAGTAAAGACTTTTGCAAAGCAACTAGGTACCCTTGTAGCTAAAAAAAATAATGTCCTTTTTCTTTTCTTAACCAATGGATATTGTTCAATACAATTTCACTTTATTAAAACCATTAAGCATTAAAAATATAAAGCACTTCTTCAACGCCTTGATTGTGTAAAGATTTTATTCGCTTAAAACCGTTTTTTGTGTAAAAAACATCTAGTTTTAAATCTTCAATAGTAAGCCAATAGTTTTGTTTTGGATGCGTTTTTTTAAGATTCTGTAACCAGACAGATCCTAAATTTTGATGTCTTCGTTCTTCAATCACGTAAATAAAACCAACATATAAATAGCCATTATGCATCCATGTATCAGCTTCATCTTTGGCATACATCATATCTGGCGGGCATTCTGTAAACACCAAGCCGCCTGCAATAATTTGATTATTGTCAACAAGTACATAGCCTTTTGTAGTTGCTTTTAAATGGTCCCAAAAAGGTAAAATAATTTCTTGCCAATCTAAAGGAAGTACTTTAAAAAACGTCTGGCAATCATCGCAAAGCTTAAAGGTCATTTTACAATATTTATACATTACAATAATCCCCAAGACCACAGCTTATCAGAATCTTCAGCCCAACGATCACCAATATCGGTTCTATAATAAGCATTGTTAATAATGACATTGCTTATTCTGTTATACATCATTTTTTGAGCATCTTTCATGGTTTGACCTACTCCAGTAACTAATACAGCAATACCCATATTTCCAGTAATAAGCCATTCTTCATTCACCTTTTTTAAATGCATGGGATGCACACCTTCTTTCCCATTCTTTTTAAACACCACCACAGCATCTTTAGAGAACAGATTAAATGTTTTTTTATCATCATATGGAAAAGGCGGAACTACTATAAAAGCCCCCACTTGAAACCCTTTTTTGACATTAATTTTAAAATTTTGTCCCGATGAAATTTTTAGAAACATCTCTCCTATGGGCTCATTGATACCTGCACGTTGAATAAATATTTGAGGATAGCCAAATCTGGATGTAAATTCCAGTGGATAAATACCATTGCCATTAACAATACAATTAATATCTATATGACCTATAAAATGATGTTTAGCCAGCGTATTTTGAAATTTTAAAAGGGTTGCATCAAAAATGGGAGAGTCTTTGGTCCAAAACATGCTGGTTCCCATTTCGCCCGTAGAAACACCTAACTCTTTAGGAAACAGCTTTTTATGTTCAAAGGTAATATTTATAGGGTACAAAAATTCTTTTCCGTTAAAAAAAGCAGCCACAGAAATTTCAACGCCTTTTACTTTACGTTGCAACTGAAAATTACCAAAATTATTTCCCCAAGATTTTTCGTAAGCTTTTAATACACGAATAACATCTAAGCCTTCATCATCACTTCCTACAAATAATAATTGTTTTAGTTCTTGGGTTTCACCACATGGTTTTAATACATACGAATTAGGATGCTGTTCTATATAAACAATAGCGTCTTTAAACGATGTAAATTCTTTTGAAGGAATGACTTTTATTTTATGCTTTTGAAGTTCTGATTGACCAAAATTTCTATCCAATTCTAACTGGTCTGTGTATTCTGTTCCTCCAATAACTAATTTTCCTGCTTGTCTTAATTGGGTTGCTATCTTACCATAGCCGGTGTAATCAAACACAATAATGTCGGCCCATTCTACATGCTTTTCCCAATGGGTAACTTTATCAACAAAACCAAAGCCTATTTCTCTTGAAAGTTTATCTTCAATATATAATTTGACGGCATGTCCTTCAGATTTAATGGTGTTGACAATATCTAATGTTTCGCCCCAGCGCGATACAAAAAGAAAATTTTTTTGTGTAGAAAGTTTAGTTTTCACCTTAAGAAAATAAAGGTTAATTTATTACCCATGTCTCGATGTCTATTTTGAGCAAATGTATGCAAATAACTTGTTTATTACATACAAAATTGAATCGACTTTAAAATATTTCTGTCCAAAAAAAAACCTATTAGAAAGTTTCTAATAGGCTTAAATAGAATTTTTAATATAAGGAATTTATTTATTTTCTTTCTTATTATCCAATCTTTTTATAGTATCGTACATGATTGGTGATGCTATAAATAATGATGAGTAGGTACCAACTACTATCCCTACAATTAAGGCAAACATAAAGCCTCTGATAGAATCTCCTCCAAAAATAAAGATAGCCAATAACACCACTAACGTTGTTGAAGATGTATTTAAGGTTCTTCCTAAGGTGCTGCTTAATGAGACATCCACAACTTTTTTGAAATCCCAGCTTGTATGCTCATTTAAGAATTCTCTAATTCTATCAAAAACAATCACCGTATCATTTAATGAATACCCAATTACGGTTAAAATAGCAGCAATAAATGCTTGGTCTATTTCCATGCTGAATGGTAAAAATTTGTAAGTTAATGAGAAAACCCCTAAAACAATTAATACGTCATGGAACACAGCTAATACAGCTCCAAGCGAAAACTGCCATTTTTTGAAACGTAACAAAATGTATAAGAATACCACAATTAACGATCCTAAAATGGCCCAGAACGATGCTTGTTTAATATCATCAGCAATGGTTGGTGTTACTTTGTAATATTTCATTAAACCAACTGTTTTAGTGTCTGAATCGCTTATAAATTCGTCATAACTTACACCATCCAAATGAGGTTGTAAGGCTTTATAAAGCTCTAATCTCATTTGCTCATCAACCTCAGCACCTGTTTCATTGACTTTATACTTGGTGGTGATTTTTAACTGATTGGAATCTCCAAAAGTTTTAGCATCTGCGCTTCCAAAGGTATTTGATAACGTAGATGAAATCTCTGTTGGGCTCACATCTTGTGCAAATCTTACTTGATAGGTTCGTCCTCCAACAAAGTCAACACCTTGATCTAACCCTTGGGTTAATAACGACCCTAAACTTATCAGAATAAATGCTGCCGAAACTATGTACGCTACTTTACGTTTTTTAAGGAATTCAATATTTAGGTTTCTAAACAGATTTTTGGTTAAAGCAGTTGAAAACTCTAATTTTCCACCTCTATTTATATACCAATCAATGAATAATCTGGTAATAAAAATTGCGGTAAATAAAGACGTTCCAATACCAATTAATAAGGTAGTAGCAAATCCTTTAATAGGTCCTGTTCCAAAAATGAATAATATTAAGGCGGTTAACCCTGTTGTAATATTGGCATCTAAAATAGATGATAAGGCATTACTAAACCCATCTTTAACCGCTTCTTTTTGTCCTTTTCCTTTGGCAAGTTCTTCTCGAATACGTTCGTAAATAATAACGTTAGCATCGACAGACATCCCAATGGTTAAAACAATACCGGCAATGCCAGGCAGTGTTAAAACTGCTCCTAATCCTGAAAGAATCCCAAAAATCAATAAGATATTCAAAACCATGGCAATATCGGCAAAACCACCAGCTTTACCATAATATACTATCATCCATGCTAAAACTAAGGCTAAAGCAATCATAAAAGATACTTTACCATTATCTATGGCTTCTTGACCTAACGATGGTCCTACCACTTCGCTTTGAATGATGTCTGCACGCGCTGGTAATTTACCAGCACGCAACACGTTTGCTAAATCTACTGCTTCATTTAAGGAAAAACTTCCTGATATGGATGAACTTCCACCTGCAATAGGTCCTGTGGTTACACCTGGAGCTGAATACACAATGTTATCTAAAACAATCGCTATTTGGCCTCCTTGCGTAAAAGCTCTACCAGTCATTTCTTCCCAAATCTTAGCTCCTTTAGCATTCATTTGCATAGACACTTCTGGTTTTCCTGTAGGTCCAAATGAATTTCTAGCATCAGTTACAACAGCACCGCTTAATTCTGGTGTATTATCTCTGTTTCCTTTTAAAGCATATAAATCTAGTAATTCACTGTCTTTTTCTGGTTTACCAAACGTAAATTTTACGTAACGTTGTTCAACAGGAAGTAAGGCTCTTACTTGTGGCATATTTAAATACTCGGCCACTTTTTCTTTGTCTTTAATTTCAAACTTAGCAATAACTGGTCCTCCAGGATAACCTTGTCCTCTAATTAAATCAAATAAAGGATTGACAGCAACGGTTGTTGAATCGGTAGTTGCATTTCCTAAAAGTTCGTCAATTTTAGAATCTGTGGCATTTTCATCATCATTTCCTTCTGCTTCTTGAGCTTCAGGTTTAACATTGACAACTTCTTTTAAAACTTCATTTGCCTGAGATAAAAAAGGAAAGAATTGTTCTCCTTTATAGGCATCCCAAAACTCTAATTGAGCGGTACTTTGTAATAACCCTGTAGCGCGTTCTACATCTTTAACGCCAGGTAATTCAACAAGAATTCTACCTGAAGTTCCTAAACGTTGAATGTTGGGCGATGTAACACCAAATTCGTCAATACGTTTACGCAATACTTCAAAGGCAGAAACTATGGATTCGTCAATTTTTGTTTCAATCACTTGTTTTACTTCATCGTCAGACATGCTTCCAACAATCTCACCATCTAGTGCTTTGGTATAAAAAATATCTGGAGATGCTAATTTTGTATCGCCTTTAATTTTATCAAAGGCAATAAAGAAATCCTCTAAATACGTGTTTTGACTATTTTTTTGAATTTCTGAAGCATCATCTAATGCCTTATTAAAAATGGGGTTGGTACTATTATTTGCCAATCCTTTTAAAATGTCTTTTACAGACACTTGTAAAATTACGTTAATACCACCTTTAAGGTCTAAGCCCAAATTCATGGCTTTTTCTTTCACTTCGTTGTAAGTGAACTTGGCTATGCCAATATTAAAAACAGTATCTGTAGCAATCGATTCTAAATAACTTGCTTCTTCACCGCTTCTTTTGGCTCTGTAATCTTCCTCGGTATCGGGAATTTTACTGATAGCCATTTCTTCTGCTTGGGTTTCAATTTGTTTTGCTTTAAATGTAAAAGACAATTGATAAATACTTACCAATCCAAACAAAATGGCGAATAGTTTTACTAATCCTTTATTCTGCATTTCTATGTTTTTTTTATGTCAAATATTAATAGAACGAATTGAAATCGTTTTACTATTTGACTATTAAATTATTAAAGTGTTGATTATTTTTACGAATTGATTAAAGGTACTAACCTTTCAAATTAAAAGAAATGGGTTTGCTTTAAGCCATTAAATTATGAAATATGAACAAAAGGTCCTGCTCTAACTTCTGGGATGTTTCCTGCTGAAGTATCTATGGCGTCCGCCATATTATTAACAACTTTTATTGCTTCGCTTACTATTCTGTTGACATCCTTTGAGTCTGTTTTATGATGTAAAAAATAAACTTTTGGATTAAAAAACCTATCGTAATCAAATTTTAGATTAAAAACAAATTTTCCATTTAAGCCAGATTCTAAGTCTTTGTTTTTATGGATTTCATAAACATCTAGTTGGTAGTCTTTTTGTTTGTTGTTTTTGGGAAAACTGGAATTGCTTTTGTTGATATTATCGAATGAATAACCTATTTCAATATGGCTTTCCTCTGAAAGGATTTCTTTTATACTTTCAATATCTCTTTTGGTGTAATAGGAAATTTTAAGTTGGCCTTCTTCCAAATGTTGAACTCGAATTGCAGAAATACCTATTTCAAGCAACTGCTTTTTGACAAGATCTGTTGCCTTTTGTGCTTCATCAGAAGAAATGTTGGTATCAGAAAATTTTAAAATTATTTCCTGATTAGGTTCAGAATTTTTATTCTGATAAACACCCAATAATGTGAATAGAATTAATAAAGCCCCAAAATACCTTGTCATTTTCATGCGCCAAATATAAAAAATAAAGACTGTATTTCTACAGTCTTTACATGAATATCTATTTAAAATTATTAAAATTATAATTCCAATAAATCATTGACATTTTTTACCGCTTCGGCACTGGTAATCATATTGTCTTTTTCAGCTTGATTAAGGTCAATAGCTACAATGCTTTCAATACCATTTTTACCTAAAATAACTGGCACACCAAGACAAATATCCTTTAATCCATATTCTCCCTCAAGCATTACCGAACAAGGAAACATTTTCTTTTGATCACAAGCAATGGCCTGAACCATAGAAGAAACAGCAGCACCTGGTGCATACCATGCGGAAGTTCCAAGAAGTTTGGTTAAGGTAGCGCCTCCTACTTTAGTGTCTTCTTTTACGGTATTTAATCTATCTTCAGATAAAAATTGAGATACTGGCACACCATTTCTGGTTGCAAATCTTGTTAATGGAATCATTCCTGTATCGCTATGTCCACCAAGGACCATTCCGTCTACATCACTAATTGGAGCTCCTAAAGCTTCAGCCAATCTATATTTGAAACGGGCAGAATCTAAAGCGCCTCCCATTCCTATAATTTTGTGTTTTGGTAAACTTGTAGATTTATGCACTAAATATGTCATGGTATCCATTGGGTTACTAACCACAATCATGATGGTATTTGGTGAGTACTTAATTAAGTTAGAAGAGACTGTTTTGACAATTCCTGCATTTATACCAATTAATTCTTCTCGTGTCATGCCTGGTTTACGAGGTATTCCAGAAGTAATAACACAAACATCGCTATTTTCTGTTTTAGAGTAATCGTTTGTAATTCCTGTAATTTTTGTGTCAAATCCATTCAATGAGGCTGTTTGCATTAAGTCCATGGCTTTGCCTTCAGCATATCCTTCTTTAATGTCTAATAAAACCACTTCTGAAGCGAAATTTTTTATGGCAATGTATTCGGCACAACTTGCGCCAACGGCTCCTGCTCCAACTATTGTTACTTTCATAATCTATTATTGTTTAATGTATATTATTTTTAAAGTTGTAAAATTACAAATAATAATGGTCTTAATAAAAAAAGTGCAAGTTTTTAACTTACACTTTTCCTGACTAATTCAAATAAATAAAACTAACTAAAACTAAACACTAACATATATTTTAAAAGCATGTGCTTTTATATTTTTTCTATCTAAAACCAAAATTGATTCCAACTGAAAAAGCGTTAAATTCAGCAAGATGGTATTCTGCATTAAGTCTAAAAAAACCTAACTTTAACTTGGTTCCAATGGTTCCTCTTACGCTAGAGATTTCACTAGACACTGAAAAGGGATCTACAATATTATCTGATGTAATTAATCCGTTTGAAACTCTGAAGGTTCCTAATAAATCTGAATCTGATTTCCCACTAATAAATCCTAAACCACCATAAAAATTAATGACTGGTAATTTTGTGGATGCAATTAATTGAAATAGCCATGTATCAATGGAAGTTTCTAAACGTTGATTTTCTCCACTTACACCAGATGAATCTGTTAAATCATAAGAACCATCTAAATGTGTATAGGCAATTAAACCAGAAATTGCAACTGGCAATAGTTTATCTGCTGGTAACCATTTAGTAAACTCTGCTTGCAATCCAGCACCATACATGTTTAAAGAAACATCATCGGTGTCTATTTTAGGAACAAATCGTGCTTTTACCTCTAAACCTTTACTAAGACCCAAAGCTCCTTGAATAAAAGCTGTAGGCAAAACACTAATGTTTGTATTCCCTATTCCGTTGGGAAGTGTAACTTGCTCTGTTTGCTGACCAAAAATAGGGTCATCAAAGGTTAAAACCACGTCTATATCTGGGTTATTTTCTCCTAAAGCATTTGCAACCATTTGTGAATTTCCACCTTGCACAAAATCTACATTATTATATAAATCTGTATTCATTAAAAACGATTTGTCGTCACTACCAATAGTGGCTGCATTGACTAATACCGTAATTTCGAAACCTCCTAATGGTTTTGCATCGGCTGTATTAAACCAACCGGCATTCATACTATACATTAGGCCATTAGTTCCCGGAGCAAGATAATCATCTGCAAATCGTTGTGCATCTTCTATTCCTGCTGCCAAAAAAACATCGAAATCATTTTGGGCTTTTGTTAAGACTGTTGCTAAACAAAACAACATGATTAGGGCTATTTTTTTCATTCTTAATAAATTTGGTTAAGCAAATGTATGAAAACATTTTAAAATATCACACTTTATCGATAAAAAAACACATTTAAACTGATATTTTTAAATTATTAACATAAAAAAGCCTTGAATTAAAATTAAATCAAGGCTTTTAAATTAAAAATTAAATGCGTTTATAATTATGCATCAATATTGGCGTACACGGCATTTTTCTCAATAAACTCTCTACGTGGTGGTACATCATCACCCATTAACATGGAGAAAATTCTATCAGCTTCAGAACCGTTATCTATTTGAACTTGTCTTAAAATTCTAAATTCAGGATTCATGGTGGTATCCCAAAGTTGTTCAGCATTCATTTCTCCAAGACCTTTATATCTCTGAATGCTTGCGCTGCCTCCCAGACTAACAACAACTTCATCACGCTCCTTATCAGACCAAGCATATTGCTTTTTAGCTCCTTTTTTAACCAGATATAATGGTGGTGTTGCAATATAAATATGTCCGTTTTCAATAAGCTCCTTCATATATCTGAAGAAAAACGTTAAAATAAGTGTTGCAATGTGACTACCATCTATATCAGCATCACACATAATCACCACTTTATGGTAACGCAATTTTGAAAGGTTTAAAGCTTTACTGTCTTCTTCGGTTCCTATGGTAACACCCAGTGCTGTAAAAATATTTTTTATCTCTTCATTCTCAAACACTTTATGCACCATAGCTTTTTCAACATTAAGAATTTTACCTCTTAATGGAAGAATGGCTTGAAACGCTCTATCTCTACCTTGCTTTGCTGTACCACCTGCAGAATCTCCCTCAACAAGAAACACTTCACATTTAGTTGGATCTTCTTCTGAACAATCGCTTAATTTACCAGGTAAACCACCAATACTCATGACGGTTTTACGTTGTACCATTTCGCGCGCTTTTTGAGCTGCATGTCGGGCTTGAGCAGCCAAAATAACTTTTTGAACAATTATTCTGGCATCGTCTGGATGTTCTTCAAGATAGTCTGTAAGCATTTCTGACACGGCTTGACTTACCGATGCCGAAACTTCTCGGTTACCAAGCTTTGTTTTTGTTTGGCCTTCAAACTGTGGTTCTTGGACTTTTACAGAAATAATAGCAGTTAAACCTTCACGGAAATCATCTCCAGCTATATCAAACTTTAATTTATCGGTTAACCCAGAGCTATCTGCATATTTCTTTAAGGTCATAGTTAATCCTCGTCGAAACCCTGCTAAATGTGTGCCGCCCTCGTGGGTATTTATATTGTTTACATAGGAATGTAAATTTTCAGCATAAGATGTATTATAAATCATGGCTACCTCAACAGGAACCCCATTTTTTTCACCTTCAAAAGAAATTACTTTTCTCATTAACGGTTCTCTGTTTCCATCCAAAAACTTAATGAATTCCGGCAAACCTTCAGTAGAATGAAACGTTTCGCCTTCATACTCACCATTCTCTTTTTTAGATCGTTTATCTATTAAGTGAATAATAATTCCTTTATTCAAAAAAGACAACTCTCGCATTCTGCTTGCAAGCGTATCATAACTATATTCAACGGTTTGGGTAAATATGGTAGAATCTGGTGTAAAGGTAACCGTAGTACCCCGTTTATCAGAAGTTCCTATTTGTTTTACTGGGTATAAGGCTTTACCACGTTCGTACTCTTGTTCGTAAATTTTTCCATCTCTATATACAGTGGCTCTTAAATGTTGAGACAAAGCATTTACACAACTCACCCCAACCCCATGCAATCCTCCTGATACTTTATAAGAGTCTTTATCAAACTTACCTCCTGCTCCAATTTTGGTCATAACAACCTCAAGTGCAGAAACGCCTTCTTTTTTATGTAAATCTACAGGAATACCACGTCCGTCATCTTCTGTAGTTATGGAGTTATCTTCATTAATTATAACTGTAATATTGTTACAATGTCCGGCAAGCGCTTCATCAATCGAGTTATCTACTACTTCATATACTAAATGGTGTAACCCTCTTGAACCAACATCACCTATATACATAGAAGGACGCATACGTACATGCTCCATCCCTTCCAAAGCTTGAATACTATCTGCTGAATAATTGTGTTTATTAAACTCTTCTTTTGGTTCGCTCATATCATGATTAAATATTGTTTATTTTAATTTTTTACTTCATAAAAAAAGATGCTTTTTGCATCCTTCTGAATACAAACAAATATACGAAATAATCAACCCTTTAAAAAGCATTTTATCGACTCATTTAGATAATTATCAACATTTGTTAATTACTTAAAAGTGGCTTAAATCGCTTAAAAAGTGGCTTAAATTAAATTTTTGCCTCTTTTTTTCATTTTAAAAATCCCAAAAAACAAAAAGCAGCTTAAAACTCAAATTTCATGGTTTTTTAAAATTTAAAAAACCATGAAATTCTTCCCACTAAATAGAATTAAAAACCAAATATTAGGGTTTTCCCTAGATTTTAATTTCTATGTTTTACCCTTAAAAATAAGTTGTATTCTCAAACTAATTTAGCAGGATAACTTTAAAACGCTATTAATCATGAAAACAACTATTTTAAATGTTACTTTTTTAGTATTTGGTGCGAGCCTTTTTGCACAAACCACATGGACGGTGGATAACCGCCCAGGAACGACAGCCCAATTTACATCGGTTCAAGCAGCTATTGATGCTGCCGCTGAAGGCGATTTTATTTATGTGCATCCGTCAGCTATTTTGTATAATAATATTACTATAAATAAAGAAATTCATTTGAGAGGTATTGGCCACAGCCCCGAACTAGCTAATGGTGAAAACGCTAAAATTAATGCTATTATGTTGTCTACAGATAATATAAGTAAGTCGGCTTCAAGCTCTAGTATTATGGGGCTGGAAATAGTTAATGGTATTAATGATAATAATTTTGGTCCCATTTCAAATGTGCTCATTCAAAACAACAGAATGGGTTTTATAGCACTTAGCAGACCATTCAATTTTATTATTCAAGGAAATGTTTTTAGTTCTTCACAACCTAATTTCATTCGATTTTTTACAAATGTTTCACATGCTAACAATATTATTTCGCATAACATTTTTATTAGAAATGCAAATAGCCAAATTGATGCAACCATTGAAGGATTGGTATCTTCAGAAACGTTTTCTAACAATATAGTTGTATTTAACAATACTTCAAACGACTTAGGAATGTTTGAAAACTGCCTTAACCCTATAGTAAATAATAACATGTTTTTATTGAATTCAAGCCAGACCACTGCAACCGAAATTAAACTATTAAATAGTACAGTAAATTTCCAAAACTGCTTAACATTTGCTTATGGCGGACAAACTTTAAATACACTCAATGGCACAAATAATTTAGACAATACCAACCCTTTATTTGTAAACATTGGCAATACGGCAAATATGGCATTTACCCAAAACAACAATTATAAGTTAGATGTAGGCTCACCAGCTATTAACGCTGGCAGTGATGGCGATGATTTAGGCTTTTACGGTCAAGGCTTTTTATTTCAAATGAAAGGCTATCCGTTTGATTTACCTTACCCAACTAGCATAAACATTAACAATGCGATAGTTGAGGCTGGCGGAAACCTTGAAGTGGTTTTTAAGGCCAGTGCCAATGTTGAAAATTAAAACACAAATACTATGAAATCTAAATTAATTATCTGGGTATTTTGTTTTTATTGTTTTATGGCTCTCGGACAGAATACGGTAACAGAAATAGAATACTTTTTTGACACCGACCCTGGTGTTGGAAATGCCATAAATGTTGATATTACAGATGCAGCCAATATAAACGAAACACTGTTATTGCCTATTAACAGTTTATCGTCTGGTATTCACATATTACATATGCGAACAAAAAATGATGTAAATAAATGGAGTTTGTATGCACGTCAAACATTCTATATTGCTAATTTTTCATCGACATTAAATAACTCCATAATTGAAGCTGAGTATTTTTTTGATACCGATCCTGGAGTTGGAAATGCACAACCTTTAACTATTACAAACGGAACAACTTTAAATACTACGTTTGCAATTCCATTAAACTCTATTAATACTGGCATTCATATCTTGCATATTCGGGTTAAAAACAATTTCAATCAATGGAGTTTATACGGAAGACAAGTGTTTTACAAGTCACCCCAAATAACAAATAATACTATTGTTGCAGCTGAGTTTTTTATTGATACCGACCCTGGTGTTGGCAATGCTGCCGCCATTAGTATCACTCAAGGCGCCTTTATTGATGAAACTTTAAATATTTCTATTCCTAATGATTTATCGGCAGGAGACCATATCTTGCATATTCGGGTACAGAGCAGTAACGGTAACTGGAGTTTATATGGACGACCAGAATTTACAAGCACACTGACCAATGACGATGTAGTATTTAAGGATTTTAAAATGTATCCAAACCCTGTTGAAGATGTTTTGCATTTTTCAATTCAAAATAATACTATTCAGCAAATCAAATTGGTAGATATAAATGGGAGAATTGTTCTGGAAACTTCAAATAATATAAAAGAAATAAACCTTTCAAACATACCAACTGGTTTTTATTTACTTCAAATTGAAACAACTAATGGGAGCATTTCAAAAAAAATAATTAAAAAGTAAATAAATTAATTACATTTAAATTACTATTTATACTTTAGTATGAAACAATTCCTTTTCATAGGTTTAGTGTTGTTTTTTCAATCGAGCTTCGGTCAAAATGACAGCACTCTAATAAACACGATTTTAGACAAAGCCTATGAACAGGAATCTATCAATCCAAACGAAGCTTTAAGTCTTTATAAAAAAGCTTATTTAAAAAGCAAAGAAAGCAATTATAAAATTGGTGTTACAAAAGCACTACAATACAGTGGTATAGTGCATAGCGATTTAGCTAATTACGATTCTGCTATTTATTATTACCAACTAGCATTACCCTATAGCTTAGAAGCAAATTACCTAAAAGGAACGGGCGGATTATACATAAACTTAGGTAATGCCTACCAATACAAAGGCGAATTTAACAAGGTCATTGACAACTATATTAAAGGCATCAAAATTTTTGAAACAATCAAAGATAGTTCGCGCTTGGGAATGTCTTATGAAAATTTGGCAGCGTTTTATAATTCCATTAAAAACAAGGAAAAAGAATTGGAATATTTAAACAGAGCCCTAAACATTATTCCAAAAAATGATAAAGAAAGGCTAGCATATGCATTAGGTGATTTAGGATTGGCCAACATGAAATTTAAACGATTTAAAATAGCTTACCAATATTTTACAAAAGCTTACAGCATTACAAAAACACTTAACAATACGCGTTTAAATTATTTTTCGCAACGCAATTTTGGAACGTATTATTTTGAAACAAAAGATTACAATAAAGCCATCTATCACTATCAAAAAGCTTTGCCTTTTATTAATGACATAAACGACAGCTATTACAAAAATGATTTGATTTTAGAACTTGGCACTTCCTATGCTTTCAACAAAGATTACAAAACCGCAATTACCTACTTACAAGAAGCATTAAAAACTGCCAAAGCAACAGATAAAATTGAAATACAAACCAAAGCCCATTTGCAATTAGCAAAGGTTTTTAAAATGCTTAACAACACAAATAAAGCTTATTTTCATTTGAAACAAAATGTTCAATTAAACGATTCGCTACTAAATGAAAACCACTTAAAACAAATAAACTTACTGGAGAAACAATACCAATCCGAAAAAAAGGACAAAGAACTTGCCGAAAACAAATCCGTTTTAGAACACAACCAATTAGAACTTGTAAAAAACAAGAACAACTTTATTCTAGCTGCCGTAAGCGGAATTATATTGCTTTTAATCCTTTTTGGCTTGTGGTTGTTTTATTTTCAACGTCAAAAATTAAAAAACATAGAAATTTCAAAACTAGAGCAAGAACGTGACATCGCTAAACTACAAGCACTCATTGAAGGTGAAGAAAAAGAACGCATACGTTTAGCACAAGATTTGCATGATGGCATTAATGGCGATTTATCATCTATAAAATTCCAGCTTTCAAGTATTGATTTTAATTCGCTTTCTACAGAAAACAAAACACTTTTCAATAAAGCAATTGATATGATTGATTACTCCTGCGACCAAGTTCGGAACATATCACACAACCTATCGCCTACGGCTATTAACGATTTTGGTTTACTAAATTCGGTTAAAAATTACTGTTCAAAACTAGAGCAATTTCATGCTATAAAAATTAATTTTCAACACTTTGGCAATGACATAAAATTATCAAAAAATATTGAAACTGTTATTTACAGAATTATCCAAGAATTAGTAAACAATATCATTAAACACGCTGAAGCTTCCGAAGCTTTGGTTCAAATTAATTCACATCAAGACAATTTATTCATTACTGTTGAAGATAATGGAAAAGGATTTCATAATTCTCAAAAAAAATCTGGTATTGGATTAAGAAACATTGCATCTCGCATTGCATTTTTAAACGCCACGCTTGATGAAGAACACAACCCAAACGGAACTACTTTTACCATTAACATTGATTTAAAAAACATTCCTAAATCATGATAACAGTAGCAATAACAGATGACCATGTGATGGTAGTTGAAGGTTTAAAAACCATGCTAAACCACGTTGATGGTATTAAAATTATTAATGCCTATCATACTGTTAACGATACCATAAAAGGTTTACTAGAAATAACACCACAAGTACTATTACTGGATATTAATCTTCCAGATGGCAACGGCATACTTTTATGCAAACAACTTAAGGAAACCTACAAAGATCTTAAAATTATTGCCTTATCAAATTACGAAGACATTTCATTTATAAAACAAATTATAAAAAACGGTGCTAATGGGTATCTATTAAAAAACACCAATAAAAACGAATTAATTGAGGCCATAAAAGCCGTATCAATCAATCAATTGTTTCTTCCTGAAAAATTACAGCGCGTGCTTTTAAATGATTCTTTAGGCAAGCCAACGAACAGCTCATTCTTTATACCCACATTAACAAGGCGCGAAAAAGAAGTGCTCATATTAATTGTAAAAGAAAACACTACAGAAGAAATTGCAGAACAACTTTTTATTACTTCAAAAACAGTTGAAGCGCATCGCAGCAACTTGATCCAAAAATTGGGTGTTAAAAATGTTGCGGGATTGGTGAGAGTTGCCATTGAAAAAGGATTGATTTGATATAATACTCAAAAACAATCAAATCCAAACGAATTTCAATCATTTTTATTTAAATAATCAATAAAAAAAATTCAAGTTTTTTACTAATTCAACAATATGCATTAGGATATTAGAAAAAATAGTGCTCCATATGTTATTTCTGTATATATTTGGAATGCAAATAAGATTTTATGTCAACTAATAACAATAATAATTTCAATAATCCTAATTTTTAGGGTCGGAAGGTTATTGTTTAAAAATATATAAAGCCTTCCGAATTCGGAGGGCTTTTTTTTAATTTAAAAATGTAAGAAATGAGTAAAATTATGACAGTCGACGTATTGTCGAGTATTAAAGGAGCGCAACCCAGTGAGGCTGTGAATAAATTATTTGATGTGATTAAAAATGCACAATCAACAAATAATACCTCTTTTAATAATAATCATAATAACGGCGTGTCTTTAGATGATTTAAGAGATGATGTAGTATTTGAAAGTTCTGCATTGGAAAAACAAATCATCATTAAAAACTTCCCTAAAGAAAAAAATGGATATTTGGTAGTCTCTAAAATTATAGAAGAATAATTATGGATTCTCAAATAAAACAAATTCATCAGCAATTGATGAATAAAGACATTTCTTGTGTTAAACTAGTTCAAGAACGATTAGATCTATTGAAAGCCAATACTAACAATACGGTCAATTCGCTACTCGATACTATAGCTTTACAATTAGCAGCAAAGGTAGATACAAAAATAGCTAATGGTGAAACCATTGGTATTTTAGAAGGCATTCCGTTTGGTATTAAAGATGTATATATGCTTCAAGGCACTTACACTACGGCGAGTTCAAATTTGCTAAAATATTACAAATCGGCTTACACGGCAACGGCCATTCAAAAATTATTGGATGTAGGTGCTATTCCTATCGTTAAAGAAAATTGCGATAGTTTTGGACATGGTTCTTCTAGCGAAAACACCATTTTTGGTGCTGTTAAAAATGCTATTAATCCCGATTTAGTTGGTGGTGGCTCTAGTGGTGGTTCTGCTGTAAATGTTGCCAAAGATTACACCGTGTTCTCTATTGGTGGCGATACGGGAGGTTCGGTGCGTCAACCAGCTGGCTACAACCATGTATATGGTTTAAAACCAACATACGGACGTATTTCTCGCTATGGATTAATGGCTTATGCATCATCCACAGACTGTGTTGGGCCTATTGCAAAATCTGTTGAAGATATTCGTTTGGTATTGAATGTGATGAGTGGAAAAGATGTTAAAGATCAAACCACTTACGCTTCCGCGGAAATTAGCGAAAGCAGTATTTCAAATTCAAGAGACATCAAAACCATTGGTTACTTTAAAAATTTCATTGAAAGTGAAGCGATTGACCCAGACATAAAAGCTGATTTTTTAGCGTCTATTGAAAAGATTAAAGCCAAAGGCATCAAAGTTAAAGAACTCGATTTCTTTAAATCTGACATCCTTGTGTCTACTTATTATACATTAGCCATGGCTGAAACTGCCTCTAACCTATCACGTTTAGATGGCAGCAATTATGGCAATCGTATTGAGGATAAAAATCTTAAAGAATCTTACGCCATCACCCGTTCTGAAAATTTTTCAGAAGAAACTAAACGAAGAATTGTTGGTGGAAATCAAGTTTTATCACAAGGATTTTCAGATGAAATCTATTTAAAAGGATTAGCATTACGCGATTCTATTTCAGAAAATTTCAAAAAAGATTTTGAAGAAGTTGATATTATCTTATCTCCTGTAACGCCAGCCACACCACCAAAAATTGGAGAAAGCTTAAAAGATCCATTAGCCATGTATTTAAGTGATGCCTATACCGTTGGTTTTAGCCTTGGGCAATTACCAACACTTACCATTCCGCAAGGCACAGAAACGGGCTTACAAATAACGGCAGCAAAAAATAATGACGAACTTGTTTTGAAGTTTGCTAACTTCTTAAAAGATACAATATAATGGATTTGGAACAATTAGACGCGGCTTTAAAAGCCCACGATTTAGAGTTAGTTATCGGATTAGAAACACATGTTAGATTAAACACAAAAACCAAGTTGTTCTGCTCTTGCCCTAACCAAGAAACAGACACGCCAAACCAAAATATATGTTCTGTTTGTACCGGACAAATGGGTGTTTTACCTGCCATTAATAAAGAAGCCATTACCAAGGCCATTTATTTTGGAAAAGCAGTAAATTCTTCGTTTGAAAATGACATTATTTCTTGGGATAGAAAACATTATGAATATCCGGATAACCCGAAGAATATTCAAATTACACAGTTTCATAACCCTATTATTCCAGACGGACAAGTATCGTGTTTTAGGAATGATGGTAGCCAATTTACGGTTAATTTAACGCAAGTTCATATTGAGGAAGATGCAGCTAAATTGATGCATGAAAAAACCATTTCGCTGGTCGATTTCAACAAAGCTGGCGTACCACTGATTGAAATTGTTACCGAACCTTGTATTCGCCATATTGAAGATGCTTCCATTTATGCGCAGTACATTCAACGTATTGTCCAAAATTTAAAAATTTCTGAAGCAAATCTTGAAAAAGGAGAATTTAAATCGGATGTTTCCGTATCGCTTCGCAAAAAACATAGTTATACTTTAAATCCTCGTACCGAAATCAAAAACTTGAACTCGTTTAAGTTTATGGTCGATGCCTTAAAAGAAGAAGTTGAAAAACAATTCAACTATTATATTGAAAATAAAGAATTCAGACCCGACCAAACCACGGTTTTATGGGACGCCGATTTAAAGCAAACCAAAACCATGCGTAAAAAGGAATTTGAAGCGGATTACCGCTTTATTTCAGAACCCGATTTGCCTTTAGTAAACATTAAAAGTGCCGTGGAATCGATTCATGTAGATACCAAAATGCTTCCCTTTGCCGTAGAATCTATTTTAATACATGGCGGCGTATTGCCACAAGATGCTAAGTTTTTCACGGCAGATTCGTTACGTTCTGAAACCTTCGTGGCCATTAATAACGAATTGAATGATGCTTCATTTGTTGCTAAAACCTTATCAAACAACATAAAACCTGAAGACTATTCCAAAATCGAAAACATTCAGGATTTTATAGAGATATTCAAATTATTCAAAGACGAAAAAGTAACGGTGGTATTGGTTCAAAATGCCATTAAATCGTTGTTGGATAATGCTCAATTTAACTATAAAACCTATTTTGAGGAAAATACGATTTCCGAAGAAAAAATTCAGGATGCCATTGCGAAAATCATTTCTGAGAATGAAGCCGTTGCCAACGATATTAAAGCTGGAAACCAAGGAAAAGAAGGGATTTTAGTTGGAAAGGTTTTGGGTGTTATTGGAAAAGGAGCGAATGGAAAAGTAATTCGTCAAATTATTTTAAATAAATTAAGCGAAGGGACAAGTCACGATTTGTCCGTTCCATTTTCTGAAGCAAATCCCGATTTGTCTGTGCCAATTTCGGAAGAAAGGGAAATACAAGAAGAATCGGTTCCTAAAATCCCCATCATCATAAAAGAGGAATACAGAACACATGTAATCACCGCTATTTCCGAAAGTAACATTTCTGAAAAAGTAACCTTTGCGGGTTGGGTATCGAGTGTTCGAGATCACGGGGAATTGATATTTATTGATTTACGTGATTCCAGTACAGAGATTTTCCAAGTGCGTTTGAGCAGGGAATCGTTTCCTAATTTAGATGAATTGGTGAAGTTAAAACCAGAATCGGTGATTACCGTTACGGGTACGATTGTTCAGCGTAAGGAAGATGATTATAATGCGGCTTTAAGGACTGGAAAAATAGAATTGGAAGCTTACGAACTTGATATTTTAAACTTATCCAGAACACTTCCTTTTGAAATAAAACGTGCGACAAAAACCAACGAAACCATTCGTTTTCAATATAAGTTTTTAGACCATAGAAATGATGATGTGCGTCGTGTGATTGTCAACCGCCACAAGGTCATCAAATTACTCCGCGACATTTTAGATGAAGAGAATTTCTTGGAAATTGAAACCCCTATTTTAAGCGCAGGAACCGATGAAGGTGCTCGCGAATTTATTGTGCCAACCCGTAAACAATCCGGGACATTTTACACCTTACCACAAGCACCACAACAGTTTAAACAAATGTTGATGGTAAGCGGTTACGAAAAGTATTTCCAGATTGCCCGTTGTTTTAGAGATGAAGATTCTCGTGGTGACCGTCAGCCGGAATTCACCCAATTGGATATGGAATTGGCCTATGCCAGCATGAAACAAATCATCGATTTAAACACCAAAATGTTTAATGAAGTGGTAACCAAAATATATGGCAACAAATGGATATTACGTCCGTTTGAAGTGATAACCTACCAAGATGCCATGTATTATTATGGTTGCGACCGACCCGATTTACGCTTTGGTTTAAAACTTCAAGACATTACAAACATTGTAAAAGACACGACGTTTCAAGTGTTTAGCAAACCTATTGACGAAGGCGGGATTGTAAAATGCATTAAAGTCTCTGCCAAAGAACAAGGCAACAAGCGTTTATCTAAAGGACAAATTGAAAAATTAACGGCCACAGCGCAACAACATGGTTTGGGCGGTTTGGCTTATATCATTGTTAATGAAACCGATTTACAATCGCCTATTATTAAATTTTTAGGCGAAGACATTGCAGCAGGTATCATCAAGGCAACCAATGCTAAAGTGGGCGATATTGTGTTTTTCTCGGCGGCTGATTATGCCACTGCTAATAAAGCTTTGGATGCCGTGCGTCAGGAATTGGGAAGCATGTTGCATTTAATCAATCCGAAGGAATTACGTCCGGCTTGGGTGATTGATTTCCCCATGTTTGAAAAAACGGATGAAGGAAGATGGACATTTACACACAACCCCTTCTCAATGCCAGCAGTTTATGATATTGAAAAACACATGAATGGCAAGGAAGAAGAAATTGGAAGCATCATCGCCCAACAATACGATTTAATATTAAATGGTTACGAAATTGGTGGCGGTTCCATTCGTGCCCATAAACCCGAAATTCTGGAAGCGACCTACAAAAACATGGGTTACAACAAAGAGGAAATGCTGAAAAGCGTTGGCACCATGTATAAAGCCTTCCATTATGGCGCACCACCACACGGCGGTATTGCTTGGGGCGTGGATAGGTTGATGATGATTTTAGAGAAAAAAGCATCCATACGTGAAGTGATGGCGTTCCCAAAAACAGGCACGAGCGACGATTTATTATTTGGAGCGCCTTCCATCCTATCCGATAAAAAGATTGAGGAAATGAATGTGAGGGTTATTAGGAAGTAGATGATAGACTATAGATGAAAGACAATAGATAAAAGAAAATAGACTATAGACTTTGGACTGTAGAAAAAGATTTACAAAATCCCGATGGCTTGCTGTTGGGATTTTTATTTTCGTAGGAAATATTGATTATATTTACTTTGATATTAAAACAAAACCACCTTAGTAACAAGTTGTAAAACATTTAAAATAACGTGAATAATGACAAAGGGGAGCTTTTATCCTTTTACCTGACCAAAGGCAATATAGATGACAGGAATATTGAGCTTATGACTGCCATGACAAAAGAAGTCTTTGGTAAGTTGTTTGGGGATAAAGGCTATATATCAAAGGCCCTTTCTGAGCTTTTGTTTCAAGATGGCATTCAGCTTATCACTAAAGTGAGGAAGAACATGAAAAAGCAAAACCTCTCTGATGTGGATGCTATCCTGTTAAGAAAAAGAGCTTTGGTAGAATCTGTAAACGACGAGCTTAAGAATATTTGTAAAATCGAGCATACCAGGCACCGTTCTGTTAAAGGTTTTTTGGTAAACATAATTGCTGCTTTGGTAGCATACTGTTTCTTTCCTAAGAAGCCTTCTTTAAATATAACGCCGATGGAATCTAACCAACTAACTTTATGGGCTGCTTAAACATTATTCACGTTAAATACAACTATTTTAAGGTCTCTTTAAAAAACGCCATAGTCCGCTCCCAAGCCAATGTTGCGGCTTTTTCATCATACCGTGGCGTTGAGTTGTTATGAAATCCGTGGTTTACATCGTCATAAAAATGTGCTGTATAGGTAATGTTATGTTCTTTTAAAGCGGTTTCGTAGGCTGGCCAACCGGCATTAACACGGGTGTCCAATTCAGCATATTGCAACAATAATTCCGCTTTAATTTGGGCTGTTTCTTCGGCATTTGGCTGTCCACCATAAAAAGGCACTGCGGCTTTAAGTGTTGGTATTTTTACGGCCATCATATTGGCAATCCAACCACCAAAACAGAAGCCCACCACACCGATATGGCCATTGCAGTTTTTATGCAATTTCAAATAATCGAAAGCAGCAATGAAATCTTCGAGCATCTCATTTCTGTCACGTTTTCTTTGTAACTCTCTACCGTCGTCATCATTTCCGGGGTAACCACCAAGAGGTGTTAAGGCATCGGGTGCTAAAGATATAAATCCATCAAGCGCAGCGCGCCTGCCAACATCTTCAATATAGGGGTTTAAACCGCGGTTTTCGTGCACCACAATAATGCCTGGTAGTTTGCCTGTTGTGTTATCGGGTTTAGAAAGTAAGCCTTTAATGCTGCCACCACCTTTTGGTGATTCGTAATGTATATATTCAGAATTTAATCGTTCGTCATCGGGTTTAACCAATAAAGTATTGATGTAGTCGGGCGTTATAAAACTCAATAATGATGATACCGTGATGCCACCAACGGCATAAATTGATAATTTTTCTACAAACTGGCGTCTGTCAATTTTATTGTGGGCGTAATAGTCGTACAAATCAAACACATCTTGATTGATATCTTCTTTTTTTAATGGTTTCATAGCTATCGTTTTAATTAAGTAATTATTTTTAAGTATTATTCAATAACCAAACTTTTGTTTTTTGGGTATTTCACAACGTATTTTAGAGTCCTTTTTGTCTGTTCATTTGGTTTTAAGTCAAATTCCCACTTTACTTCACCAGTTTCAGTGTTGTATTTTCCTTTTGATAATTCTAAAACATCAACTTTAATTTCTTCAAGTTTAGATACTGGAACTTGGTCTAATACTATCATATTAATAAGGTTAGATTTATTATTTTTAACAGATATGTTCCATGCTCTAGCATCTTCCTTTTTTGAACCTACGAATTTCTTTGAAGTAAAATCTGAAACTTTTTCTCTATTTACACTCACGTTTTTGTCTCTCCCAAGAGATATGTCTAAAGTGTCTGAAACATATCTAACGTCGAGAATTGTCTTGCCCACAAAGGTATTTTCGAAGAAAATATTGGCTTCTCCTTCCAAGAGGTTATATTGTTCCCAATTGTTAATACTTGCTATTAAGAATGCTTCTTTTTCAATTTTGGGAACACTATAATATTGGTATGTGGCAGGAAGTTTGTACTGAATCATGTCTACAGAATAACTTTTGTTATCCGAATTAATGGTGTAAGGAATATTAATTTGAAAATCTACAGTCGTTTGGTTTTCTAATTGCTCTAATGGTATAATATTGTTGCTCGCAGCTCCTTTTATATTTACACCTGACACTTTTCTTTCTAATTCTTTAGATAAAGAGCCCCTTTTTTTACTACCATAACCAACAACTACAACTTCGTCTAATTGACTTGTGTCTTCTTCTAAATACACGTTTTGAACGGCACGTGATACGTTAATTGATTTGGAAACATATCCTAAATAAGAATACACTAAAGTACTGGCGCTATTTGGTAAGGCTATGGAATAAAAGCCATCAAAATTGGTAGTTGTGCCAATTGTACTTCCCTCAACCATTATATTAACTCCAGGAAGAGGAGCATTACCGCTACCTAAAACAACACCAGAAACCTCATTTATATCTCTATTGTATTGAGGTGGTACAGAATAATAATCTAAAAAATATATGCGAAGCTCTGGGGCAACGCCAGATAAGTTTGGGTTGGCAGAAGATAATCTTAATTTGACATTGTCCCAATTTATCTTGGTGTCTTGTTTTACAATGGCTTTGTAAATAAGCTCTACAGGTTCATTAACATCTTTAGCCCTAATGTCGTAAGACGGTAACCAGCCAGCGTTACCCACAACATACGTTAGCTCTAAATCGGTCAATATGGGTGTTTTTGTTTCTAATTTTATGAGGATTTCGCCATTTGCAAAATCTTTCTTTCCAGAGATTGAAAGTAATTCATTATTTAAGTCCTTCTCCTTTTCTAATAAAAGTGTTAATTTTTTGTTTCTTTCAAGTTCTTTTAATTTAAGAGCCGTTAATTTATTGGCATAAAATTCTGCCGTGGTTTTTAAATCATTTACACTTAGGTTTTGAGATGTTCCTCCAATTTTTTTGTTATCGTTTAAAAATTGTATTTCTGAGCTTAGAATAGATAAATAAGTTTTTTCTGTTTCTAGTTCATCTTTTAAAGACTCTAATTCTTTTTCAATAGCAAGAAGATTTTTTGGCTTTTCTAATTTATTAATAAAATTTTGTTGATGATTTACCGAGAGAACAGTCACGTTTTTACTGGTTTTTAATTGAATGCTTTTGGCTTCAATAAAAGGAGATAAATTAATGAATTTTAAAAGGTTTATACCCGATTTAAGATTAACAGACTTGTTTCTTTTTATTTGCGCGCCTTCAATAAAGACTGATACTTCATTGACTTTAGAATTGATTTCAATTTCGTTGATAGTTTGAGAAATTGAATTGTGTACAGCTAACAATATGCATATGGCTAATAGCTTTTTCATAGGCTAAATATTAATTATTTATTAAATAAAGTATTAAAGTCAGTTGTGATTTAATAAAAATCTCAACCGAACTAATATAAACAAAATTTAATAGATACTATAGTCTTAAAACTGCAATCTAAAACTAAGGTTTGGCGTAATGCCCAAAGATTGATTTTCAACCTTACTAACCATGTCTTGATTCTCTAAAGTATAGTAAGTATTAAGAATGTTTTTTTTGTTGGTTATATTCCAAATAGAGGTTCCTAAAATGGCTCGCGTGTGATCTGAAATATTAAACTCATAAGTAGTAGAAAAATCTGCTCTTAAATAATCTTTTAGGTTGCTACTGTTTGGTGGTTCGTATTGGATTAAACCATCAACAACCTCATTGTTTAAAACAGGCGTTGTATTTGGCTTTCCAGAATGCCAGTTAAGTCCAAGAGCTAGTTTTATGTTGTTATAGGTATAGGTTCCGGCTAATGAAATGGCATGACGAATGTCGGCATTGTTAGGAAAAGGGTTCCCGTTGTTTAAGGTTTTAAACGTATAATCATTTTTACTGTAGGTGTAACTAAACCAGGTACTTATAAGGTCGTTAAATTGCTTGTTTAATAGGAAATCCACGCCTTTAATTTGATAACTTCCAACAGCATTTACAAATTGATATTGATTTTGAAACCCTTGGCTTCTAGTAGTAATACCATCCACATATTTAATATAGGCTTCTGCACTTATAAGGAGTTTGTTTTTGTTGAAATGTATGCCTATTGAAATTTGCTTACTTTTTATAACTGGGATGTTTTCATTATCTGAAAGCATCCAACGGCGTTTTTCAATGCCTAAAAAATCGTTTTGCAAATCGATAATCTGTGAGGTAGTCTGACTTTTAAGTTCGCCTAAAATTTCAAATCTAAAATGATTAAAAAACCGCTGGCTAAAGCTAAATCTTGGCTCAACCAAAAACATTTCAAACTTTTTATGGTAGTTAACACGTGTTCCAAATTTTAAATGAGAATTAGCATTGTTTGATAACCAAGAACTTTCGGCATAAATGGCATGACTGCGAATAACTTCTTTAATATAACTTCTAAAATCAGGATTGTTAACATCTTCTAGATTGGCCACACCAATTTCAGAAAATTGATAGCCACCATTAATATTAACGTTTTGTGAGGCGATATAATTTATATCAAATTTTGCCGAACCGTCCTGCACTTCATTTTCTTGAATTAAACGCTGATTATTTAGCACATCAAAATTGGTGGCATCTAAATTATACTTAGAGACATATACTTGACTGGTTGTAGATAAACGTTCGCTCCAGTTTTTTGTGTATGTAATTCCAACAGCAAGATTTTGTTGCGACAAACGACTGTTCAATGCTTCATTGGTATCATTAATGGTGGATTGTTCATCATAATTTAAATCATTATTAACCTGTAAAAAATGCACTCTTACTTTATCTGATTTGGTAATATCATATAAGAATTTAGCCGTAATATCATAAAAATAAAAATCTTCGTTTTGAGAAATCGAATAACTGTCGTCTTTAGTGCTCGTTAAATCCGAATCTTGAAAAATACGTTTAAAATATTGGTCGTAGGTTGGTGTAACCATTAAATCTGTGATAGAACGACGCGTAGAAAGTTGTAATTCTGTTTTTTTTGAAAGCGGTATTTTTGCAAAAGCATCGGCATTTATTAGGTTAAAACCCACACCGGCTTTAAATTCATGATCAATTTTGTTTGAAAGTTGCATGTCGATAACACTGGAAATACCGTCGCCATATTTTGCCCGGGTTCCATTTTTAAACACATTAACTCGTTTAGTTGTATAAGGGTTGAACGAAGAAATTAATCCGAAGAAATGACCGGATTGATACATTTTTATGCCATCCCATAGAAATAAGTTTTGGTCGTGAGTGCCACCTCTTACATTAATGTTTGAAACCGTTTCGTCAACACTTAAAATACCTGGTAAGGCTTGTATGGTTTGTAAAATATCTGGTTCTATAAGTCCGGGTAAAATGCCAAAGGTTTCAGGTTTAATGGTGGTGGTTCCGTCATTTAATTGAGTTATCCCTTTTGTAAGATAGTTGGTAATGGTTATTTCCTCCAATCGTTGAGTTGTAATGGAATCTGAATACGTATCAAAAACTTTTATAACTACAAACCGGTTGTCTAAAATTTCAAAGGATAAATTGGTTTCAGTTTTTAAAAGGTTTATGGCATCTTCCATGCTTAAATTAGAATCTGGCAATGCAAGCATTTTATCTGTGATGGTAACATCTGCGTAAGAAAAACGTATGTTGTATTTGGTTTCAAGAATTTTTAATACCTCTGCAAGCGATTGCTTTTCCTTTTGAATGGTCTGAGCTTTAAGGATGCCGATATTCAAAAAAAACAATAATATATATATAGAAATAGCACCTTTTCTAGTCACGTTTTAG
>Ga0210044_10000951_pt1 | contig 44193 bp, 42 predicted proteins | sample CryGey13umfilter_2_FD_183959 | JGI IMG/M metagenome (GOLD analysis project Ga0210044, IMG submission 183959) | Groundwater microbial communities from aquifer in Utah, USA - Crystal Geyser 4/9/14 3 um filter (SPAdes) (version 2) | ecosystem: Environmental > Aquatic > Deep subsurface >... | reverse complement strand
TGCCGTTGATTTTAGAAGGTATGTTCTTCGTAAGAACGGTGAGATTGTTGAAGTTATAAAACTTTTAATGCAAGAGATAATTGTTGTTGCCGACAAGCACACAGAGACACTTCTTCCCGGAATGACCCACTTACAACACGCACAACCAATTAACTTTGCTTTTCATCTTGGTGCATATCTTAGCATGTTCAAAAGAGATATTGAGAGATTTGAGAGTTCAAAAGAGAGAAACAATGTCTCTCCGCTAGGATGTGCTGCGCTTGCGGGAACTCCACATGCCATAGACAGAGACATGACTGCACAACTTCTAGGTTTTGACTCTGTTAGTATAAACTGTTTAGATACGGTAAGTGACAGAGATTTTGCCTTAGAAATTCTGTTTAATATTTCCACTATGATGATGCATATTTCGCGTTTAAGCGAAGAGCTTGTTATGTGGTCTTCGTATGAATTTGGTTTTGTTGAACTCAGCGATGAGTACTCAACAGGTTCTTCTATTATGCCACAGAAAAAAAATCCCGATGTTCCTGAACTTTTACGTGGAAAAACAGGTCGTGTTTATGGCTCTTTGATGGGACTTCTCACTGTTATGAAAGGTTTGCCTTTGGCTTATAACAAAGATACGCAAGAAGATAAAGAGGGCGTTTTCGATGCAGTTGAGACGGCTGAGATATCTTTAGAGATACTTAAAGAAGCGATTAAAACTATGCAGGTAAAAGCGCATAATATGGAGAAAGCTTGTGCAATCGGTCATTTAAGCGCAACAGATTTGGCTGATTATTTAGTCGAAAAATGCAATATTCCATTTCGTGAAGCACACTTTATTACAGGCCGTGCAGTCGCAAAAGGCGAAGAGCTGAATGTTGATTTATCTAAAATGGATTTTAAACACCTAAAAGCCATTGATGAAAGAATTGATGAAGATGTAATGGAATTTTTAGGTTTAAGACACTCTATGAATGCAAGAACTTCTACGGGTGGAACTGCAACAACCAGAACAGTACAACAATTGAAATATTTTAAAAATTATATAGAAGGATAATCAAAAATGAAAGTAAGTGTAACTCATAAAGAGGGCATGAAGTTTGAAGCTAAAACTGCCAAAAGCAGTTTTGTTATTGACTGTCCGGTCATCTCTCCGGTTGAATATTTTTTAGCGGGCATTATTACATGCAGCGCTACAGATATTGTTTTATTGCCAAAAAATCAAGATAAAACGGTTACTGATTTGGTAGTAGATGGCGAAGTTGTGAGAAACGACACACACCCTTGTAAATTTAATACGCTTCATTTAACATACAGTTTTAACTCCGACGGTGATGATATAATGGCTGCAAGATGGGTTATGGCTTCATTGGAGACCTATTGTTCAACTATCAACACTATCCGTGACACGACGGCTATCTCTTACTCTATTACACATAATGGCAAACTTATTCGTGAGAATGAAAAGATGATTTCAGGCGGAGGAAGCAAAATAGATATGGGTGAAATAGAGAGTTGCCCTAGTTAATACAAGGTGTTAGAAACTTCTTGGCATGTGGAATATTATTACCTTCCACATGCCAAGTATTATTTTCTATCTGCATAAGGTTCTTTTGTTAAAACCCTCGAATCAAACAAACCTTTTCCAATAGTAAAATGATAAAGCGACTGAAATCTATTTGATTGGAGTCCTAGTAATTTATGAAAACTATCATCTAAAAAACAGCCGATTCCCGTTGCGCTGAGTCCTAAGGATGTAGCTTCTAAATAAAGCTGTTGCCCAATAGCTCCACACTCCCAATAGAGCTCTTTATATCTATGCGCTCCATGCTTTAAAAGTTCGTCGCTAAAGGCACTCAACATACCTAAACTAAAAGCTCCCTCACTTGCAATGTCCTGATTACAAGAGATATTTTTGGATGCTATTTTATAATCATCGTAACGTAAAGCATAGAAATCTTCATCAATTTTTTCCCATAAAAAAGAGTCGCTCATTAACTCTAGAAGCTGACTTTTATGTTCTTGGTTTCTAATCAAAATATAGATACCTTGCTTGAGACCAGTAACATTATGAACAAAGATAACCAGGTTTACCGCATTAAGAAAACCGTTAAAACTCTCTTTTGTAGAGTTTAGCAAAGTCATAAAATTTTCATAACTTATCTCAGAATGCTCTTTATCCATCATCTGAGCGCTTCTTCTGCTTAAAATTACTTTTTTTGACTCTAGGCTAGGCTCTCTTGTTATAAGCGCATGAGGCATCTTTTTAAGAGTTGTATGAGATGAAAATGTAGCTTCTTCTATCTGAGTAATCAAAGGCCATTTTTGATAATTCAAAGCTATATGATTTGCCACTGAATTGTAAGTTTCATTTGTATGCTCTAATAACTCAGAATAATCTATCTTTTCATTAAATTCATCGCTTGTTATTAAGAGTAAGATATCAGGAATTTCATCTTCATCTTCATTAAAACGCAATTTTTGATTGAGCCCAAGAAGTTGTGCTATATCTGCATCGCTAATATCATCTAAAACTCTGCAGCTCCATCCCAAAATTTTTGCACTTATCTCAAGTGAACGCAGAGCATGACCGGCATCTAGTTGTGTATATCTAAAAGCTCTCTCCCCGTATTTCCAAACTTCTCTGTAAACTATAGAACTGATTGCCACAAAAAATGAGTTGTTTGGAAGTGTTTTGTACATGCCGGACTCGAAAGATATTAAAGACTCAAGAGAGTGGGTTTTAGGCAAATAGTGAGATATGGTAGTCTGATTCCCAATCCCATCAATCGGAGGCAAAATGACATAAACTTCACTAGGATGCAGGTTTCCGCTTGAAGCGTTGCATCGCAAATCCCAGTCATCAACTCCATTAGATTTTATAGCTGAAACCCCCATGGAAAATTGTAAAAACTGCGAAATTGAGTTTATAAGAAGCGGTGCGGAGGGAACTTCATCTGTAAATATCAGACTATATGGAGGTGTCGGATTCTCTGTTGCCAAGGGAAGTGAGATATTGAGTGCTCCTTTATATATTCTGTAAGGATTTGGCTGATTAGCCCAGTCCATATAGCCTAAAGAGCGGGCATACCTAAGTTGTGAGTGTTTAGTTTCTTTATGGTAATGAAAAACATCTTGTAAATTTTTATTCATAAGCGATGGTAGTGAAGAACTCATTTAATTAAGCAAAAATATAAATGATAAATTTTTTTTTAATATAAAATTATGACAAACTGCCATAATTTTTACATTTTTTACATTTATAATATAGTATATAAAAAATAAAGGAGATGTGATGTTAACAATGGCAACAGTGTTGGTGGCATGTGGAATATTGATTATTATAGCTTATGAATTTGGTTTTATACTAAAAAAAAGGGGATGGGGCGAAAATTCTAAAAGCTTTTTTTAGCCTTTAGAGTGAGTAATACTTTTAACTTGGGTAAACTTTATGGTACGCGCTCATACGTTTTGAAACTTTTTTCAAATAGTTTTTTGGCTCATCATATTTTAAATCTCTAAGGAGTTTATCATAAACTTGCTCCGGTGTGAGTGCATTGATATTATCAGCTGCATTAGAAATGCTCAACTTTTGTTTGTATGATAAGTTTTTATTTTTATTAAAAGCCCATGCAATATTTCCAGACCCAGTATTGTAAGCGGCAATAGTACAGTAGAGTCTGCTGTCTGGATTTTTTATAGCCTTTAAGTAGCTGTAATATAAAATATGCAAATATGCGGTGCCCATAGTTATGTTGTTTGTACTGTTATACAAATAACTCCCCGTTACTAATTTTTTCTCTTTATATAAGTAGTTATATGAATCTATACCGGCACTTTTAGGAACGATTTGCATCAGACCATACGCAGGTATATGAGATTTTGCTCTTGGGTTAAAGTTACTCTCTGAATGCATAATAGCAAAAACCAGAGACATGGGAAGGTTTTGTTTTCGAGCATTCTTTTGAATATCATCATGGTAGGTTTTAGATCTTTTAAGCATAGCATCTTTAGGCATTTGTACTGACACGCTGTAAACTATAGCATGTTCAACTTTGTTTGATGGGCTCTCTTTGATTGTTGCATCTGAGATATTTTTATTTACATAAGTAACTACACTTTGCTTTGTGGGGGGAGTGTTAAACACAACATTTGCAAGAATAGGTTCTGCTTTTACTTTAGAATCTACAAGCGCTGCAGGCTTTTGAATTTTTGCCAACTCTTTTTCTAGCGGATCCGTTTCTTGAACCGTTTTAGTGTCAATTGTTACAACTTTTGCAAGTGCTATTTTAAGTCTCTGTTTTGCCTCTTCGGGGGAAGAGGCAATTGTCTCTACCGTAATAACTTCTTTTTCAAAATCTACATCTGTTCTGGTTTTTTTATCTGGAGTATAAGCCACCCAAGTTTTTTTTGTTGACATTTTTGGATCTTGCCAAAGTGCGCCAACTTCCTTTTTATACTCTTCGTAAGCTCTCATCTGAGACTCTTGGTACGAGGAAAACTCCTCTTGCTGACTTTTTTTATAATCACCAAACTCTTTATTTTGTTCATTAAAACTTTGCATCTGCTGAGTATTAAATTCACTTGCACTTTGAGATAACAGCGCAGATGCTATTGCACAAATCAGTAATATTTTTTTTAACATTAGATGCCTTTAATTTTAAAAATGACCTTTAGGATCTGCATCACTGAAGTGACCCCAATGAAGTTTTGCTCCACCTAAAACATGAAAGTGTAAGTGTCCTACTTCTTGTCCGCCATTTACTCCAATGTTAGTGATAACACGGTATCCACTTTTAGCTATGTTGACTTCAGACGCTACTTTTTGAATGAAATTACTCATCTTTGCCATTAATTCTGAATCGGCTTCATTAAAGCTATTTACATGGACTTTAGGAATAACTAAAATATGGATGGGCGCCTTTGGGTTTATATCGTGAAAAGCGAGAAATTCGTCATTTTCTAAGATGATATTTGAGGGTATTTCTTTATTTACTATTTTACAAAATAAACACATAATCCAATCCTGCCTTTTTGGAAATTGTAACATATAAAATCATAATATGTAGTACTAGAAAAATATATGAAGCTATATGTAAACAATATTTGAATATAATCACTAACTTTAAAAAAACCTATAAATATTTTTTTTGGTATAATTTTTTTATAATGGAGACTCTATTGAAAGAGTGGTATGATTCGATAAAAGAAGCACAGAGTGTAGATAAACTCGAAGAAATTCGTATAGCTATATTCGGAAAAAAAGGTGTTTTAGCAGTAGAATTTGCTAAAATGAAAAGTGCATCAAATGAAGAAAAAGCGCAACTTGCAAAAGATTTAAATACTTATAAAAGTTCACTAATGAATGAACTCACTGCAAGAAAAATAATATTACAAACATTAGAATTACAAGAACTTATGAAAGCACAAGCGATAGATGTTTCTCTCTTTAGCGCAACCTCAGAGACTGGTGCTCTTCACCCGGTTATGGAGACAATGGATAGAATCGTAGAGTATTTTTCTGCAATGAATTTTTCTATAAAAACAGGTAATATGGTTGAAGATGATTTTAATAACTTTGAAGCTCTAAACCTGCCAAAGTATCATCCCGCACGAGATATGCAAGATACATTTTATTTTAAAGACGAACTACTTTTGCGTACACATACCTCACCTGTACAAATCAGAACTATGATGAATACAAAACCACCTATCCGCATGATAGCCCCGGGCGCAGTTTTTCGTCGTGATTATGATTTAACGCATACTCCAATGTTCCATCAGGTAGAGGGTTTATTGGTTGATGAAGAGGGAAAAGTTTCATTTGCAAACTTAAAGTATATTTTGGAAGATTTTTTAAAATATATGTTTGGTGATGTAAAAGTTCGTTTTCGCCCCTCTTTTTTCCCGTTTACAGAACCATCGGCTGAAGTTGATATTTCATGTGTATTTTGTAAAGGTGAAGGGTGCAGAGTATGCTCTAAGACAGGATGGCTGGAAGTTTTAGGCTGCGGCATTGTTGACCCTAACGTATTTGAAGCAGTGAAATATGAAAATGTAAGCGGATACGCTTTTGGACTTGGAGTAGAGCGATTTGCAATGCTTATTCATCAGATTGGAGACCTTCGTGCTTTATTTGAAGGCGATATTAAATTATTGGAGCAATTTCAATGATAGTTACTAGAAGTTGGTTAGAAGAGTGGATAGACTTAAGCGATATTTCCACAGATGAATTGGTAAAAACTTTGAATTCTATTGGACTAGAAGTTGATAGAGTACACAGAAATGAAGTTTCTAAAAAAATAATTTTTGGTAGAGTGTTAGAGTGTGAAAAACATCCTGATGCTGATAAATTAAATGTATGTCAAGTTGATATTGGAAGTAGTATCCGTCAAATAGTTTGTGGAGCATCTAATGTTAGAAAAGGTCTAGACGTAGTTGTTGCGACAATTGGTGCAACCATGTCTGATGGTCTTGTAATAAAGCCTGTTAAACTTCGAGGTATTGACAGCGAGGGGATGATATGCTCGGCTAAAGAGATCGGTTTAGAAGATTGTATGAATGGAATACTTGAAATTGATAGCAGTATAGGTGTCTATACATTAGGTCAAGAGGTTAGTGAAAACCCGATTTTCGAAGATGATTTGATAGAAATCGAACTAACGGCAAACAGAGGTGACTGCTTAAGTATAAGAGGTGTCGCACGTGATTTATGTGCAGCTTTTGACAGACCTTTAAAAGAAAAAGCAGTTACAGAAAATGAAGATAGGAAAATAGGTATTGGCAGAATATTGAGTCTTTCTCATGATAAGCACTTAAATGTTAACTTAAGATATAAAGCAATTGAGCTACAAAACTTATCTCTTCCTTTCATCGTAAAGCTTAGACTTGCTCAGATAGAAGATAAAAGAGAATCAGATATTGAGTCTATAATGCTTTATGCAACCCAAAGCAGCGGTGTAGTTTTAAGAGCTTATAACTATGGCTTTTTCTGCGGGGAAAATGAGACAATGGCAAAAGTAGAGCTTCATGAAGATGATAAGGGCTATGCTTGTATTATGTCAAAAGAGAAGGCCTCTACGGTCGGAATTATTCAAGAAGAAGTATCGAGAGTGACCTATAATGAAGGCACTGTTTTAATAGAAGCCAGTTATATACCACCAGATATTATTTCAAAACAGATGTTGGTAAACAAGATAGAGTCAGGTCCGATGTACTACAGAACTTCAAGAGGAAGTGAGCCTGATTTAAACCAAGGCTTAGATTTTTGTTTAAACCTCATAGATATTAATTCGGATTCCTCTATTTTTGGTGGCAATATTGATTTAAGTGATGCCTACAGTGACAAAATAGTAACCGTAAATAAACAAGAGATTGATGATATTATCGGTGCTAAAATCAGTAAAGTAAAAATCACTAAAATCTTGAAAAATCTCGGATTTGAGACAAATAAATCACAGGCTGAAACCTTTGTTATTTCTGTTCCGAGATTTCGTCACGATATAGTAAATAAACAAGATATTATTGAAGAGATAGTGCGTATGGTCGGCATAGACAATATTCCTTCTAAGCCTTTTGTTTTTACAGAAAAAAATAGACTCGAAGATGATTATGTTGAGTACAAGAAAAAAAGAATTTATCGCCATAAAGCAGCAAGCAGCGGATTTTTTGAAACTGTTCACTTTGTTTTTGATGAAAGAAAAACTCTTGAGAAATACGGTTTTGAGTGTACGAATGAAGAACTTGAATTATTAAACCCGATTGTAAGCACTCTTGACACTTTGAGACCGACACTGCTTAGCGGACTCTTAAAGGCTGCATCGCAAAATACAAAAAACGGTTACTCATCGATTAGACTTTTTGAAGTCGGCACAGTGTTTAATCCATTAAGAGAAGAGTCTCTTAAAATGTCTATTCTTTTTAGTGGAAATAGAGAAAATGAATCGCTTAGTAATGCCGGAAAACCTGCTAAAGTTGATTTTGCTTTTTTTGTTCAAAAAGTTTGTGATATTATTGGAGATTTTGAACTTAAGCAGAGCGAGACAAAACACACTTTATCGCATAATTATCAGACAGCTGAGATAATGATGAATGGTGATGCAGTAGGAGAAATCTTTAGAGTTCATCCAAATGTTGAAAGCGATTATGACTTGGACGCTACCTTTATGTGTGAAATAGATTTTTCTAAACTTGTATTTGAACTAAAAACTGCTAAAAAGGTTTCTAAATATCAAGCTTCTTTTAGAGATTTGAGCATTATTGTGCCAAAAAATATGAGTTATGACAAATTAAAAACTGTCATCGAATCAAGCTCTAGCCGTGATATAATTAATTTTTATCCAGTGGACAAATATAGTGATGAATCATTGGGCGAGAACATGAGCCTTTCACTTAGATTTATGTTACAGTCTGAGGAAAAAACTCTTGAAGAGGATGATATTAACTCCTCAATGCAAACTATTTTAACAGCATTGAAAGAGAATTTAGGAGTCGGTTTACGATGAGCTATGTAGAAGTTTTTCCATGTAGTGAATTTTCACTAAATGTATCAGAGATAGCACCGGATAAGTCAATATCACATCGTAGTGCAATGTTTTCAATGCTTGCAAGCGGAACAAGCACCATCAATAACTTCTTAAGAGCTGAAGATACTCTAAGTACTTTAGAAATTGTAAAAAACTTAGGTGCTGTAGTTGTTGATGATGGCGTTACAATTACCATAGAATCTGATGGCATAAAAGAGAGTGAAAATATTTTAGACTGTGGCAATGCCGGAACAGGAATGAGACTTTTTTGCGGGCTTTTAAGTTCTGCAAACGGTCATTTTATTCTCACCGGAGATGAATATCTGCGTCGTCGTCCTATGAAAAGAGTGACTGCTCCGCTTCGAGATATCGGTGCAAAACTTGATGGAAGAAAAGATGCAGAGTTGGCTCCGCTTAGTATTCGCGGTGCTTCGCTAAAAGCTTTTAATTATGAAAGTAAAATAGCTTCTGCTCAAGTAAAAAGTGCGATGATTCTAGCAGCATTGAGAGCTGATGGAACTTGTACCTATACAGAACCAGAACTCTCTCGTGATCATACTGAGCGAATGTTAAAAGGTATGGGTGCAGATATAGAGGTTGATGGATTAAAAACTACAATATCCCCAATGAAAGAACTTCTTTCACCTTTAACCATAAGAGTTCCCGCAGATCCATCAAGTGCTTTTTTCTTTGCAGTTGCTGCAGCTATTACTCCAAACTCCAGTATCGTTTTAGAGGGTATAACCTTGAATGAAACGAGAATCGGAGCGTTTAGGGCATTAGAGAGAATGGGAGCCAATATTAGTTACGATTTAATTAGTGATAAGTATGAGCCTATTGGAAACATAAGCGTTAAATATGCTCCACTCAAAGCCATTACAGTTGAAGAGAATATCTCATGGCTGATTGATGAACTTCCAGTGCTCTCAATTGCATTTGCATGTGCAGAGGGAACCAGTATAGTTAGAAATGCCCAAGAACTGCGTGTAAAAGAGAGCGACAGAATTTCTACTGTTGTTAATGGACTTGTGGCATGTGGAATTGAAGTAAGTGAATACAAAGACGGCTATACAGTAAAAGGCGGCAGTTTAAAAAGTGCAACTGTTGATAGTGACGGAGACCATAGAATTGCTATGAGTTTTATAATTGCAGGACTTAGATGTGGCATGAAAGTAACTGATTTGGATTGTATCAATACATCTTTTCCAAACTTTTTTGAACTACTGCAAAGAGTTACAAAAGTAAGATTTTATAGGAAGAATATATTATGAAGATAGAATTAGCCGAAAAGTATGGCTTTTGTTTTGGTGTTAAAAGAGCCATTAGAATAGCTGAAGAGAATAAAAATTCAGCTACTTATGGACCTTTGATACACAATTCTAAAGAGATAGCTAGATTGGAACGTGATTTTAAAGTTGCTCTAACTGATGATTATACAAGCTTTAATGCCGGAGACAAGGCAGTTATTAGAACGCATGGCATTCCTAAAAATGAGCTCGAAGAGTTGCATATAAACAAGGTAGACGTAGTGGACGCAACCTGCCCTTATGTGACTAAGCCTCAGCAAATATGTCAAGAGATGAGTGAAGCCGGATATGACATAATTATTTTTGGAGATGAAGAACATCCAGAGATAAAAGGCGTTAAAAGTTATGCTACCCACGGTGCAAGAGTTGTGACATCTTCAAAGAATCTTGAAGGCTTAAAACTAGGTGAAAGAGTAGCTCTTGTTGCGCAAACTACTAGAAAAGTTGAAGATTATATGGAAGTTGCAAACTACCTTATTCCTCGTCATAAAGAGGTTCGGGTGTTTAATACTATATGTAATGCTACTTTTGAAAATCAGGATGCAGTGAGAAAACTTTCAAAAAAAGCGGATGTTATGATTATTATCGGCGGTAAAAATTCTTCAAATACAAAGCAACTCTTTAGTATATCTAAGGATTACTGTCCTCAGAGCTATCATATAGAAGACGAAAATGATTTGAATTTTGAGTGGTTTAGTGATAAATCATTATGTGGCATAAGTGCCGGGGCTTCAACTCCTGATTGGATTATACAAAATGTTGTTAATGCAATTGAAGATAAGTGTTAGTATATAGCTTAAATATTAATACTTTCTGCTCGAAACTTCAAATTTGCTTATAATTAAGAGCAAAATAATCATAACTTAGATATAATCACAACAATTTTTATGTAACAAGAGGATAGATAATGGCGTTCGATAACGAATCATTTGAAGAAGAAAACTTTGCAGAGATGTTTGCTGCAACTGAGAAAGAGCAAGAAACAAGTCGCATTGTAGAGGGTGAGATTGTTGAGATACAAGAGGATGAAAATAGAGCGTTAGTTGGCGTTGGCGAAAAGCTAGAAGGTATTTTAAGTTTAGATGAAATCCGTGAAGATGGTAAACTAACATTTAATACCGGTGATAAAATCAAAGTAATGGTAACAGGATATTATAATGAACGTCCTAAAATATCATATAAAAAAGTTTTAGAACTACAAAAGACTATTGAATTTATTGCTGCTCACAAAGATGAGTATGAGGACCTTGTTATTGAAGGTATTATCACGAAAAAAAATCGTGGCGGCTATGTTATAGAAGCAGATGATGTTGCTTTCTTTATGCCTCGTTCATTAGCGGCTTTTAAAGATACTGACGAAGTTATTGGCCGTAAAATTAAAGCGCAAGTAGTTAAAATTGATGATGCAGAAAACTCTATTGTAGTTTCTCGTCGTAAACTCTTTAATGAAGAAAGAAAAAAGAAAAAAGAGATTATTGACCAGTTGATGGCTGAGGACACAGTTGTTGAAGGTGTTATCAAAAAAATAACTAGTTATGGTATGTTTGTAGATGTTGGCGGTGTTGATGGTTTAGTTCATTACAACGAAATAAGCTACAAAGGACCGGTTAATCCGTCTAAACTTTACAAAGACGGCGATACAGTTATTGTAAAAGCAATCTCTTACGATAAAGATAAAAGACATCTTTCATTATCAATCAAAGCTGTTCTCTCTGATCCATGGGCAGAAGTTGAGAGCGAACTAGATGAAGGTGATACTATCACTGTAACAGTTTCAAATATAGAGGCTTACGGTGTATTTGTTGACCTTGGAAACGACATAGAAGGTTTCTTACATATATCAGAAATCACTTGGGACAAAAATGTTAAAAATCCTAATGATTATTTAACTGTTGGTCAGGAAATTGATGTTGAAGTAATAGAAATAAATTCTAAAACTCATAAACTTCGTGTTTCTCTGAAGAGACTTTTAGCAAAACCTTTTGATGAGTTTTCTAAAAACTACAAAGAGGGTGATGTCGTAACTGGAACAATTACATCTTTAACTGACTTTGGTGCATTTGTTCGTATCGGAAGTGTTGAGGGTCTTTTACATAATCAAGATATCTCTTGGGATAAGAACGTTAAGTGCAAAGATGTTCTAAAATCCGGTGATGAAATTGAAGTTAAAATTACTAAAATCAGTAAAGATGATCAAAAAATATCTTTAAGCCGTAAAGCTTTATTAGAGAGCCCAATTGATGCATTTGCAGCTACTCACAAAGCAAATTCCGTTGTTACTGGAACTATACGCGACATTAAAGAGTTTGGTGTATTCGTATCTTTAGAGGATGGCGTTGATGCATTAATCCGTGATGAAGATTTAACTCCACTTGTAAAAGAAGAGTTAGAAGTTGGTCAGATAATTGAAGCTGCAATAGCTGTTATTGACACAAAACGTGACCGCATTCGTCTCTCTGTTAAAAAGTTAGACTACATTAAAAATCAAGCATTGCTTGAAGAGATCAATGACACTACATCACACTCTTTAGGTGACTTAATAAAAGATAAATTTAACTAAGCAATACTATGCAAAAAATTTTAAAATGGCTCACTCCGGTTTTAGCACTTGGAGTCGCTATTTTTATTATCTTTTTTTTAATATCTATTAACTCTGTTGCAGAGATTAAAGATATTGAGCCTATAGTATATAAAAGCGAAGTTATAAAAGAAAAACCAAAAAAACTTTGGTTAAATAATTTTTCAAATACAGAAAGATTAGGTTACTTCTATCCGGTAAACGAAGTTTATATAGAAGTCGATTTAGACGAAAAAATAACTAATACTATAACATACAAATTATCTGCTTCTCTTTTGGATCCATATCAACTTTTTTGCTTGAAAGAGGAATTAAAACAACATAAATTAAGATACTATCTCACCAAAGATATAAATAGAGTAGAGTTACTTATTTTTTCGAAAAATATAGAAAAACTAAACTCTTTAGTAAGAGTCTTGAAAAATTATCAAATTTCGGCACAAATTCAGCCGTACAAAGAGGAAATACAATGAAAAAACATACAGTAGTTGTTTGTGATCATATTCATGAAGCTGGACTTGAAATGCTTCGTAATGACGAAAATATAAATTTTATAATGGCAGCAGATCTTGACAAAAAAGAGCTTATCGAAACAATTATTCCACAAGCTGATGTAGCTATTACAAGAAGTTCTACTGATGTAGATGAATTCTTTATTAAACATGCAACAAACATGAAAGCAATCGTTCGTGCCGGAGTAGGTGTTGATAATGTTGATATTCCCGGCTGTTCTAAAGAGGGAATTATTGTAATGAATGTTCCGACCGCAAACACAATCGCTGCAGTTGAACTTACTATGACTCATATGCTTTCATGTATGAGAATGTTTCCATATTCACATAATCACTTAAAAATTGACAGAGTGTGGAAAAGAGAACAATGGTACGGCTATGAGATGAAAGGCAAAAAACTTGGTGTGATTGGTTTTGGTAACATTGGTTCTCGTGTAGCCAAACGTGCAAAATCTTTTGAGATGGATATTGTTGCGTATGACCCTTATATCCATCCGTCAACAGTTACTGACCTTGACATGACATATACTAAAAATTTTCAAGATATTTTAGAGTGTGATATTATTACAATTCATACTCCTAAAAATAAAGAGACTATTAATATTATAAACGAAGCTGAAATAGCCAAGATGAAAGAGGGGGTGGTTCTAATAAACTGTGCCAGAGGTGGTCTATATAATGAAGAAGCACTTTTTAACGGACTAAAATCTAAAAAAATTCGTTTTGCAGGTATTGATGTATTTAACAAAGAACCTGCAATAAGCAACCCTTTATTAGACCTTGATAATATAACTGTTTCTCCTCACTTGGGAGCTAATACATTTGAATCTCAGTATAACATTGGGACTCAAGCCGCTAAAAATGCGATTGAAGCTGCTAAGGGCATTGCATATCCACATGCCATGAATTTACCTATTGATGAGAGTAAAATACCTGTATACGTTAAGCCATTTTTAGAAATGGGTCAAAAAATTGGCTTTTTGGCTTCTCAGATTAACAATTCTCAAATAATTGCTATTAAAGTAAGCGGGCATGGAGACATATCTAACTATGTTGAATCTTTATCTACTTTTGTGGCAGTCGGTGCTATGAGTCAAAGCAGTGACGAGACTATAAACTATGTAAATGCTGAGTTTGTTGCAAAAGAAAAAGGTATTAAAATAGAATGGGAAGCTCTTAATGAGTCGTCTGTATTTAAAAATGTGATTACTGTTAAACTTACTACTGCTGAGGGTACCACAAGTATGTCTGCTACTATCTTTGATGATGGTGTAAAGCGTATAGTGGCAATTGATGGCTTTGATATTGAAGTTGCACTAAAGGGCGATATGATACTCTTTAAAAATAGTGATGTTCCCGGTGTTATCGGTAGTATAGGCTCTACTTTAGCAAAAAATAACGTAAATATTTCTGACTTCTCACTTGCAAGAAATAATGAGTCTCAAGCATTGGCAGTTATCTTAGTCGATGATGCAGTTAATGATACTACGCTCGCCCAGTTAGCATCTTTAGACGCTTGTATAAGTGTTCATTACGCGCGTTTGTAATACTTTTCATTAAACCTCTTTTGGGGTTTAATTTTCTCTTTTCTCTTTTCTTCTAAATTTTTCATTGTAAGTCTATTCTTCACCACAAAATTATTATAACAAATAAAAATTCTTAAATTAAATTTTAAGCTTAATTTATGTAAAATTAACACAAGAAGTTATATTCCATTAGTGAATTCTTTAAAATTTTTAATTAGGAGTTTGTCATGTTTCTTACAAAATACAACCCGCTCGATGAGTTTAAAGATTTTAGCAGTAGGTTCAATTCACTTTTGAGTGAGTTTGATAACAAGAAGTATTTGTTAGCTGGGTTTACTCCCGTTGTCAACACGAGAGAGGGTGAGTTTGCTTATCATATTGATGTTGATCTTCCCGGAGTTAAAAAAGGTGACATTAAGATTAGTGTCAAAAATAATATAGTTACTATCTCCGGTGAAAGAAAAGAAAAAAAAGAGGTTAAGGAAGAAGATTTTCACCGTATTGAAACAACTTTTGGAAAATTTGAGCGAAGTTTTATACTGCCTGAGGGTTCTGATGGTGAAAATATTTGTGCATCAAGCAAAGACGGAGTTCTCGAAGTAGTTATTCCAAAGCTAAAAAGTGAAAGTAAAAAAGTAAAACAAATTGAAATAAAATAGTATTATGAATAAATCAAAAGGCGTTAAATGAAAGAAGACCATTTTGAAATTTTATTATTAGTATTGGTGGTAGTTGTAGGTCTATAAAGTTATTCCTTATAGAACATCAATAATAATTTAAAAGATAAGCAGGTTGCTGTGAATGGCTATTCGCTATTAATCCAAAAAATACGTTCTTTTGACGGGTTTTTTGATAATCACGTAGATTCATTTATGGAGAAGGAGCGTCTTAGACAAGAGATAGAGGATAGTTTTGTAAATTTAGAAAACTTATTTTAAACTACTCCTTCTTTGAGGAAGTTTACCTTTAAAATGTACCGTATACCTCGTCTTGACGTGAAAGAAAAAGATTCAAAATATATTGTTATCATGGAAATACCCAGAGTAGACCAAGCTACTATAGAAATTAAAACTCAAAATGGGGAACTCGTTGTCAGTGCAAATGTTTCGGAACTCTTACTTTCGATAAAAAAATCTCCTAGAATCTTAAGAGATTTTTTTCGTAAAAGATTCTACGGATTTGAATAAATTTTTTTTTACATTATATATATTTTTTTCAAAATAATTTTTTAATTCCGAATACCCTTCTTCTTTAAGTATATTCTTTGCCTTTGTAACAAATTTTAGTCTAATATTGTTATCTTGAATAGCTCCAAACAAGTCTTGTAATGTTTTTAAATCATGCAATTGAGATGAGAGTTTTATGTTACTCTTAAAACATTTGTTATGTATATCAATCCCGTATCTTAAAGTTTTAAACTTTTTTCTTATAGCATGTAAATCCTCTAAAGACGAATTCATATTAATGTGATGAAATTCCTTATTCATTTTAGTATCTAGCTTTTTAATAATCTTAGCACTCGCTTTTTGATCTATTATTATTTTATAATCATCAACTAATGTCTGGAGTTGCTTCAGGTTTTTTTTGTAATCATGGCTATTTTTGATATGTAAAAACTTTTTTAATGCTTTGCTTCTCTCTTGCTTAATAATAATATGTAAATTATTTATTGTTTGAAGTGAGCATTTCATTGAGCTTATGTCACTTAAAAACACATCTAAGTCGCGTAATTTAGAAGTAGGGCTTATGGTTATTTTTATGAGTTTTGAAAGCGTAATAAAATTTTTTTCATCTATTTTTTTTGAATATATCTTAGTAAATGCTTGTATTTTCCTTAACTTTATTCTATATTTGTGCAGTGTTTCTATATCATCATATTTTTCTAGCTTATGATATACCTTATTTATTTTAGCGACTTCATCTTTAACGTATTTTGTAAGTTTCATAATTTAAACCTTTATGGTATTAATTTGCACATGCCAAGGCATGTGCAAATTTAAATAGATTTACGGTTCTAAAACAGAGACCGCTTTTTTCTCATGAAAATGAAAGTGTTTTTCTAAGTCAGACATATATAAAAGTACCGGAACAATAATCAGTGATGAGATAACTGCAGCGATAGTTCCAAATATAAGTGCAACTCCCAGACCTCCAAAAACAGCGTCTCCCGCTAAAAGAGTTGAAGCTAGAATAATCGCTGCAGCGGTAAGAAAAATTGGCTTAGCACGCGTTGCCGTTGCGTAAGCTATAGCTTCTGCTTTATGCATTCCTTTGTCACCCATGAGTGATTTTGTGAAATCGATTAAGAGTAAAGAGTTACGAGAACTTATTCCAATAAGGGCTATAAAACCGATAAGTGATGTAGCCGTTAAGAAAAAAGTGTCTGCTGAGAAAATATCCATAACAAAATGTCCGACGATTACACCTATGATAGAGAGAAATGATCCTAAAAGAATAATACCGCTGATAGTATAACTTTTATAGTAAATAACCATAAGTAAAAATATAAGAATAAGTGCCGCTATAAAAGCCGCTCCTAGCTCAACAAAGGTATCAAGTGTAACCTCCATCTCTCCATCCCAAACAAGCTCATATGTTTTTAAGGTCGATTTTTCTGTTAGGTGAAGGTTGAATAAGCCTACTGTCTCAACGCTGTACTCATCACTAAAAGTATCTATTATGGCATCTCTAGCTTGCATTAACGGATAAACCTGAGAAACCATGTCTGTTTCAGCCATAACATTTGTCATTTGATGCAGGTTTTTACTCATAATCATAGGGTTTGATTTTTTAGGAGAAATCGTAATGAGTTCCGTGATTGGAATCATCATTCCCGTTTTATTCATAAGTTTTAAAGATGAAAGTTTTATCCCAACTGCATCAATATCTTTGCTTGTGAATTTTTTTGATTCTTCGCTTAAAGAGAGATAAATTGGAATTTGGTCGTTGTAAATATCTGAATTTTTAACAGCTATTTGCATTCCCTCAAAAGCTAAATATAAAATGTCGTTTAACTGCTTTACTGACACACCGGAACGGACTACTTTAGTGCTGTCTACTAAAATTTCATAAGTATCATAAATCTCATCTTGCATAATATCAACATCAACAAGACCGGACGTATTTTTAAATACATTAGAAACTCTTGATGCAATTTTTCTGATTCCATCAGCATCACTTCCGTATATTTCAGCAACAACTGCAGCCAGAACAGGAGGACCCGCAGGCGGTTCTACAAACGTTATAACAGTGTTTGGATAGATGGATTCACAACTGCTTGTGATAAGAGGTCTCATTCTTTGAACCATTAAGTACGAAGGTTCCTCTCTGTGATGTTTTTTTGTTAGGTTTAGAACTATTTCCGCTACATTTTCAGAGTTTTTAAAGTGTGAGCCTTTGATTAAACCTGCAAAATCAAGAGGAGAACCCATACCTAAAAAAACCTCTGTATCGGTCACTTCATTCTCTTTTTGAATGAAACCTACTATACAGTCTGTTACTTGTTTCGTTTGAGCGATTGAGCTTCCATTTGCAAGAGTGGCATAGATTGTAAAGGTATCATTGTTCTTGCCCGGTAACATTTTTGCCAGAACTAGTTTAGTCGGAGCTATCATCAAAATAGAGAGTATAAAGGCTATTAAAGTTCCAAAGAGTATTATCTTTCTTTGTTTGGAGCTTTGTACTCCATTTAAAACTGCATTTTCAAACTTTTTAAACATTAGTGATTCCCTTTTTTACTATGGTCTGGTTTTTTAAGCATTCTTACCGCCAGATAGGGCGTAAATATATAGGCTACAAAGAGGGAGGCTATAAGAGCCACAGGAACATTTGCAGGAATCGGTTTCATAAATTGTCCCATCATTTGACCTACAAAAGCCATAGGAACCATCGTCATAATAATTGCGAGTGTCGCTATGTTTGTCGGTGGTCCTATCTCATCCGTTGCTCTTATCATTAAAGTATCGACATCTTCATGTTGTGATTCTATAGAGTGGTAGTGTCTATGAATATTTTCGATTACAATAATAGCCGCATCAACTAAGAGCCCTAGAGATAATAAAAAGGCAAAAAGAGTAATGCGGTTAATAGTCTGATCCGTTAAATAAGCACTAAAAAGAGTAATCGCTAAAATTGCAGGAACCGTAAAGGTTACTATAAGAGATTCTCTCCAACCAAGAACGAACACAAGCAATATGGCGATAATTACGATTGATAAGAGTAGGTGAAAAACAAGTTCGTTTACCGCTTCATTGGCTCTCTCCCCATCATTTCTGGTAATGACAAAACTGATGCCGTTTTCTTTTAAAGACTCTTTATAGGATTCGAGTTCTGTTTTGACGGCATTGGCGATAATAACAGCATTTGTTCCTTGAAGCTTTGATACGCTCAAGGTTACCTGCTCTTGGAGCGGTGAAAATTTACCGTTTTCATCTTTTATGCTGATAGAGACAGATTTAAAATTTTGAATATCATAAGAACTCCCCACTTTGGCAATTTGTTTGAGGTAAATTGCAGAACCCATGTATTGCGCTACTATAATATTACCGACATCTTGTTCATTTTCGATAGCATCCTTAACGCCAAGCATAAGTATGTTATTGTCTTTTGTACTGTTTTTTATAGCCGGAACACTGTAAGAGAGTGACTGTACCGCTTCAACAATCTGCCCCATTGAGAGATTGTATCCTGAGAGTTTGTTAATATCAACTTCTATATTAAACTGATGTTTGTTTCCTCCCTTGACTTCGGTGACAGCGACATTCGCAAGCCCGTTTATGCGGTGTTGAATATCTTTGACTTTGTCGTAAAGTTCAGTTTTACTCATATTCGGGTTGTTGGAATAAAAAGCGACCGTGACAACGGGAATGTCAACATCAATATCAAGAGGTTTAATAATCGGGTTCATTGCCCCTTTGGGAAACATATTTGAGTTTTGCATGATTTTGTCATACACTTTGAGGTTAGAGCCCTCTTTTTCTTCACCAATGAAAAAAGCGGCATTTACTATACCGACATTATCCATAGCCATTCCACTGATGTTCTCAACCCCTTTTACCTCTTTTAGTTTTCTCTCAAGAGGTCGCACGATTACTTTTTCAATCTCAGCGGCACTAGCCCCCGGCAAGGCTACGATTACGGTAGAACCGCTGACAACCATTTGCGGGTTTTCCTCACGTGGCATTATGTTTAAAGCCAAATACCCGATTGCCAGTAAAAATATACCAAGCACAACAGTGAGAGGACTGCGTAAAAATGTTTTGGCTAATTTCCCTGCAAAATCTTTTGGTTCATAAGGTTTATGCTGATTCATATTTTACCCTTAGTCGATATTTATCGTAGCATACATACCAGGATATACCGATTTATTTTTATTTTTAAACGATACTTTTATTTTAAAAGAGTGCGTCATAGGGTTTGAACTAGGAATAATGGCAGTCACTTCTCCAATCTCTTTGAGACCTAAAGAGGGTATATTTACAGTTACTTTTTTTCCATGTTTTATAAGACCTAAGTTGCTCTCCGGTATTTCAGCAGATATTTTTAAGTTTGTTAAATCAGACAAAACAACAGCCGGCATACCGGGCATCGCCATCTCTCCAACTTTAATATTTTTAGCAACGATAACTCCATTGTTTGGAGCTTTTATATTTAAATATCTGTATTGGTTTTTAACCTGAGCTAGTTGAGCCTCAGCTTGTATAACTTGTTTTTGGGCGATAGTTATCATATTTGCCAAGTTTTGTTCTGCAAGAGCGAGATTTTCGACCTCAAATCTTGAAACCATATCTTTTTGTAAAAGTCTTTTATGTCTCTCAAGATTTAGTTTCACGTTTGTGTATTGATTTTGGTACATTTGCAGTGAAAGCTGTGCCTGCGAAATAGCAAGTTGCACCTGAGTTATAGCAGAGTCTATCTCTTTAGAATCAATAGTGTAAAGGAGGTCGCCTTTTTTGACATAAGCACCCTCTGAAACATTAACATTTGTTACAAAGCCCATAAAACGGCTTGTAATCATTTTTTCATTATCTGAAATTACACTTCCAGAAAGAGTTAAAGTCTCCGCTATCAGCGAGGCACCAAGTAGAAGTAGTAGTGAAAATTTTTTTATCATTTTTGTTCTCCGTTTGCTAATTTTTCAAGTGCAAAAATTCTTTCATTTCGCATATTTTTTGTTTGTTGAAGTTGTAATATTTTTTGAATTTGCTCTGATTGTTTTATAATCACATCACTCATAGAAGAGAGTTTTTCTCTGTATCTTCCCTCGTAATTAGTATAAATCTCATTTGCAAGCGCTAACTCTTTTTCTAGCGAAATTATGTCAGAATCAAGGGTTATGATTTGTGTTCTAATCTTATCAACCTGCAGAGTAATCCCTTTTTGTGCAAGTTGAATTTGGGTTGTGGTTTTAAGCTGCTCTATCTGAGCTTTTTGTAGTTTTGCGCTGTCGATGCCGCCATTGAAAATATTCCAGGTAAGTCTTGCACCTACGGTGTATGATTGATGGTCTTGTGCATCGCCTAAAAAAGTGTCATCAGCAGTTGCAACTTCTGCAAAAGCTCCCACCATCGGATAGTATGATGATTTGGAAACATCTAACATACCTTTTCGAACTTCCAAGCCTACTGAAGCTCTTTGAATATCGAGGTTTGTATTTAAAATATCTTCATTTGTAAATACCGGCAGAAGTACATTTTGGGAGGGGGTAATAATGCTTGTTACTTTTTGATTGAGCAAAAAACTGATGTAATGATAAAGTAGTTTTTCGTTTGAATGCATTTGCGTAATAAGTCTCTCAACATTGCCTTTTTTTGCCTCTACTTCAAGTAAATCTACTTTTTTTGCGTAACCGACATCAATCATGCTTTTTGTCATATCTTCTAAGGTAGTAATATTTTCTATAATAGTCATTAAGTTTTTTGTTGATTCTTTCAAAAGAGCCATATCGTAAAAACTTTTTCTTAGCTCATACACTTTCTCGTTGATAACTTGCTCTTTTTCTAAACCTTTCATCTTTATCATAGCATTCATGATGTCTGAATAACTGCTGATTTGAAAACCGGTAAAAAGAGGAATTTCATATTTGAGTTTGCTTTGAAAGAATGTTCTGGCTTCTGGGTAGTTTAATCTATCAGGTGGAGTTGTGTAGGCACTATCTGGAATTGGTTGTCCTGCACCCATAAACTCTTCAGCTCCAAAATCCCCAAAAGTAGCCTCTCTCGAAGCAAGCTTAAACCCAAAGACATTTCCCGCATCATTGGAGTGTGCAACATCTTGAATGAACTCTAGCTTACCCCAATGATTTCCAGAGGCTGCTTCTTCATCTGCTTTTGCAGCTTTTACATCCAGTTGAGCGACTTTTATTTCCAGGTTTTGCGATTTTAAGATTTCTATCGCCTCATTGAGTGTTAATGAGTTTGTTGTATTAGTCTCTGCTGCATTCAATATTAATGATAAAAAAAGCATAGAAAATATTTTTTTTACCATAAATGCACTTTTATTAGTGAGCATTTTCCCTCCATAATTACTGTTTATTTTAGTCAGTAATGTAACTTCAGATTATAACATATATTTTCTATTCAAATATCACATTAAAATCAAATTAGTGAACTTGTTTGTTAAATGATTACAAAACATAAAGAAAAACATACTATTAAATATAAGAAATTAGAATAAATAAAGTTTAAGAAAATGTCACTAACATTCGGTATTATTTAAAAAGGTTGACGAATGTCTTATACTTGCCCTGTGAATTTTATTCGTGTTGATAACAATATATCTAGAATAAATGCTCTCTTTGTCAGTTCTTTAGCAATCGCGTATCTGTTGAGTTCCAATATTTTTATACTTTTATTTTTAGCTATAGATTTTTCAATAAAACTTTTTATTGATAAAAAATACGCACCGCTTTTTATACTATCAAAGTTTGTTAAAAACGTTTTGAAACTTGAAGTTGATTATTGTGATGGCGGTGCAAAAAGATTAGCAGCTTATTTTGGTTTATTCTTTGTACTTTTATTAATAACTACTCATTTTATTAATGAATGGGCAGTATCTTTAGCAATAGCAATAATTTTTATATCTTGTGCACTCTTAGATGTCTTTTTTAATTTTTGCATAGGCTGTAAAATTTATTTTATAATCAAAAAAATATATCCAAACTTTATGTCTTCGTAATCTTTTTTTTATGATGGAAATGATTAAACTAATATAAATAACTAGCTTAATCGTCAGAAATAATTTTAAAGCTAAGTTCAGATACAATATTTTTTCAAGAAGCTTCATTTAAAGGTTAGTAAAACAAATGCAAATAGTAGTCGACACCCTGAGAAAAAAAGGGAAAATTTATAAGAAAATGCAAGAGATATCTCCTAGAGAGTTGGGTGTTAGAAATAAGATTAGAATCTATAAAGCCACAGATACTACAGGCTATTTTTGGGCTATATTTGCAGTGAGCCAAAAAAGTAGACTTCTCATGAAAGATGTCCATAAATTTGAAGAGATTTATGCAAAACTGACACTCTATTGCGATCATAATTTTAAACATAAAGTTATTTTTATTGATGCTCCGCTCTGCTCAAAAGCTAAAGAGGCTTTTACTACTCAAGGGTGGAAGATTCAATAATGCTTCTTTGCGACATAGGCAATACCTCCTACCATTTTTTAAATGATACAAAAGACTATAAAGAAGAGACAAACTCCTTTAATCCCGCCACCTTGACAGAGAAAGTTTTTTATATTTGCGTCAATCCACATGCCAAAGAAGTTCTAAAAAAATTAGATAACTGGGTCGATTTATCTTGGCATGTGGAAATGTCAGGCTACTATGAAACTATGGGCGTAGATAGAATATTTGCCTGTGAAGCGATAGAGAACGGAATTATCATAGATGCCGGTACAGCCTTAACGGTTGACCTTGTAAAAAACGGCATATTTGGGGGCGGTTTTATCTACCCTGGAGTGCGAGCCATGAGTCAAGCATATAAAAATATCTCAAGCGTACTTGATTACTCATTTAACTTTGAGCTAGATTTAGATAAAATGCCGAAAAATTCCGCAGATGCTATAAGTTATGGCTACCTCAAAACACTTCACAGCGAAGTGATGTCGCACGATATGGAACTATTTTTGACCGGCGGTGATGCAAAGAGATTTGCGTCCATATTTCCACATGCCAGGATAGATGAAACTCTTATATTTAAGGGAATGAAAAAGATTATAAAAAAGGCCAATTTATGTTAACAGTTGCACTTCCAAAAGGTCGTATCGCCAAAGAGACTTTAGAAATTTTTGAAATAATTTTTGGAGAGGGTTTTGCGTTTGATGACAGAAAACTTATTTTAGACACTCCAAATTTTCGTTTTTTACTTGTAAGAAATCAAGATGTAGCAACCTATGTTTATCATCAAGCAGCCGATATCGGCGTAGTCGGCTTAGATACTTTAGAAGAGCAGGGCTTAGATGTGATTCGTCTGCTAGACCTTAAACGAGGAATCTGCAAGGTTTCAATCGGTATGCGTAACGGTGAAAAACTTGACTTAAATAAGCCTGACATTAAAGTGGCTTCAAAAATGGTAAATATCACAAAACGCTATTTTGAGCAACGCGCTGTCTCTGTTGATATTATAAAACTCTACGGTTCAATCGAGCTTGCGCCTCTTATCGGACTCGCCGACATGATAGTGGATGTGGTCGAGACGGGTGCTACTATGAAGCAAAACGGTTTAGAAGTGGTTGCAGATATTATGACCTCTTCTACTTACTTAATCGCCAACAAAAATAGCTACATTGCAAAAAAAGATGAAGTTTTAGATATTTATGAAAAAATAAACAAAGTAATAAAAGCAGAGCAAAAAGCATAATGACAAACTTAGATTTATACGCAAAAGCCGAACATTTACTTGGCATTGAAGAAGCTACAGAAGCACTATATGACCTTTACCGTTCAGAGCTTGAAGGCAAAGACATTAAAACCCTTTTGGATGTAGGCTGCGGTCGTGGCGGCTTTATGACTCGCATGATTAGTGATGGTGTTAGATGCAAAGGTGTTGACCTTAGCGCTGTTATGGTTGAGGAGTGCAAACTTTTGGGTCTTGATGCCCAGTGCATTGATGTGGCAGAGGTAGAGGGAAAATATGATGCTATTGTTGCTATTTTTGACGTACTTAACTTTTTAAATGAAGCTGATTTACTGAAGTTTTTAAATGCCGTGAGCGAAAAATTAAACGACGATGGCATCTTTATAGCCGATATAAACACTCGTTACGGCTTCAGTGATGTTGCAGAGGGAACTATGACCGGCGAGAATGAAAAAGAGTTTTTAAGCGTAGATGCTGTGTATGAAAACGATGAACTCTCAACAAAATTTACTCTTTTTGAAAAAGAAGCCAATGGCAGTTATACAAAATATCAAGATACCATAATTCAATATTTCCACAAAATAAAAATATTCCAAAAATTAGAGGGCTTAAAGCTTTTTGACAAGCAGACTTTTTCTCTTTATGATACTCAAGACAAAACACTTCTTATATTTAAAAAAAGATAGAATTAACTTGTTGGTTCAATGATTATCTCTGTAATCTCAGAATTTGCACCGAGTCTCATAGGCGGTCCCCAAAATCCAGTGCCTTTGTTTACATAAATCTGTAAATGTTCATTGTGTTGATGCAGACCGCTTATGTAGGGCTGTTGAAGTTGTACTAAAAATTTAAATGGATAGAGTTGTCCGCCATGGGTATGTCCGCTCAGTACTAAGTCGACACCTTCTGTAACTTCTTCTATGAACTTAGGTTGATGAGCCAAAAGCAGTGTTGGCGAAGGCTTTTTGTTTGAGAGTGCTCTATGTAGGTCTGGCATGTGGTTTTGTACTCTGTAACCGAAAACATCATAAACACCGGCTAGGTTAAACCCAACTCCCTTTTCTCCAATGTAGACATTTTCATTTTCTAAGACCCGAATACCGAGTGATTTTACTTCATTGATTATCTTCTCAATCCCATGAAAGTATTCATGGTTTCCAACTATAAAGTAAGTTCCATAGTTTGATTTAAGTTTTTTTAACTCATCCAGTACACTGCTTGCTCTAGATATCTCGATATCAACTAAGTCTCCCGTAATTACAACTATATCAGGGTTCAACACATTAATTCTTTTTACAATATGTTTGATAAATTCGGCATCTATAAGCCCGCCTATATGAATATCGCTAAGTTGTACAATCTTGTACGATTTTTTTAAATTTTTAATTTTAATAGTTACTTTTTCTAACTGTACTGACTTTGCCTCATACATAGACCTTGCACTTAGAGTTATGCTAATTGCAAAAGAAGAGATATCTAAAGACTTTTTGAAAAAATTTCTTCTTGCGTCTGACATAGGGGTGTGTGAAAGTAAAACTCTGGAAATATCATAAATAATAGCTGTACAAAAGAGTAAAAAAAGTACGCCGATAGGAATAGAAAAAAGAAAGTAAAGCCAATTTGGAACATCAAGATAATATCTGCCCAGCATATAGCCGACTATGCCAAAAAAATTAAAAATTAAAAATAGATTTAAATAGTATTTGGTGGATTTTTTTGTATCTAAATAAGAGATAAATCTCTTAGATATATAAATATTAAGTAAAATAAAAACGCCTAAAAAAGCGATTGCAAATAAAGTTATATTCATGTGTGGATTATAGCATGGAAGTTTAAAGTTATAGCAACTTGAAAGTTGCTATATTTTAGTTCATATCCGGTCTAGGAGTTGTAGCTGTTGAAGCTGGCAACATTGGATAAATAACCGTAGGTTTTCTACCATCAAGTGCTCCAAAAAATGTTTCGATTGAAGCTGCTTCTTTATCTGTAATTACAGAACCAAGTTGAATACGACCCATCTCTTTGATAGCGTCTTTTAGGTTCCAGTATTGACCATTGTGAAAATATGGAGCAGTTTGTGTGACATTTCTCAATGAAGCTACTTTTACCATACCGCTTGCATCACCTTTGAAATCACCAATATTTTGGAATTCATATGTATCCACAACATTAAAGGCATTCATTCCGCCGCCAAGAGCGATTCCGTTATGACATGTTACACAGCCTTTGTCGATAAAAGTTTGAAGTCCTTCTTTCTCTGCTTGAGTCATTGCATTTTTGTTTCCGTTGAGAAAGTCATCATACACTGAAGGTGTTACTAAAGTTCTCTCAAACACAGCAATAGTGTCTGCAACTTTTTCAAAAGTGATTTTTACATCCTTTGAATACGCTTTTTGAAATGCTTTTACATATGGAGGCATTGAACTCACAACTGCTGCAACATGCTCTTTTGTTGCTGCCATTTCGGGAGCAGCTTGCATTGGTCCTTGTGCTTGTTTTTCTAGGTCTGCATCTCTTCCATCCCAGAACTGTGCGTCAAAAAATACAGCGTTGTAAACAGTTGGAGCGTTTAAATGGTGTGGATTTTCTGACCATTGGTGACCGATAGATGCAGAAATACCGTCATCTCCACCCTCACCAAGATTGTGACAAGTATTACAACTAATAATTCCACTTTTAGATAAACGAGGGTCAAAATAGAGTGTCTTACCTAGTTCAACTTTTGCATCTGTGATTTTGTTCTTTTCATTATCGATAAGTTTCATGAGCTCAGCTTTTGAGCTTGGTATCGCTTTTAGACCAGCTTCTTTTGCTATGTCAACTAAATTTGCAGCTACTAACGACGCTGTCGCTAAAGCCATAGAGATTGCTATTTTCATATGAATACCTTATATTAATTATCAAATCACTTTGAAGTACAAAATAGTATCAAGTATATACTTAAAAGATAATTATTATTCTTTACGAGAGTGATAATTTTTGTTAAAAAATATTTACACTACTTTTGAGATGCGTCTCTTACATAAATAGCACGAAATTTATAAGTCTCTTTTTCAGTACTGTATCTTCCTAAATCAAGGTTAAAATACTAAGCTGTTACATTTCTTCGTCAAATATAATTGCTTAAGCTCTCTGTTATAATATTATGATTATAATTTCAGCCTTCAAACAGATGGACGAGTGGGTGAGCGGCTGAAACCACATCCCTGCTAAGGATGCGTACGGGTAACTGTACCGAGAGTTCGAACCTCTCCTCGTCCACCACTTGAAGACTCTTATAACGTAAACTCCCATTTTTTTCAAAATAATCACAAAGATCACAAGATAGATTAACTTTTATATTACATGTACTTTACATTCAGGTATTTTGTTGTTTCTACTAACATTAGCCTAAAGGATACTATTATTTATATGCTATAGTTTTATAGATTAATACAAAGGCGTTTAGTATGGATTATCAGTCAATAATTAATGAAATTGCACTCGAAGTCAGTCCATTATTTGTAAGTGGAAAAGTCGCTGATTATATCCCGGCTTTAGCTGGAGTAGACAGGAACCAATTTGCAATGACATTGACACTGTTTGACGGCACTCAGTATAGTGTTGGTCAATCTAATACACTTTTTTCAATTCAAAGTATTTCTAAAGTTTTTAGTTTTACCCTGGCGCTGAAGATTTATAGTACAGACCTTTATAAGCGTATCGGTGTTGAGCCCTCGGGAAACCCTTTTAACTCTTTAGAAATCTGGCATTGGCAAACCTGATGAAAAGTTTTAACAATCTCGATAACAAAGCTGAAGACGTGGTTAATACTTATTTTAAATATTGTGCGATTGAGATGAATACAAAAATGCTCTCGCGAGCTATGCTCTATTTGGCAAATGATGGAGTTGACCCTATTACAGGCAAGGTTTATATTACAGAATCGCAATCTAAACGAATAAATGCAGTGATGCTGACATGTGGACATTATGATGCTTCGGGAGACTTTGCTTTTAACGTAGGCTTACCCGGGAAAAGCGGAGTTGGCGGCGGTATAGTTGCCGTTGTCCCCGAACTTATGAGTATTTCTGTCTTTTCTCCGGGCTTAAACAAGCAAGGGAATTCTCTTGCGGGAACGAAAGCACTAGAGCTTTTTACAACTAAAACTAAATTGAGTATTTTTTAAAATGAATAAAGAAATAAACCTAATTGTAAAAAAAGAGTATATTGTAGAGTATAAAAACGGGTATCCACTAATAACAAAAGAGCCTGTTGCAAATTGGTCTTTGGCAAGTAAAGAAGGTCTGATTGTAAACTTGCTTGATGATAAAAAAAAGTTTATTGCTAAGGGGTATTACGGAATACAAAACAAAGGGTATGGCTGGATACTTTCATGGCAAAAAGATGAAAAAATTGATGCGGATTACTTTGCAAAAAAAATTATGTCTGCTGCTAAATACAGAGAAGATTTTTTCAAAGATGAAAATACTACGGCATTTAGAGTCTTTAATGGCGAAGGTGACGGAGTAGGTGGTTTAACTATAGACTACTTTGATGGATTTTATATGCTCACATGGTACTCCATTGGAATATATGAGCATAAAGAGGAGATACTTGAAGCCCTAAAATCTACGCTTGAGTACAAAGGCATATATCAAAAAAAACGCTTTGATGCTAAAGGGATGTATCTTGATGAGGCAGATGATTTTGTCTGGGGTGAGAGAGCAGATGCTCCCATAATAGTAAAAGAAAATGGCGTAAATTTTGCAATATATTTAGATGATGGACCGATGGTTGGAGTGTTTTTAGACCAAAGAGAGGTAAGAAAAACTATTCGTGAGAAGTATGCAAAAGGCAAGAGTGTTTTAAACACTTTTTCTTATACGGGGGCATTTTCAGTGTTTGCAGCTCTTGGCGGTTCAAGTAAGACGACAAGTGTTGATTTGGCAAACAGAAGCCTCAATAAAACCCAGGAGCAGTTTAGTATAAATGCAATTGATGTAGAAAAACAGGACATTATAGTAGAAGATGTTTTTAACTACTTTAAATACGCGGTAAGAAAAAAAATGCTCTTTGATATTGTAGTGCTTGATCCGCCTAGCTTTGCAAGATCTAAAAAACATACATTTTCTGCCTCAAAAGATTATGTTAAACTTTTAAAAGAGGCTATTGAAATTACCAATAAAAATGGTGTAATCGTCGCTTCAACAAACTCTTCAAACTTTAGCATGATGGCATTTAGAGATTTTATTTTTAAAGCTTTTAAAGAGTTAAATGGCAAGTACAAAGTTGAAGAGAGTTTTACCCTGCCAAAAGATTTCAGAGTGGCTGATAAATTTAAAGAGGGCGATTACCTAAAAGTAGTCTTTATTCGTAAACTCAAGTAATCAGCTATAATTCGTTCAAATATTTAAGGAACAATCCACATGCCAGAAGAAACAGATAAACCTACTATAAAACCTGTTGCAAAAAGATATTATGATTATGTCAGTGTAGGAAAACGAACGAAGCAAGTAGCTTATTTTGTAGAACAACATGACAAAACTGCTATGTTTGAGCAGTTAATTAAAAATAGTGACAAAAAACAAATAGTAGTCATGGTAAAAAGTAAACGTAATGCGGATGCACTGAGTAAATATCTTAAAGAAAAAGACATTTCTGCTACTGTCATACACGGAAACCATAGAGTAGAACAGATAGAAGAAGCTGGCAAAGCCTTTAATGCCGGTGAGATTAATATTCTTATTACAACTGATATGATTTTAAAATCTCTCAATTTAACTAATATACAACAAATACTAAGCTATGATTTACCTCTTAAAGCAGAGGAGTATTTTGTACGTCTTAGTTACGTTGATGAGATTGGAGAATCTATCTCTTTTGTAACTTTAGATGAAGAAAAAGTTCTTGAAACTATAGAGTTTATGATGAAACTCGAAATGCCTCAAGAAGAGCTTGAAGGCTTTACTCCGACACCTGCACCACAGGGAAAAAGACTTGGACAACGTTTTAAAGACCAAAAGAAAAAACCGCGCCACAGTAAAAAGAGAGTAAAAAAAGAGAGTAAAAAAGAAGAGTTGTAATTTTACTAGTGTAAGGATGCTAAAGTGACTTTTAACAAAATAAAAATGGCGATATATGCGACTTTTTTAACAAACTATTACGGTTTTAGGCTTAAAAAAGCGCTCAATACACAAGAGAAAAAAAGGTTACGAGTCGAATATTCTAAGCTTATACTGGATAAATTAAATATAGAAATAGATATTATAAACAGAGATAAATTTCCTAAAGATGGGCAGTTTTTATTGGTTTCAAATCATCGCAGTATTATTGACCCGCTGATTGTTGAAAATATTGCTAAAGACTCTTCTGTTTATGGGCATTGGGTTGCTAAAAAAGAACTTTACAATTCATTCTTTTTTGGACTATTTGTCAGAAACGGAGGAACCATACTCTTAGACAGAGAGTCCAGTCAAATGAGCTTTTTCTTCAAGGAAATAAAAGAGTGTGTTAAAGCAGGTAATTCTATTTTTATATTTCCTGAGGGAACTCGTAACAAATCGGCGAATGTATTAGGTGAGTTTCAAGGTGGGGCACAGTTGATTGCAGTGAAAAACAAGCTCCTTATTTTACCTGTTTATATACGTTCAAATGCTGATGAAATTTTAAAATTAGCATTAAAAAATCCACAAAACAGCTATAAAATAGAAGTGCAAATCGGTGATATAATCGACTATAAAGATAGAAGCGTACCTTTAGAAGAAGCATATAAAAAACAGTTTAATATTTCTTGAAATAATTTTAACCAATATTAAAGACACATTTAAGTATAATTCGCGGATTTTATAAATTAAGGTGTATCATGACTAAGAAACGCGTTTTAGTTAAGTTTTCGGGTGAAGCTCTTGCTGGTGAAGCAGGTCATGGAATTGACACGCAGATATTAAAATATATTGCCCAAGAGATTAAATCCTTAGTAGATGCAGGGATAGAAGTAGGTATTGTAATTGGTGGCGGAAATATCATTCGCGGTGTTTCTGCTGCTAAAGATGGTATTATTAAAAGAGCAAGTGGCGATTACATGGGCATGCTTGCAACTGTGATAAACGGTATAGCGATGCAAGAGGCTTGTGAACATGCAGGACTTGAAGTTCGTATGCAAACTGCTATTAAAATGGAGCAGATTGCTGAGCCATATATTAATCGTAGAGCAATTCGTCATTTAGAAAAAGGGCGTGTAGTTATTTTTGCTGCAGGAACTGGTAACCCATACTTTACAACGGATACTGCTGCTACACTTAGAGCTATTGAAATCGGTGCTGAGGTAATTATTAAAGCAACTAAAGTAGATGGTGTATATGACAAAGACCCAGCGAAGTTTGATGATGCCGTTAAGTTGTCAGACTTAACGTATGAACAGGCTTTAAATGACAATATAAAAGTTATGGATGATACAGCTATTGCATTAGCAAAAGATAATTCTTTACCGATTATTGTTTGTGATATGTCTAAAAAAGGCAATATCTTGGATATTTTGAATGGAAATATGCAAAACTGCTCAATAGTAAAGTAAATACTTTAAAAAACAAGGAAACAACAAAATGAGAGTTGAAGAATTAACAGCAAAAATTTTAAAAAATAACCCAAAAATGGATAACTATCAGCTAGCAATAGCTGTAGGTAAAAGAATGGATCAACTTCTAAACGGAGCAACTAGTAAGTTAAATATTAATCCTAAGAGTATTAAAGCGGCTGATTTAGCTTTAATGGAAATAGCTGAGGGCCTAATAGTTGTTGATGGCTTTGTAGACATAGAGAAGTAGTCCTCTTGTCTCTGAGTCATATAGATATAGAAAAAGTTAAACATCTCCATGATGTTGACTCAGCGATACAATACCTTTACTCAAAAATACCCCCATCTGATATCTTAAAAGAAGCTCTGTCTTATTCTGAAAAAGCTCATGAAAACCAGTTTAGAAAAAGTGGAGAACCATATATTGTACATCCAATTTTGGTAGCTGCAATAGTGGCCACTATCACAGATGACGAGTCTATGACAATAGCGGGCTTACTCCATGACGTTGTTGAAGACACCAAATTAACGCTAAATGATATTGAGAAAAAATTTGGAAAAGATGTAGCCCATTTAGTTGATGGGTTAACAAAGATTGATCATATTAGAGATGCTGAGCTTGTCTCATCAAGTTCTGATGATAAACTTTTAACATCAGCACTCTCTTTTAGAAAAATGCTTTTAGCAAGCACTGAAGACGTAAGAGTATTAGTTGTAAAACTTTGCGACAGACTTCATAATATGCTAACTTTAGATGCCTTGCCTGAGCACAAACAAACACGAATTTCAGAAGAAACACTTGTCGTATATGCTCCTGTTGCTCAAAGACTTGGTATCTCTTTTGTAAAAAATATATTAGAAGACTTAAGCTTTTCATATCTTTTTAAGGAAGAGAAGCACCATATTGATCATTATCTTGAGACAAATTATCATGCTATTGAGATGAAACTAAATGACTTTAAGCAATCTATTCAAAGAATATTACTGACTAATGGCTTCTGTGAAGATGATTTTGAAATACTTAGTCGTGTTAAACATCGCTATTCAATATATTTAAAAATGCAAAGAAAAGGTGTCGGGATAGACGAAATCCTAGATCTTCTAGCTGTTAGAATTTTAACTAAAGATCCAGTTAAGTGCTACGATATACTGGGTCTTATTCACTTGAATTTTAAGCCTTTATCATCAAGATTTAAAGATTACATAGCTATCGCAAAAGATAATGGCTATCAAACAATACATACAACGGTTTTTTACAATACTGCAATTTTTGAAGTTCAAATAAGAACGTATGAAATGCATAAAACAGCAGAATTAGGTGTTGCAGCACATTGGAAATATAAGAGTGGTGGCAATGGGATTAATCTTGACTGGTTAAATAATTTGCAGTACCAAAATGAATCTGTAGAAGATTTTTATGAACTTATTAAAAATGATCTCTATTCTGGAGACATATCTGTCTTCTCACCAACTGGAGATCCCTTTACTCTGCCTCGCGGTGCAGTTGCTCTTGATTTTGCTTATGCTGTTCATACAGATGTTGGCGATAAAGCTTTTTCTGCCATGATTAATAAAGTTAAGGTTTCACTTCTTAGTGAAGTTCATAATGGCGATATTGTTAAAATAAATATGGCTGACAAAATGATTACAAGATGCAGTTGGATTAATGCCGTTAAGACTTCCAAAGCAAAATCAAGCATGAGAGTTAATTGTAATACAAGAATACGAGATATAAATATGAAAACAAGTATTAATATTGTTGCAACGGCGATGAACTTGGAACATTCTAAAGTAGAAGAGTGGTTTGAGAAAAATAGTTATGATACAAGTTTTACTTTACCATGCGATTTAGAATATTTTAAAAAAATTATAGATAAATATATGCATGATGTAAGTCAAAATAATAGGTTTTCAGACTTTTTATCAAGACATAGACTTAAGATTAGGTCTAAAATAATAGCTGGACTGGAAGTATTTAGTGTATCAAATATTGCAGATGTTGTCTTCGACTATTGTTGCCATCCAAAAACCGGCGATGAAATAATGGCTTTTTTAGAAAAAGGAAAAGTTCATGTTCATCACAAAATGTGTAACAATGCCGCTAAAAAGCTAGAAGCACACGAAGCTATGGTTTTTATTAGATGGGAAAAACAGAACATATATCACTATAATCTAATCGCTTCTATGCATAATGAAAAAGGTGCATTAGCAAACTTTTTAACCTATTTAGTGAAACTAAATATAGATATTATTTCCATAGAATTAGGAAAAGAGAGTAGTAATTATATAAAATACTGCGAACTTGGGTTTGAGTCCAAAGAGTCAAATATTCATGCCCTTCGCGCTCAAATTGAGAAAAAAATAAAAGTTATTCATCTTATTAGAACTGATGATGCTTATAAAAATTAATAGAGAGAAAAAGAACAATGATAAATGAAGCCTTAAGAGAAATAAAAAGAGGTAGTGCCGAAATTATTGATATTGAAAGAATTGAAAAACTTTTAAAAGCATACTTTGATGATGGAAAGAGATACACTGTAAAAGCAGGGTTTGACCCAACCGCTCCAGACTTGCACCTTGGACATACGGTACTTTTACAAAAGCTTGCAACCTTTCAAAAATATGGTGCAAAAATACAGTTTCTTGTAGGTGATTTTACAGCTCAAATCGGCGATCCTACAGGTAAAAGTGTTACAAGAAAAACTTTAACTCAAGCCCAAATATTGCAAAATGCAAAAAGTTATAAAGAGCAGGTATTTAAAATTCTCGATGAGTCAAAAACTGAGGTTGTATTTAATTCAGATTGGATAAATAAGCTTGGAGCATCGGGAATGCTCTCCCTTACAATGACTTACAATGTTGCAAGAATGCTTGAAAGAGATGACTTTGATAAAAGATATAAAAGCGGTACATCGATTTCTATTAGTGAATTTATCTATCCTCTACTTCAAGGATATGACAGTGTTCATTTACAAAGCGATATAGAGATAGGCGGAACGGATCAAAAATTCAACTTACTAATGGGACGTCATCTTCAAAGAGCCTATGAGATAGGAAAAGAGCAGTCGGTTCTTATGATGCCTATTTTAGAGGGGTTAGATGGTGTACAAAAGATGAGTAAATCTTTAAATAACTATATCGGTGTAGCCGATGAGCCAATTGATATGTTTGGTAAAGTTTTAAGTATTTCAGATGAACTTATGTGGAGATACTTTGAGCTACTTAGTACAAAGTCATTAGAGGAAATAGCAACACTCAAAAATGGGACTGAAAATGACACTCTTCATCCTAAAAAAGTAAAAGAAGAGCTTGCTATGGAAATAGTAGCCCGTTTTTATTCAGACGAAGCTGCTTTAAGTGCAAAGCAAGAGTTTGACAATGTTCACTCGAAAAGTCAAATTCCAACAGATATTGAAGAATTTAGTGTTGAAGGTGAAGTTTGGATAGCAAAAGCCTTAGTTGAATGTAAAATTTCTCCATCAACATCACAAGCTAGACGAGATATTAAGCAAGGTGCTGTTAAAATAAACCAAGAGAAGATATCTGATGAACAGTTACAACTTCAAAACGGTGAGTATGTGCTTCAAGTTGGAAAAAGAAAATTTGCAAAGTTAAAGGTGATTTGATGAGCTTTAAGTCGTTGAAAATTGGTAAGTACATTATTGAAAAGCCTATCGTTCAGGGTGGTATGGGTCTTGGAATAAGTTGGGATCAACTAGCAGGTGCCGTATCAAGAGAGGGCGGACTCGGTGTTATTAGTAGTGTGGGTACGGGTTATTACCAGAGTAAACGCCATGTAAAAAAATTAGTAGCAGATAGACCTTTAGACGCTTTAAATTTTTACTCGAAAGAGGGTTTAGCTGAGATTATTAACAATGCAAGAAAAGTTTGTGGAGATAAGCCCTTAGCTGTAAATGTTTTATATGCTATTAATGATTATGGTCGTGTTGTAACGGATGCTTGTGAAGCTGGTGCAGATATGATTATAACAGGAGCTGGACTTCCAACCAATATGCCTGAATTTACAGCTGATTATCCGGATGTGGCACTTATACCAATCGTTTCATCTGCAAAAGCTCTGAAAATTATATGTAAAAGATGGCAAAAGAGATACAACAGACTTCCTGATGCTGTAATTTTAGAAGGTCCTAAAAGTGGAGGGCACCAAGGTTTTACCTATGAGCAGTGTGTCTTGGAAGAAAATCAGTTAGAAAACCTTGTTAAACCTGTGGTTGAAGAAGCCGCATTTTGGGGAGATATTCCAGTAATTGCAGCCGGCGGTGTTTGGGATAAAAAAGATATTGAAGAGATGATGGCACTTGGTGCAAGAGGTGTTCAAATGGGAACGCGTTTTATTGGTACGCATGAGTGTGATGCTCATTCTAATTTTAAAGATGTTTTACTCGCTGCAAAAGAGGAAGATATTCAACTTATGGGCTCTCCGGTCGGTTACCCAGCACGTGGTGTAAGAACAAATTTAACCAAACTTGTAGAGAAGAGAGAAGGTCCGCCAATTAAATGTATCTCTAACTGCGTTTCTCCCTGTCATCGTGGGGAAGAAGCAAAAGAGGTTGGCTTTTGTATAGCTGATAGCCTTAGTGATGCCTATGAAGGGAAGCTTGAAACGGGACTCTTCTTCTCTGGAACAAATGGTTATAGATTGACTGAGATAATCTCAGTAAAAGAGTTAATGAATAAACTTATACAAGGCGAATAACTAGCTGATGTTACGTTGGTTTCTTCTAGTTTTAATTTTTACACTTTCACTTCAAGCTTTAGGTGAGAGTGAAATTTTAAAAAGAGCTGACTCATTAATGAAAACTCAAAACACAAGTGATGAGTTTCGTGCTTACAATGACTATAAAAATCTTTATTTGCAAGCTATTATGTCTGAAGACGAAAAGCTTAAAAATAGCGCGTTGCAAGGTATTGTAAAAAGTGGAAACAGGCTTCATATTGATGTTTCCCAATATTTAGACGAGCTTTCAAGTTTAAAGCCACACTCTTCTTACAATAAACCTAAATCCAAAAACATTGCTACTCAAAATGAAAATATCACAATCAGAGCTTCACATAAATTACAATCAGTTAGATGGGAAGATGACAGACTTGTTTTGAAATTTGATAATGAACTATCCTCTAATCAGATAAACTACTTCACTCTTTGTGATCCAGAGACAAAAAAATATAAATATGTCTTTGACATTCATGCCTCGATGCTTACAGAATCTCAGAGTCTGAGAAAAGATGGTATCTCAAGAATTAAACTAGCCCAATACGATCCACAAACTCTTAGACTTGTTATAGAAGACAGTGAAAAAATTAAAGTAAGATTTAAAAAAGAGTCAGATCAATTAGTAATTAATTTAGAAGCCGCACCTAAGAAAAAAACTACATATGTAAAAAATGAAATTAAAAGCAGTCTCTCGAGCCAAAAAAGAGCTGATAGAAACAGAGTTATTATGATTGATGCCGGTCATGGCGGTAAGGACCCTGGTGCTTTAGGGTATAAAAATTATAGAGAAAAAATTGTTGTGCTACAAATTGCAAAGCAGTTAAAAAGTATTTTGAACTCTCGTGGATATAAAGTCTATATGAGCCGGGACAAAGACATATTTATAAAGCTTAGTAACAGAACTGAATATGCTAATACGCATAATGCAGATATTTTTATTAGTATTCATGCTAATGCAGTAGAAAAAAATAAAGCAGACGAGGCATGTGGAATAGAGTGCTATTTTTTATCTCCATCTCGTTCAGAAAAAGCTGAAAAAATAGCCGCTAAAGAGAACTCTGCAGATATGAGTGATATGAATAGTTATGGCAAGCAAAGTTTTCTTAGTTTTTTAAATAATCATAAAATCTTAGCATCGAATAAATTGGCAATAGATATGCAAAGAGGAATGCTCAGTTCTTTAAATAGAAGTTATAAAGATGTTGTAGACGGTGGTGTCAGAGAAGGACCATTTTGGGTTTTAGTCGGTGCTCAAATGCCATCTGTTTTAGTTGAAGTCGGTTTTATATCTCATCCGAGAGAGGCGAGAAGATTGGTTGATTCCAAGTATCAAAAAGAGTTGGTTTTAGGTATGGCTGATGGAATCGAGAGGTACTTCGCTAACAACTGATTTGTTGTTCATATTACATTTGCACATGCCATGATGGCATGTGCAAATGTATAAAGATTATATCTCTTCTCTTTTATATTCTAATTTACCCGCAACAGACTCCTTGTCATTAATGAGCGTTTCTATCTGCTGTTTAACTTTGTCATAACGGTACTGCTCTTTAAAGCCCATAATTCTGCCACCGGCAGCATTTGGATGTCCGCCGCCATTTGCCCACTCTTTAGCAATCTGTGAAACGCTTACTCCAAAGTTAGCTCTTAGACTCATAGCTCCACGGTAACTTACATCAACAATAAAGTCATATTCCGGATAGGCAACTAAAAAACCGTTGCCCACTATAGAAGTATTGCCGACTCCATAACTCAAAAAACCTTTATACCCTTTATAATATATAGTATGAGAGTCTCTCTTTTTGCCTAGTAAAGTGACAACATAGTCGGTTGCCAAATTATCTAAAGTATCATTTATGTCTATTTTGAAAAACTCTTTTTTGATTGCATGAATATTTTCATCTAAAAGAATATTTGCATTATTTTCATCTAGAAATTTTGTTGCTTCAAGAAGGAGTGACAGCTTGTAATCTGTATCTTCGTACGCAAACATAACACGATTAAGTTCTCTAGTTTCAGTAACTAGTCTCATACAAACTTTGCCGTACTCAAAGTTGTCATGCTCCTCTATTTTCCATAGATCAACGGCATTAACAACATTTACATACTTATTCATCCAAGAGGGCTCATCAAATTCAAAATGCTCTTTTACATAGTCATATGTTATCTTTGTAGCACATCTCTGGGTATCTAGATAATACCAATCATATTTCTTTGAACTCTCTTCTCCGCTGCCGTGATGGTCAAGAAGTGTTAGTTTTACATCTTTGTTATTGTCATTCATACTAATAACTTGTCCATGCAACCATCTTGATTCATCAGCAGTCAGGTTAAGGTCGGTTATTAAAATAAGAGCGCTATCTTTACTTTTGTTAATATTTTCTAAAATCAAATCAAGTGTCGATTTAACTTCTGCTCCATAATTAGCATTATAGTTTATTTTAGAATATGGAGTGTACTTCATAACCAGTTGACAGCTGTAGCCATCCAAATCTATATGAGATAAGTGGTGTATTGTTTTTTGCATTTGTTTACCTTGTTTTTTTATGATTTATTTTCGATTGATATTGAACCCATAACTTCAAAAGTTGCACTTGAGTCGATTTCGGCATGTGAAAGTGTAACTACATCAAGTGAAAATCTTTCAAATATTTCTGCAACTCCGCGACGAAGCCCAGGGTCAACGATGATGACTACAGGTGATATTCCTTTTTGGAGCAGGTCCGCCGCTTTTTTACTTGTTGCCTGAATAAGAGCATTAATTTCGCCTACATTTAAGAGTAGATTTCTTGTTCCATCCTTTTCTTGAGACTTTTCTAGCATCATCTGCTCAGAGGCAGTATCGAAGGTCAATAGTCTTATAACTCCGTCGTCCCCTGAATACATTTGGGTAATAATGCGAGAGAGTTTAGCCCTGACCTGCTCGGTGATAATGTCTACATTTTTTGTGTATTCTGCAATATCTGCAATAGTTTCTAAAATAGTAAGCATATCTTTAAGAGGTATCTTCTCATGTAAAAGAGCTTTAAATATTCTCTGAATAAGACCAATATTTGCAACTCTAAGAACATCATCAATAATAACAGGAAAATCAGCTTTAATCTTGTCAATAAGAACTTGCACCTCTTGACGCGTAAGTAAATCCTCGGCATTACGTTTTATTAATTCACTCATATGCGTAGAGATTACAGTGGCAGCATCTACCACTGTGTAGCCGTTTATAATAGCATCTTCTTTTTGTTCGGGAAGTATCCAGAGCGCATCAAGCCCAAAAGCGGGTTCTTTTGTGGGCTCACCCTTAATATCCCCAGTCGCCATACCGCTATCCATTGCCAAAAACTTATCCGGTACAATTTTCCCATCGCCAATAGCAATACCTTTTAAAAGTATTTGATATTGAGTTGGTTGCAGATGTAAGTTGTCCCGTATACGAACTTGGGGCATTAAAAAGCCAAAGTCACTTGCTATTTTTCTTCGCATAGAGCGGATTCTTTCTAGCAAATCTCCCCCTTGTTCACTGTCGGCAAGTCTAATGAGTTGATAGCCAAGAGTAAGCTCCAACATCTCTACTTTTAGTATATCTTCTAAGGCTATCTCCTCTTCTTTAGCTATCTCTTCGTTACTCTTTTTTGGTTTGTTTGCAGCAACACGCTCTTTTTCTTCTTGAGTAGGAGTTCTTTTACTTAGTATATTTTCTACATCCAAGATGCTAAGTTCACCTCTTTCATACTTATAAATTGCCCAACCAAGTAAGGCAAACATAATCCCGACAAATCCCATTGAGGCAGTAGGAAGACCCGGAACAAGTGCAAATAAAATCATGATAAAACCGACTATCATTAGGATTTTTGCATTTCCCATCATCTGGTTAATGGTTCCCTCTGCAAAGTTATCGCCATCGCCTGAAGAGCGGGTAATCATAATACCTGTCGCAGTTGAGATGATAAGAGCAGGAATTTGACCAACCAAACCATCCCCGATTGTTAGTAAGGTAAAAGTAGAGGCACTATCTGAGACTGTCATACCGTGTTGAAATACACCAATTAAAAATCCACCGATAATGTTGATAAGGGTAATAATAATACCCGCAACAGCATCACCTTTTACAAACTTACTCGATCCATCCATCGCTCCATAAAAATTTGCATCTTGGAGAATCTCAGCACGTCTTTGCTTAGCCTGAGCATCATCAATAAGCCCTGCGTTTAAGTCGGCATCAACAGCCATTTGTTTACCCGGCATTGAGTCTAGCGTGAAACGTGCTGCAACCTCTGCAACCCTGGTTGAACCTTTTGTAACAACCATAAAGTTTATAAGAACCAATATGGCAAAGAGAATGATACCTATTACAAAATTACCACCGACAACAAAGTTTCCAAAACTTGTAATAATATCACTGACGGCGTCCGGTCCCTCATGTCCGTGGCTTAAAATCATTCTTGTTGTTGCGATATTAAGTGATAATCTAAAAAGAGTGATAATAAGTATAAGGGTTGGAAATGTCGTTAAGTCAGTCGGCTTGGGAACATAAAGTGAAATAAGTAAAATAAGTACGGCAATAGCCATTGAAACAGTAAGTAAAACATCCAGTAAACCAGAAGGCAAGGGAACAATAATAATGGCTAAAATCGCCATTACAAAAATAACAACACTTATATCTTTTTGACCGAGTAAAAAGTTTAGTGTTGTTCCAACTTGTTGTTTAAAAGTGAGTTTTCTAGCCAATGTACTAATCTTCGAGTATATCAGCGAGCGTTAATTGCGCTAAAAATAGGTCTATTTTACCCTGAAGCTTGTTTAAAAAAGGCCAGATAGAACAGATTTGTGCTCTATCTGATGGGCAGTCTTTTGCAGAGGGAGCACACTCAAATACAGCAGGTGCTTTTCCCTCAACTGAGGTTATAACTTTTAACATGCTTATCTCTTTTGGTGAAAGTGCAAGAGTAAAGCCACCGTTTACACCCTTAAAAGATTTTAAAATACCATTTTTTGCAAGTGCTTGAAGTATCTTGGATAAGAAACTTTTGGATATTGAGAGTTTACGTGAGAGGGTATCACTATCTACGGGTACATCTGTTTTTGATAAAACTATCAAAGATAAAATTGCATATTCGCTAGCACGTGTTATTAACATATAAGTTCTTTCATTAATTTAAACATAGATTATATCTAAAGAAATTGAAATTAAGATATATTGAATTCATTGTTTTTTATTCACCACTTAATAATTTTAAAGAAAAGTTTCGATATAATTTCACTTCAACTTTATGCATTATTTGTATAATTGTTAGATTATTATACCCATCAGGAGGCTATTATGGCTTTAGATTCGGCAAAGAAACAAGAAATAGTTACAAAATACGGTCGCAATGAAACTGACACCGGTTCAAGTGAAGTTCAAATTGCATTATTAACAACAAGAATTGCAGAGTTAACTGAGCACCTTAAAGTATTTAAAAAAGATCACGCTTCTAGACTTGGTCTGCTAAAATTAGTTGGTGCTCGTCGTCGTCTTATGAGATATTTTAAAAGAACGAACAGAGACGCTTATATTAAGTTAGTAGCCGATTTAGGTATTCGTGACAATATCTAAGTGCTAAACCTCTTTTTACCTGATTAAACCTTTTGGGGTTTAATCAACTTCTTTAATAAAACTCTCTTGCAAAACGAGAGTAATCACAAAACAAGCACCTTTATTTTCATTATGCCAAGTAAGCGTTCCAAAAAGATGTTTTTCTACGATTGTGCGTGATATATACAAGCCCAGCCCAGTACCGGTTAATGCCTTAGTACTAAAATAAGGCTCAATAATTTTATCTATAATATCTTCAGGTATTCCCCCGGCATTATCACAGATTTTAAGAACAATTGAGTCTCTGGTCTCATTAATGGTTACATTGATAGTTGCCAAAGTTACATTGCTCGATATCAAAGCATCTTTTGCATTTGAAACAATATTGATAAGAACCTGAACGAGTGAACTCTTATGAATAAAGAGGCTGCTTTTACTGTTGTTTTCAATAGTAAGTGAAATTTCATTATTCTCTAAACTTTTGCCTATAATATTAAGTACGGTATCTATAACTTCTTGTACTTTAGTAAGCTCTTTTGGTAAGTCCGGCTTGAAATAATTTCTAAAATCATCAATGGTATCGGACATAAAATTAACATTATCAGCGATAATAACGGTGTTGTCCTCAATAGTTTTTTCATCAAGAATATGAAGGGCTTGTTTTGTTTGTATGTTGGCAACCGCGAGTCCTATGACATTCAGAGGCTGTCTCCACTGATGCGCAATCATAGATATCATCTCTCCCATTGTCGCATTCTTTGATTGTAAAAGTATCATCCCCTCTTTTTGCTTGAGTTCCTCTTCAAGTTTTATCTCTCTTGTAATTTCAACATTAGTACCTCTAAAACCAGTTATATCATCTTTTGCATTTAATATAGGTTGAAAGTTGCTTCTAATAATAACCAATGAACCATCTTTATGCATTTGCCTAGTCAGCATGTTTTTAGAGCCTGATTTATTCTTTACATGTTTAGCAAACTCCTCTGCCATACGTCCATCTTTATCATTATCGTACATAAAATCAAGAAAATTTTTAGTAATAAGTTCTTCTTGAGGGTAACCTAGCATATCTTCAACCAAAACACTCACATAAGTATAGCGTCCTTGGATATCTATCTCCCACACCCACTCTCCAATATTTTCAAGTAGATTTTGATATCGTTCTTCAAGTTTTTTTGTTTGTGTGACATCTTGCATTATCCCTATCAAAACGATTGCATTTCCTGCTTCATCAAGCTTGACCTCACATTTGCCTTTAATATATTTAATTCGTCCATCGTTCATTAACACCCTATAAGTAAGGCAGCAGGGTAGACAGTTGCTAAGTGAATTATTGTACACATCTTGGACCCTTTTCTTATCATCGGGATGGACATGTGATAGAAACAGATCAAAGCTCAACTCTTTGTTAAGGTCTTCTTCAAAAATTCTAAACATCTCTTTGGACCAAAGAAGCTGATTGTTTCGGATAATAAGTTGCCAACTCCCTATATGAGCTACCTCTTCTGCTCTATTGAGCATCATGTGCTTTTCCTGTAAAGCGGACTGTATTTTTCGTATTTGTGTCACATTTTCAAAAAGACAGTGGGTCTGTGTGCAACTACTTGCTTCATCATAAACAGTGAGACTATTATGAACGGTGATGATCTCCTTGGCCTCTTTGGTTAACATGGTGCACTCTACCTGATCGCTTCTTCCGGTAACTTTTAAGAGTGAAAATTGTTCTGCAAAAAGAGAAGCTTGTTTTGCTCCTAAAAACTCTACAAAATTTTTACCAATCACTTCTTTTTCCTCATAGCCTAACAGATCTAGCCAAGCTTGATTTACTTTTGTAATAGTTCCCTTTGCATCAAGAGATTGATAAGGAAGCGGTGCCAGATCAAAAAATCGCTGATATTCATCTTTTAGTTTTTTACTAAGTCTGTTCTCTCTACTCTTATAAAGAGAGTGCAAAAAGATCAAAGTAATAAAGAGTGCCATTATCCATGCTAGGGTCTTAATTAAGCTTTTTTCTATATGGAATTCATGCTTATAAATAAAC
>Ga0210044_10000949_pt1 | contig 44226 bp, 37 predicted proteins | sample CryGey13umfilter_2_FD_183959 | JGI IMG/M metagenome (GOLD analysis project Ga0210044, IMG submission 183959) | Groundwater microbial communities from aquifer in Utah, USA - Crystal Geyser 4/9/14 3 um filter (SPAdes) (version 2) | ecosystem: Environmental > Aquatic > Deep subsurface >... | reverse complement strand
GAAAGTATGGCTTTACAGAAAGGACATGAAAATGTAGAAGAAATTTACGCAATGGCGGCATAATTGTTGAAACGGGATTCCACCTTAAAAACGCCGCCAACCTGTCCAACAAAGTAGGACCACCTCTGTGGAGTGTTGTGTGCCGTAATCCGGTTTTTGTGCACTGAAATAATCAACAACAAGAATCGGCGTTCGGGAGTCACAGATCGTTTGTATAACCGGATCTTCTGCCAAAGCGGTTCCGGACGTTATGAGAGTCAGGGCCGCAGCGGCAAAGGACATTTTTAAAAAGGAACTGTTTATTTCCTGATCCTTTATTATGAGAGATTGAATACGGGTTCCGGTTATCGTAGAACATTTTGAGACAGAGGAGAAGAGCATGGATCATTTAAAAAATATTGCGGCAATTGTGACGGGCGGCGGTTCGGGCATGGGGGCGGCGGCAGCAAGGATGCTGGCAGAGGCGGGGGCGAAAGTTGCGCTTTGGGATATTAACGGGGATGCTGTAAAGAGTACGGCGCAGGAGATTGGCGGTTTGGCCGTTTCCTGTGATGTTGCTGATGAAAAAAGCGTAGAGCAGGCTTTGGCAGCGTCCCGTCAGGCGCATGGCGCTGCCAGAATTCTTGTCAATTGTGCCGGAATTCTGATCGGCAGGAAAATCGTTGGTAAAGAAGGTGCTGCGGATCTGGATCATTTTCACAAGACCCTGCATGTCAATGTTCTGGGAACCTACAATACAATGCGGCTTGTGGCGGCGGATATGGCGATGCAAGAACCGCTGACGGATGACGGGGAGCGCGGCGTTATTATCAATACAGCTTCGATTGCCGCCTTTGAGGGCCAGATGGGGCAGGTTGCCTATAGCGCTTCAAAAGGCGCTATTGTGGCCATGACTCTTCCGGCGGCGCGGGATCTGGCGCGGAACGGTATTCGCGTTATGGCGATTGCTCCCGGCGCGATCGAGACTCCGATGATGGAAGGGGTGCGCGATGATATTCGTGAGGCGATCGAGTTGAATGTTCCCTTCCCCCCTCGTATGGGAAAGCCCGAAGAGTTTGCAAAGCTCGTGCTGCATATTGTTGAAAACAGTTACCTGAATGGCAGTGTCATTCGGCTTGATGGCGGGGCAAGACTGGCGGGGAAGTGATGTTTATCCTGTCATAATGGAGTGTCTGCTCCCGCTTACGTGCAATCAAGCAGATAGCATTTTCTTGCAGGAAACTGATTGGTTTCTGGAAATTCATCCTGAAAAACGCCGCCACATGATTCAATGATCCGGATGGCGGCGGCATTTGCGGGATCAACAGTTAGCAGGGCTTTTTCAATACCAAGATAATTGGCGATGGGCATGGCTTTGAGCAATATTTTCCGGCCAAATCCCATGCCGCGCATGGAAGGACGGATAATGAAGTGAATATGTCCGCCCCACTTCTCCAGATGCCAGTTCAGACGGTGGCGGATGTCGACGGTGCCGATATAATCCGTATCCTTGACCAGCCATGTCACCGTTTCCGGAACAGGCTCGACCCATTTCTGATAGGGCTGGTGCGGGTGACCCCTTTCGGCGCGTAGTTCTTTTATATAGTCATTAAAACTGTTTTTCAGCAGGGCAATATCTTTATAAAGAAAGTTTCCTTCCTGATGATATTCGTGCAGCGCCTCAAGGAAGCTTTCCTTATAATTGGCAGCGGGTCTGACAAGTTTGGACGCGGACATTAATAAAAAGCCTTATATCGTTTGTTGCAGTTGTTCAATGATGGAAACGGACACTTTATACTCCTTTTTTTACGATGAATACAATACGGTTCAATTTATCACCGTTATTTATAAACACTGTGCCTTGTGCCGCAGCCAGTGATCGGCAAGCACGCACGCCAGCATGGCCTCGGCAACAGGCATTCCACGAATACCGACACAGGGATCGTGACGGCCTTTGGTAACGACTGTAGTTTCATTGCCTTCTGTATCAAGGGTCTGGCGCGGTGTCAGAACCGAGCTTGTCGGTTTGAAAGCCACGCGGGCAATGATATCCTGCCCCGATGAAATGCCGCCGAGAATGCCGCCGGCATGGTTAGATAAAAAGAGCGGTTTGCCATTGTCATCTCTTGTTATTTCATCCGCATTCTCTTCGCCACCCAACGCGACACAGTCAAAACCATCGCCGATTTCCACGCCCTTGGCCGCATTGATCGACATCAGGGCTTTGGCAATATCCGCATCAAGCTTGTCATAGACGGGTGCGCCCAGACCCGCCGGAATTCCTGTGGCCTGAACTTCTACGATAGCACCGGCGCTGGAGCCGGATGTGCGCTTTTCATCAAGAAAAGTTTCCCATTTCCGGATCATTGTGCCATCAGGGCAATAAAAATCGTTTTTTAAAATTTCGCCCCAGTCCCATTTCTCGCGAGAACAGGCCAGATTTCCAATCTGGATCACTGCGCCGCGAATAAGAATATGCGGGTCAATCTGTGTTTCAAGGATTTTTCGGGCAATAGCGCCTGCGGCGACCCGCATGGCGGTTTCACGTGCCGAGGCGCGTCCGCCGCCGCGATAGTCACGATGACCGTATTTAGCATGGTAGGTATAATCAGCATGGCCGGGGCGGAATTTATCCCTGATCCCGTCATAGTCTTTGGAGCGGGCATCTTCATTACGGATCATCAGGCTGATCGGGGTTCCGGTGGTCTTACCGCTGAAAACGCCCGAAAGAATCTCGACATGATCGGACTCCCGCCGCTGCGTTGTATGGCGGGAACGTCCGGGGCTGCGGCTGTCCAGATAATGCTGGATATCTTCTGCAACAAGAGAAATTCCCGGCGGTACGCCATCCACGACACAGCCAATCGCCTCGCCGTGACTTTCGCCCCAGCTATGATATTGAAATAATGTTCCGAACCGATTTCCCGACATTATATTTATCTCAGTGAGAATATGTTTTAATTGCTGTATGATTATACCAGATTGCACTTATAGAAGACCAGTGCTACAAAAGTAAATATTAAAAGAATTACGGGAAAGGTTTCCCTGAAAATAAAAAGGCAGATATATCTGATTAATTTGAATTGTACAGTAATTTTAATTTAGAAATAGTCACTTTTTAAAGCACGTCATCACACGCTTTATGCGTGTGATCCATATAAATCAATAGATTAAACGGACAAGCCGTGTAATGACGGTATAGGGTAAACATCTTATTCTTAACTTAAACTACTATACATAGAAGAAAATATTGTCTTCAGATTAAAATAATTCTATCAAGCCTGATAGGATACTTCAAAAGTAAAAAGAACAATGGCTGCAAAGAAAAAGAAAAAAGAGGCAAAATCATTCCTTCTGCGCGGGATGAAATGGATGTTTGTCGGGGGGTTGTGGGCGGGGATTGCTCTTGGCCTTCTTACGGCGTGGTATGCGATGGAGCTTCCGGGGATTGTCGAATCTCCGCATTTCGAGCGGCGCTCTGCCATTACGATTCATGCCAATGATGGATCGGAGCTGGCGCGTTATGGCGAGTTAAAAGGAGTGAGTGTCAGTCTTGATGCGGTGCCGGGGCATCTTGTCTATGCGGTGATGGCGGTGGAAGATCGCCGTTTTTATAAGCATTTTGGCATTGATCCGGTGGGATTGCTCCGTGCGATGGCACGGAATTTGAAAGAAGGACGGGTTGTGCAGGGTGGCTCGACGATTACGCAGCAGCTTGCTAAAAATCTGTTTCTGAGTCAGGAACGCACACTCAAACGCAAGATTCAGGAAGCTCTGCTTGCCGTCTGGATGGAGCGGCAATTGACCAAAGACGAGATTATGACAGCCTATCTGAACCGTGTTTATCTCGGTGCGGGAACCTATGGAGTGGATGCGGCCTCACAGACATATTTTGATAAACCGATACATGATATTTCCCTTTATGAATCAGCGATGCTGGCCGGACTTTTGAAAGCGCCGTCACGTTATTCTCCGCAGAGCAATCCGGAACTGGCGGCGCGGCGTGCGAAAGTTGTTCTGTCGGCGATGGAAGATGCCGGCTATATCACGGAAAAAGAGATGAAGAGCCAGAGTATGCGGGGGCAGGCGGCTTTGCCAAAACCATCCGTTGGACAGGGGGAGCGTTATTTTACCGACTGGATTACAGCGGATCTGAGCGAGATGATCGGCCCTACGGATAGAAACCTGACGATTGGAACGACGCTTGATCCGGATATCCAGCATGCCGCCGAAGAGATTTTTGCCGAAATATTGCGGCAGAATAAAGACCGTGCTGTCACGCAGGGAGCACTTATTGTCATGGCGCGTGACGGGGCTATTCTGGCGATGATTGGCGGCGCGAATTTCAAGGACAGCCAGTTCAACCGTGCAACACAGGCAAGACGGCCTCCCGGTTCGGCTTTTAAACCTTTTGTTTTTCTTGCTGCGCTTGAAGGAGGCTGGCGGCCTTATGACCGCATTGTAGACGCGCCACTTTCGGAAGGAAAGTACAGGCCGGAAAATTTTGAAAATGAATATCGCGGTGATGTCTCGCTGACGGATGCGCTGGTTTTGTCTCTGAATACGTCGGCGGTACGGTTGATGCGCGATGTCGGGGTTGGTAATGTGATTAATCTTGCCCACAAAATGGGGATCAGGGCAGATCTTGCACGCGATTTAAGTCTGGCACTGGGTAGTAGCGGCGTCCCTTTGATCGAGCTGGTGACAGCCTATGGTACGATGGCCAATGATGGTACAGAATTACGGCCTTATGGGATTACCCGTATCACCGATGACGAGGATAATCTTCTTTATGTCCATGCAGACCTGAATCGTGGCTCCCGTGCGGTAAGTCGTTATGCGACCGGAGAATTGCGGGATATGATGGAGGATGTTATTACGCGTGGTACAGGGCAGCGTGCCCGCCTTCCTTTTCCGGCGGCAGGAAAAACAGGAACCTCACAGGGGTTCCGTGATGCGTGGTTTGTCGGTTTTACCGGACAGTATGTTGCCGGAGTCTGGCTTGGCAATGATGATAACAGTCCTATGAAAGGTGTTACTGGCGGTGGTCTTCCAGCTGAAATCTGGCGTAAAACCATGATGGCCGCGCATGAAAAACAGCAGGAAAGTACTGTCGCAGCAGATTTTACTTCTGCGCGTTCGTCCGATGGTTCGGAAAGTTTCTTTTCCATGATAAGAAATATTCTGAATTAGGCGATCTGTCTTTGCCGTTCTATAATATGACGCAGAAATAATTCACAAGGAGAGAATATTGATGGATTCATACACCCCGCCCATCAGGGAGATGATGTTTATCCTTGGTCATGTTGTTGATATTGACCGTTTGCCACACCTGAAAGACGGCACGCTTGATCGCGAGATGATCGGGGTGGTGCTGACCGAAGGAGGACGGCTGGCAGCGGATATTCTTGCGCCCCTCAATCATAGCGGGGACAGGCAGGGCTGTATTTTGCAGGAGGGTACTGTGACGACGCCCGACGGATTTAGGGAAGCCTATGCAGCCTTTCGGGAAAATGGCTGGAATGCCGTGCCGTTTGATCCGGCTTATGGCGGACAGGGTTTGCCGTGGGTACTGACTTTTGCGCTGCAGGAAATGTGGCAATCGGCAAATATGGCGTTCGGGCTCTGTCCGTTGCTGACGCAGGCGGGAATCGAGGCGCTGCATGAATACGGGACAGACGAACAGAAGAATCTCTATCTCGTAAAAATGATTTCAGGCGAATGGACGGGCAGTATGCAACTGACCGAACCGCAGGCCGGAACAGATCTTGGCGCGCTGCGCTGCAAATCCGGGAAGCAGACAGATGGCTCTTATAAATTAACAGGCTCCAAAATTTTTATTACCTATGGTGAACATGACTTCACAGAAAATATTGTGCATATGGTGCTGGCGCGGACTCCGGACGCGCCGGAAGGCTCCAAAGGAATTTCCATGTTTCTTGTGCCGAAATTTATTCCTGACGCGGCAGGGAATCCGGGGCAGCGTAATGATGTAAAAGCTGTAGGGCTGGAGCATAAAATGGGCATTCATGCCGCGCCAACCTGTACGATGCAGTTTGGCGATAAAGGCGGCGCGACCGGCTGGCTGATAGGGGCGGAGAATGAAGGCCTGAAAAATATGTTTATCATGATGAACAATGCGCGGCTTTGTGTCGGGCTACAGGGGGTGGCGCTTGCGGAGCGGGCGTATCAACTGGCTTTTGCTTATGCGAACGAGCGTGTGCAGGGAACGCGCATTGATGATAAAAGCGGCGCAAAAGTGAAAATTGCCGGGCATCCCGATGTCAAGCGGATGCTGCTGTCCATGAAAGCACAGACCGAAGCGGGCAGGGCGCTGGCGCTGGAAGCGGGTGTATATTTTGATCTGGCAAAAACGGGTGATGCGGCGGCGGCGCGGCGGGTGAATTTGCTCACGCCTCTTGTCAAGGCATGGTGTACCGATATGGCCAATGACGTTGCCGCGCTGGGGGTTCAGGTGCATGGCGGGATGGGGTTTATCGAGGAAACAGGCGCGGCGCAATATGTCCGTGATGCCAGAATCCTGACCATATATGAAGGTACAAACGGTGTTCAGGCGCAGGATTTATTTGTCCAGAAACTGCTTCGTGACAAGGGGCAGGCGGCGCAGGATTATTTTATGGAAGTTGACGGGATATTAAGGGTGGCCACGGCAGCAGAAGGTTTGAAAAAGATTGTCGATAATATCTCGCTATCAGTAGCAGCTTTGAAAAAAGCGACGGCGATTATGCTTGCTATTCCTCTGGCAAAGGGCGCTTTTGTCAGTGTCTCTTACTTGAAAATGTTCGGCACGGTGGCGGGGGCGGTAATGTTGCTGCGCGTGGCGCTGGCCGCTAAGGACCAGGAGGATCGTGATTTTTATCAGGAGAAAAGACAGAGCGCGCTTTTTTACGCGCTGCATATTCTGCCCTGTTATAAAGCCTGTCTGGATGTTATCGCGGAAGGATCAGATTGTGAAAAATGATTATGGATTTTCACACCATGCAAGATAGCCGCCTTGTAAATTGACCAGATTGTCATGCCCCTGTTCTGTCAGGATACCGATTGCATTTTTGCTGCGCTGACCGGAACGACAGTAAATGATGCATGTTTTATCATCCGGGATTGCAAAGGTTGCCCCTGTTTTTAAAAGGGATAAGGGGCAAAAAACAGCGCCGTCTATATGACCCTCATTCCATTCATCCTGTTCACGGACATCAATAAAGACAGAATTTTTTTCGTTTCGAGCCTGTTCGACAGTGATTTCCTTAAGCATTTTTAAAATGTCTCCTTTGCATGTTATTTTAGCTGTTGAATATATCATGGCGTTTTATGATCGACCTTGCAAGGGGTCATAAAAGGACTATGTTTGGCAGATAAATGTGTTTTTTGCATTATTGAGAGAGGCTTTGTCATGGATATTATTTATTGGGATCATTATTATAATAACATAATCATTCTAAATTTGCTGATTGTTGTTCTGCTTTTTACAGCGCTGCGTATTTTTTCAGGGGTCACATCCCATATCAGTGCAGCGGATGAATTGTTGAGAAAAGATAATCCGGCTTTCGGGATATCACTGGCTGCGACAATGTTTGCGATTACGATTATGCTGACCGGAACAATTTACGGTAGCCCCGAAGCCGATGCCCGTTATGCAATTTTAGCGGTGGGTGTTTTCGGTTTTATCGGGATTGCATTGATGGCGCTGACGCGGGTTATACTGGATAAGGTGACGCTGCCTTCCATTTCGCTGCGCGATGAAATTGTCAAAGGCAACATTGCCGTTGGTATTGCCGATGCGGGGAATATTCTGGCGGCAGCAGTTATTCTGCGGGCGGTGCTGATCTGGGTGATCGGGTTTAATATGGAGAGCCTTCTGGCATTGTTAAGCGGCTATGCCGTATCGCAGTGTGTTCTGACGGCGATGACATTGCTGAAACGGCATACATACAGGATTTTTTATAAAGGCGGTGATCTTCAGGAGCAGCTCAAAAATGGAAATATTGCGGTGGCACTTCGCTTTGCCGGACGTAAAATCGGGACAGCCTTTGCGATAGCGACAGCAGCGCATATTGTTGTCTATGAGCAGTATGAAGTATCACAGATTCTGGTGGCATGGTTTATTGCTTCTGTAGTGGCAGTGATTGTCTGGGAAATTCTGTGTTTTGCCGCTGAACAGATTATTCTGTGGCGCGTTGACACCAGAAGCGAAGTGCAGGAGCAGAAAAATATCGCTATTGGCGCGGTACAGGCTGTTATTTATATTGCAATGGGTTTGCTGATTTCGTCGATATAAAAAGATATTTATAAAAGCGGCATCTCGCGCCAGCCGAAGCAGATCTCGCGTGCGGTGGTTGTTCCAAGCTGGATGTCATGTTTGCCGCAGCGTTCGCCACCCTGTTTTTTATAAAAGGAAACGGCGCGGCTGTTTTTTTCAAGAACCCACAGGCAAAGTGATTTATGCCGCATGTCTTTTAATTCTGTGATGGCGTGTCCCATTAATTTCGTGCCTATGCCCTGACGGTAATAATCCGGTAAAAGATAGAGTCCGTAAATTTCAGCGGAATAAAGGGGGCGAATGGGAGAGCTTCCGGGGGGCGGGGTTTTGAGACGGCCATAACTGACAAAACCGACGGGTTGTCCATCCTCTGTCACCGCAAGATGCGTTCCGCAATCACCAAGGTGGATCCATTCTTCCCAGCTTTTGATACGATCTTCAAGGGTCGGGATTTTGAGGAACTCATTATCAACAAGTCCACCATAAGCCCCCTGCCAGCCGGCAATATGAAGAGCCGCAAGGGCGGAAATGTCTGCTTCTGTTGCAGGGCGGATCTGATGCAATTTATTGTGCCTTGCCCGTGTTTTTATTTTCAAGCGCAAGGTCGATAGCGTGAAGCATGTTGACGGTTCCCTGCATCACACCTTTGCTGTGGCTCCAGATGTAATCGCGGGCATCTATGAAACTCGCGCCAGCTTCAACATAATAAGCGCAGTAATCATTGCTGACGGGGCCTTCGATAACAGCAGGATGGTCGGTAAGAATTGTCCAGAATTTCAGAATCTGTGCGTCGGGAAGCGTATTTTTACTAGTGCCAAAGGTCACAAAATCGACGGCGGCATCGTAGGCGGCAGCAGCCTTTTCATTGGAAAGACCACAGGAAATTCCGATAATACCGTCCTCTTCAAATAGTTTTCGTGCGGCGGTAAGATCATCCAAATTATCGAGCAGAACACCATCGGCTTCCAGTTCATGTGCGCTTTGTGCTGTTCCCCGAAAAATTGTCGTGATGCCATGGGCACGGGCAAGAGCGAATAAGAGAGTGGCCGTGTCTTTGAAATCCTTATCATTCTCGTCACCGGATATTTCCAGTGTATGCATGTTCTTTTTATAAGAGGTGCTGTTGATTGCAAAAAAGATCTGTTTCAAATCACGTGTGAGAATATCAAGCGCAAGATCCGGCCCCAGCCGCAGCCAGAGACCGCAAGGCGGCGCGTCTTTTTTTGGAGCATGTATTGACAGTGTGTGTTCCTTTTTACTTGTTTTCAACACGGTAATTCGGGGCTTCCTGTGTGACGGTGACATCATGGACGTGGCTTTCGCGGTAACCGGCGCCGGTCATTTTTATGAACTCGGCATTTTTTTTCATCTCTTCAATAGTGCGGCAGCCGGTATAGCCCATGGCGGCACGCAGCCCCCCCACCATTTGATGCAGTACATTACCAACAGAGCCTTTATAAGGGACACGACCTTCAATGCCTTCGGGGACGAGTTTCTGGCTCTGGGTAACCCCGCCCTGAAAATAGCGGTCGGCACTGCCGCGCATCATGGCGCCAACGCTTCCCATCCCGCGATAGGTTTTGTAGGAGCGTCCCTGATAAAGAACAACATCGCCCGGTGCTTCGTCTGTTCCGGCGAAAATACCGCCCATCATGACGCAGTCCGCTCCGGCAGCAATGGCTTTGGCCATATCGCCGGAGTATTTAATGCCGCCATCGGCAATCACCGGAATCCCTTTTTTCGCACAGACCGCCGCGACATCCATAATGGCGGTCAGTTGCGGCACGCCGACTCCGGCAACAACGCGGGTGGTGCAGATTGATCCGGGTCCGATCCCGACTTTGACGGCATCGGCGCCGGCATCAATCAGGGCTTTGGCAGCTTCGCCTGTGGCAATGTTTCCGGCAAGAATCTGTAATTTGTTTGATGTGATCTCGCTGCGGATGCGCCGCACGGTATCCAGAACATTCCGGGAGTGCCCGTGCGCGGTATCCACCACCAGAACATCAAGTCCGGCATCGGCCATGACAAGCGCCCGTTCCAGGCCTGTATTACCCGTCCCGACAGCCGCACCTGCCAGAAGGCGGCCTTTGTCATCCTTGGTCGCATGGGGAAACAGGTCTGATTTTTCAATATCCTTGACTGTGACCAGACCCGTACAACGGTCATTTTTGTCAACGACCAGCAGTTTTTCAATGCGGTGTTTGTGCAGCAGACGGCGGGCTTCGGCTTTATCGACTTCGCCCACAACTTTAACAATATTTTCTGCCGTCATAAGCTCGCGCACGGGCTGATCCATATTCTCGGCAAAACGGACATCGCGGTTGGTAAGAATGCCCACAAGTTTGCCATCCTCCTCGGTTACGGGAATGCCGGAAATACGATAGGATTTCATCAGGGCAAGCGCGTCGCCAAGAGATGCATGAGGGCGGATTGTGATTGGATTGACCACCATGCCGGATTCAAAACGCTTGACCTTCTGTACTTCGGCAGCCTGTTCTTCGGGTGTCATGTTGCGGTGGATGATACCCAGACCGCCAGCCTGTGCCATGGCAATCGCCATATCTGCGTCTGTAACCGTATCCATCGCCGCCGAGATAACGGGGATATTCAGCTCGATTGTTTTTGTCAGGCGGGTTTTTGTCCGGGCATCATTGGGATGGATTTCCGAAGCCGCCGGCACAAGAAGCACATCATCAAAGGTCAGGCCTTCGCGTATTTTGTCGATTCTGGAAGTCATAATGTCAAATCCTTTTTATAGTGAATTTGACGCTTAGTGATAGAGGGTTACGCATAAAAAATCCAGTAAAGATTTTATTTCGGTCTCATTTTCAGAAATTTGTCTTCCCAGAAGGTATTGTAAGCCTCCTGCCTATCCTGTTCGGGGACGTTATCTATTGCTGCTGCTGTTACAAGCAGGGCAATAAGACTGCTTTTGGGCATGGACGGGAGAAGGTATCCGTCAGGAAGCGTGTAATCAATATTATGGATAATGTTATCGTTCTTAGTGTGGTGAACTTTCCATTGCGCTGTAGCACAGGAGAACAACCTGGCCAAAAGTCCCTTTTTTTTTGCTGTGTAATGTCCAACTTCGACTGTATTGCCGTCATCACTGACTTTGGCTTCTTTTCTGAATTGACTGGCTAAATCCATGATTTTGGGAACATGGCGTACAATAAGTTCTTCTGACATTATGATTCTCCCTGATATTATGATTCCTGTAACCATAGCGTTATTTTATAGTTACGTCAAAAATCTCCTTATGTTTAGCCACGAAATCCCTGCGCAACCAGATATTGTTCGGCGCTGTCCTTGCGGCTGGCTGGGGGTTTGATGTGTTTGATGGTTTTAAAATCCAGTTTCATTTGTGCGAGGATTTCGTGCTGCGCGCCGCCCTGAAAAACTTTGGCAACAAAAGTGCCGTCCGGTTTTAATACATCTTTGGCAAAATAATAAGCGGCTTCCACCAGTGCCATAATCCGTAGATGGTCAGTCTGTTTATGGCCGATGGTGTTGGCAGCCATATCGGACAATACAAGGTCAACGCCTTCGCCGATGGTGTTGATCAGTACCTCCGGCGCATCATCTTCCATAAAATCCATTTGCAGGAAGGTAACTCCGGACAGGGGCTCGATGGGGAGTAAATCAAGCGCGATCACTTTTTTCACGCCTTTTTCAACGGCTACCTGACACCAGCCGCCGGGAGCGGCGCCAAGATCAACCACGACCTGTCCGGGTTTAAGCAAATCAAGTTTTTCGTTGATTTCAAGAAGTTTGAATGCTGCCCGGGAGCGGTATCCAAGGCGCTGTGCTTCCTGCACATAGGGATCATTGAGCTGCCGTTGCAGCCAGCGTGTCGAGGATGCTTTGCGTCCCCGGGAGCTTTTGACGCGTGTTGTCGGTTCCCGTCCTGTTGTTCTTTTTTTGACCATTGGCCTTTCGAGATGATGATTGATGATGCAGACCCCCTTCATAGGATGCACGTGTGATAAAGTCAATTGAAACAAAATTACATTTTTAGGAAGTAATTTGATTTTTTTGTGATTATGACGTAGAGATATGGTTATTCCAGATTGTTGTAATTTTAATAAAGGAGCGAGATCATGAGTCCGAAGGTAAAAGAGTATTTTAAGTTTGTTGCATTGGGGGTTGCTGCGGGTGCTGCATTGATTGCTCTAGATAAAACATTTTTGCAGGATGAAGGTCATTCCCATGACCATAATCATCAATCTGTTCAAACAGGGGTTGATGAACCAACTTTTACAAAGGAGGAGGCTGGTGCATTAAGCCAGTATTTTGGTTTGAAAACATGTCTTGCCGTGAATTATATAAGTATGGAAGCATTCTCCTCACTGAGCAAAGGGTTTGAGCTGGATCAAGCTGAAAACATGGCGAAGAACACCGCCGCTTGTGAAACAGAAAATAACATGACGGTAGCGCAGGCGGATCAGATGCTTGATGCACTGGATAAGAAATATGGCGCAGATCTTGGCGCTGTATGCCAGAATTCTATTCCCATGCTGCCGAAAACAACATCAAATCCGTGTATGAATTAATAGCCGCGATTGATTGAAAATTCGACAAGACCGGAAAGGGCGGCAGCAAGAGGTTCATTTTGCGTGCCGCCTTTTATATTGTGGAGAGCGGTCACGGATTTTTTGCCGTATGTTCGCGCCATTTCCAGCCCTTTGTGAAGGGCATTGTGGCGTTCCAGTATCTCCATAGCCTGCATTAGATCATCATCATTTTGTTGCTTTTGGCCAATGGTGCGTTGCCAGAAACTGCGTTCCGGCGGAGTGGCATTTTCAAGTGCCAGTAAAATGGGAGCTGTCATTTTGCCTTCGCGGAAATCATCCCCGATTGTTTTGCCGAGCTTTTTCTGGTCGGCATTATAATCAAGAACATCATCGGCAATCTGGAAGGCAATGCCAAGGTTCAGGCCATAATCACGCAGCGCAATTTGAGCGCTTAGATCCTGTCCTGCAATGACGGGGCCGATTTCACAGGCGGCGGCAAACAGGGCGGCGGTTTTGGCGCTGATCACTTCGATATAATCATTCATTGTGGTCTGAAGATTATTTGTGGTGGCGAGCTGTTTGACTTCTCCTTGTGAAATAATCGCCGAGGCATCAGATAAAATGCGCAGGATTTCAAGCGAGCCATCCTTGACCATGAGCTGGAAAGCACGGGAAAACAGAAAATCGCCGACAAGGACGCTGGCCTGATTGCCAAAGACGAGATTAGCGGTGTCCTTGCCCCGCCGCGCAAGACTGCCATCAACGACATCGTCATGCAAAAGGGTCGCGGTATGGATGAATTCTACAGAAGCCGCCAGCCCGTAAGCGCGGTTCATATCCCCGCCGGACAGCATCGTGGCGGCGAGAGTTAAAAGCGGACGAATCCGTTTGCCACCGGAGGCGATCAGATATCCCGCCAGTTGCGGAATTAAGGCGACATCGGCTTGCATATGGGTCAGGATTTTTTCATTGACCCGTACCATATCATCTCGCAGCAGTGTGGAAAGCCGATCAAGAGGATTGTCCTCACTCTTTGTATCCTGTTGTGCTGCCTGTGCTGTCATGCTATTGGATTAGCCCAAGATAGCGGCCTTGGCAAGGTGAATATGGTGCGGATATGTCTCATTCTTCGGAAATTTATGTTCTGGGTAAAAAAGTCAGGTTGTTACAGCCTGAAAAAGGATTCCGGACATCAATTGACAGTGTGCTGGTTGCTGCAGCCTGTCCGGTAAAAAGCGGGCAGCATGTGCTGGATATGGGGTGTGGTGTCGGAGCTGTTGGTTTCTGTATTTTACAGCGTGTTTCCGGTGTGGCTGTTACAGGCATTGATATCCAGAAAGAGCATCTGGCGCTGGCGCATGAAAATGCTGTGCTGAATAATGTTTTGTCTTTCATTTCCTTTCAGCATTGTGATATCCGTGAGTTTACCGCTGGAGAGCGGTTTGATCATGTTGTCTGTAACCCGCCTTTTCTGGAAGCCGGGCAGCATATTCCCTCGCCGGAAGAAGGGGTGGCACTGGCACGGGGACATGGGACGCACGATATTACAATCAAGGACTGGGTTGATGCCGGATTTCGTAATTTGAAGCCGGGCGGGAGTCTGAGTCTTATTCACCGTGCTGATGCCACGGATCGCATTCTTCAGGCGCTGGGAAAACGTTTCGGAGCGGTGGAGATCATTCCGCTCTGGCCACGGGCAGGTGTGGCGGCAAAGCGGGTTATTATCAGGGCTTTGAAAGATCGTAAATCTCCGGCAATTCTGAATGCCGGGCTTGTCCTTCATAAGGAGGATGGGTGCTATACACAGGAAGTTGATCTTATCCTGCGGAATGCTGTGTCACTTTTTTCTTGATCGTAAAAAATTAAGACTCTGCTGTATTGTGACTTCATGCTAGAAAAACAGGAAGAAAAACAGGAAAGAGTAAAATGCCTAAACGGACTGACATAAAATCAATTTGTATTATTGGTGCAGGGCCTATCGTGATCGGGCAGGCGTGTGAATTTGATTATTCGGGGACGCAGGCTTGTAAGGCACTGCGCGAAGAAGGGTACCGGATTGTACTGATTAATTCCAATCCGGCAACGATTATGACGGATCCCGATATGGCGGATGCGACCTATATTGAACCGATTACACCGGAGATTGTGGCAAAAATTCTGGAGCAGGAACGGCCTGACGCGCTGCTTCCTACCATGGGCGGACAGACGGCGCTCAATACCGCGCTGGCACTGGCGCAGGATGGGACGCTGGCGCGTCTGGGTATTGAAATGATCGGCGCGAAAGAACAGGCGATTGATAAGGCGGAAGACCGTGAAAAATTCAAACTCTGCATGGACGAGATCGGGTTGGAAAGCGCCCGCAGTAAGCAGGTTTCCAGCTATGAGCAGGCGCTTGAAGCGCTGGAGTACGTAGGCCTTCCCGCCATTATCCGTCCGTCCTTTACGTTGGGTGGCACGGGGGGCGGTGTGGCTTATAACCGCGATGATTTCAAACGGATTGTCCGCGAGGGTCTGGATGCCTCGCCAAGCCATACGATTCTGGTCGAGGAATCGATGCTCGGCTGGAAAGAGTACGAAATGGAGGTTGTCCGCGATAAAAATGATAACTGCATTATTGTCTGCTCGATTGAAAATATTGATCCGATGGGGGTTCATACCGGAGATTCCATTACCGTTGCGCCGGCTCTGACACTGACCGATAAAGAATACCAGATCATGCGCAATGCCTCGCTTGCCGTGCTGCGCGTGATCGGTGTGGAAACGGGAGGATCGAATGTCCAGTTCGCCGTGCATCCCGAGACGGGTCGTCTTGTCGTTATCGAGATGAATCCCCGTGTGTCGCGTTCTTCGGCGCTGGCTTCCAAAGCCACAGGATTTCCGATTGCCAAGATTGCAGCCAAACTTGCGGTGGGATATACGCTGGATGAACTTGGTAATGATATCACAGGGGGAAAAACGCCCGCTTCTTTTGAGCCGGTGATTGATTATGTAGTTACAAAAATCCCGCGTTTTGCTTTCGAGAAATTCAGCGGCACTGAAAACACGTTAAGCACGGCGATGAAATCGGTTGGCGAAGCGATGGCCATTGGCCGTAACTTTGAAGAGTCCATGCAAAAGGCGTTGCGTTCTCTGGAAAAGGGGTTGAGCGGTTTTGATCCCATTCCGATTGCGGGTGCTAAAAACGGTAACCCTCCGGATTCTGACCAGATTCGCGCCGCGCTTTCCCGCGCAACACCGCAACGTATTCTTTATATTGCGCAGGCCATGCGCTATGGCATGAGTCTGGCAGATATTCACGAGATTACAAAATTCGATATGTGGTATCTGGAACGGATCCAGCATATTATCGGGATAGAAAATCAGGTCAAGGAAAAGGGATTGCCGGACAGTGCGCAAGGCTGGTTTTATTTAAAGAAGATGGGTTTTTCCGATGTCCGGCTGGCCGCGCTTGCCAATGTAACAGAAGAGGCGGTACGCACGGCGCGGCATCATTATAATGTCCGGCCTGTTTACAAGCGTGTGGATACCTGCGCCGGAGAAATTCCTTCGGCAACGCCTTATATGTACTCGACTTATGAAGAGTCAGGGCAAAGCGAATGTGAACCTTCGGATCGCAAGAAAGTAATTATTCTGGGCGGCGGCCCGAACCGGATCGGGCAGGGGATCGAATTTGATTATTGCTGTGTTCATGCATCTTATGCCCTGAAAGAAGCGGGCTATGAAACCATCATGGTGAATTGTAACCCTGAAACGGTTTCTACCGATTATGATACATCGGACAGACTCTATTTTGAGCCATTAACGGCAGAAGATGTTATTGAGCTGGTGACAGCTGAATCAAAAAATGGCGAAATGATGGGTGTGATTGTGCAGCTTGGCGGCCAGACACCGCTTAATCTTGCTCATACGCTGGAAGCGGCCGGCATTAAAATTCTGGGTACGTCACCGGATGCCATTGATGTTGCCGAAGATCGCGATCTGTTCCAGAAGCTTTTGAAAAAACTGAAATTGCGTCAGCCTTATAGCGGGATTGCCTATTCAGGTGAAGAAGCTTTTGCGCTGGCGGATGATATCGGATTTCCGATGATGATCCGTCCGTCTTATGTCCTCGGCGGGCAGGCTATGCGTGTTGTCCATACGATAGCGGAATTGCAGGAATATATCAGCACTGCCGTTAAGGTGTCGGGTGAAACGCCTGTGCTGCTGGATCGTTATTTACGCGGCGCGATCGAGGTTGATGTCGATGCGCTGTGCGATGGCAAGGAGGTTTATATTGCCGGGGTCATGGAGCATATTGAGGAAGCCGGTGTCCATTCTGGAGATTCTGCCTGTGTTTTGCCGCCGCATTCCTTGCCGTATAAAGTCGTGCGCGAGCTGGAAAAGCAGGCGGTAAAACTGGGCAAGGAACTTCATGTCAAAGGTTTGATGAATATCCAGTTTGCGCTCAAGATGAATCGGGATCGTTCCGAATATGATATTTATATTATCGAGGTGAATCCACGCGCTTCGCGTACGGTTCCTTTTGTTGCCAAGGCAACGGGAACGCCTGTTGCCAAAATTGCGGCACGGATTATGCTGGGCGAAAAACTGTCTTCTTTCCGGGCGCAGGGAATGCTCAAGGGCATGACTTCGGATCATACCGCCGTTAAAGCCCCTGTCTTTCCGTGGGGGCGTTTTTCCGGTGTTGATCCGATTCTGGGTCCAGAAATGAAATCAACAGGCGAGGTCATGGGAATTGACGAGGATATGGCACATGCTTTTGCCAAGTCCCAGATTGCTGCCGGAATCAATTTACCGATGAAGGGCCGTGTTTTTCTTTCAGTGCGGGATAAGGATAAGGATACACTTGTTCCGATTGCCAGGGATCTTGCCGAAATGGGCTTTATCCTGATTGCCACAGGCGGAACCTGCTGCTATTTGCGGGAAGCCGGACTTGAGGTCACACGCGTGAATAAAGTCATGGAAGGGCAGCCCCATATTGTTGATTCCGTCATTAACGGCGAGATCGATTTTATCATTAATACAACCAAGGGAGCGCAGTCTGTAGCAGATGCTTTTTCAATCCGGCGGATGGCGCTGACTTATAAATTGCCTTATTATACGCTGCTGACTTCTGCCCGCGCCGGTGTAAATGCAATTCGTGCCATGCGCTCGCGTGAAATTCATGTCGCGCCGTTACAGGATTATTTCAGCGCCGGAGATGATGCCGATGAAAATGAAGAGCGAAAAATAGGGTAGGGCGCAACTGATCCTTCCGTAATATAAAGTCACGTGCATCAAGAATAAGACGTTTACCCTATACCGTCATTACACGGCTTGTCCGTGTAATCTATTGATTTATATGGATCACACGCATAAAGCGTGTGATGACGTGCTTTAAAAAGTGATACCAATTCTCTTTGAAAGAGAATTGGTATTAGGTGTCCGGAATCAATTGATCCGGGGCAGCTATAGCCAAACCACAATATTTTATTTGACATAGTTTATACCCTTCACTATTATGTATAAAAAATAACGGGAACAGGAGCATAGCAACATGGCATTATTTGATCATTTTACAAAGAAATCCGGCGGGTTTTCCGATACAGGAATCCGGCTGTTCAGCTAGACGGCAGAAAATGGTGATGATGTGCGCAAGAAAGCAAAGGAAGTACGGTTTCTGAAGGGAAGCTGCAATAACTTTGTTTCCCCCGCCTGTGAAAGGGCAGGCTTTATAGAACGGGCAAAGGCCTCCTGGAATGAGGATACGAAAAATTGGGACATTCGCCATATTCGTATTACGCACCTGAACGAGGACATGGCAAAAATAGCGCGCTCTCTGGAAAATGATGAATTAATGCCCGCGCCTGTGATATGTTCAACGCCGCATCTGTTTGACGCACTCTATTATTGCGGGGCGTTCGGACAGACAGGAGAGCGTCACGGCAGTGCGGAAAAGGGTTGGGAAGGCTACAAAGATTACCGCGAGGCGGCCAATATGGCCGGGCAGGCCGTGGACAAAAACGGCATGGTCGTGCTTTGTGCGGACGGCAACGCGCTTACGGAACATAGCGGCCTTGACAGGGCACAGCAGAAAATCCTGAAAATGACCAAAAAGCCGGATCAGGAAGCGCCGCCAGAACCGGGCCCTCTGGAAACATTATTCTCTGAACTCTCCAATGCCGGTGCGGCTTCTTCTGCGCCTGCAACACCACAACAAACAAACACGCCCCGCTGGAATCCCCCACGGCGGAAAGAGGAAAAACGCTATGCCGATCAAAACCCGACAACCGCCGCCCTGCGCGAATGGATCGACGCAAAGGAACATTATGGCGCCCGTTCAGAACAGGCGTGGAGTGCAGAAAAACGTTATAATTATCTGATGCAAAGGGATGCCTCAATGCCGCAGAATTCTGCGGCTGCGCGCAAAATAGACAGCATGAGTTCCAACATGCTGCTATTTGGCGCCGCTGCTCTGACCGCCCTTGCTCTGGTCGTCCTGTCATCCGGGTCGGGGCTAAATCACGAGAATTCAATGAATCAATATCAAGAGAATTCATTGCCGGATCCAGCAGGTATCGGTCATATGGAGATAGACGCCGATGCAAACGTAAATATAAAAAACAAATATGACAATATGCGGCTAATATCTGCTGCGGAAGATGGGACTGTTGATACCGTCCGTCTTCTGCTTGAAAAAAGAGCGGATATAAATGCGAAAGATAAGGATGGCAATACGGCGCTAATGTTGGCGGCAATCTATAGGAACCCGGAAATAGTCCATCTTCTGCTTGAAAAAGGAGCGGATGTGAATGCGGAAAATAAGTATGGCAGTACGGCGCTAATGTTGGCGGAAAAATTTGGACATGTGAGTATCATCTATCTTCTGAAAGGATCTAAGTCTAGTGAAAAACTTGTGCTTCATGGTTCCTATCCCGTGCCTCGAAACGACAAGTCAGCTTCCCTTGCCCACAGTTATACAGAGCCCTTTCAAGAAAAAAGCAAAACATCTGAGGATAAAACTGCCCCCTTTTTACGCACCTTTACGGTAACGGGCGATTCCTGCGAGATCAGGGGAGATGTCATTAATGTCAGCGCGGGAGAGGATGCTTCAACCTATCCTCTCTCCAAAGGCTGCGCCCTGATGCCGCGATAGTCCTGTACGGCTTTCTTCTTTTACGGAAAAAATGACAAAGGATATCAGGGGATATAAATAGACCGGTTATCTGCCAAACCGATCCAGAGGCAGATCATACTCCCGCCCGATACGGAATTCATGGGTGCTGTACTCTCTATCATAGCTGTCAATTTCAGGACTCACTGGTGCCGACATAACGGTAATTGCATTTAAAATATTTATCCTCTCAAAAACTGTATAAAATCCTGTCACAAATGATAGGAAAAAGACCACAAAATGATAGAATTTATTCAGGTCAGGACATCGTGCTGATGGACTGGCTGAACAAGGCGGATAGGAACGTTACGAAAGCCGTGATGCCGCCTGCCTTCGACGGCGTTCCCGGCTATTGAACCACGCAGGGGGAGTGAGGAGCTATTCCAATTGCTTTGCGGGAGCTGAAAGCCAGATCATTTGGATGTGATTATACAATTTATATAATCACATTAATGCTTTATGAATAATATCCAAAATAAAAACTTATGTCAATAAAAAACATTATATTTATATTGTCTCCTTATATTCGAGTCAAAAACTAAATCTCTAAAAATCTGTGGCTAACATAGGGAGGAAGGCGGTAGAGGCTTGCCTGCCCATTAAATTCCATGTTATTCCATAGATATCCATGTATTTCCGCAAGGGGCGCGTGGAGTTGTATCTTGTGCCGGAATTTACTGTCGTAAGGCCGTGAGCGGGATTGTTGGGGTATTATCGAAGAAAGGCGGCAGTGAACCGGATGGCGCTGTTTCTATCGACATATATAAATAAAGTCGACCGTAAGGGGCGGGTGTCTGTGCCTGCGTCTTTTCGCGCAACGCTTTCCGGCGAGGCGTTTCAGGGGATTGTCCTGTTTCGTTCCAATAACCATGTCTGTCTGGAAGGGTTCGGGCAATCGGCGATGGAGGATTTGAGCGGCAGACTGGATCATTTTGATCTGTTCTCGGCTGAACAGGATGATATGGCAACGGCTATTTTTGGCGAGGCGGTGCAGCTTCCCTTTGATGGGGACGGGCGGATTATTCTGCCGTCGGCTCTGATTTCTTTTTCAGGGCTGGAGGAGCAGGCGGCCTTTGTCGGGCTGGGGCGTAAATTCCAGATCTGGAATCCGGAAGAGTTCGAGAGCCGCAGGGATAAAGCGCGGCAAAGCGTGCAGGAAAAAGGTCTGACCCTGCCCCGGGAAAAAGCAGGAGGAGCGGAATCATGAACAATGTCCCGCATATCCCCGTGATGCTTGAAAATGTTCTGGCGGTGCTGATGCCAGAAGATGGCGAGGTTTATGTTGACGGGACATTCGGCGCGGGAGGCTATAGTGCAGCATTTCTGGAACATTCCGGTTGTACGGTCATTGCCATTGATCGTGACAGAACCGCACTTGAAAAGGGCGCGGCTCTGAAAGAAAAATATGGCAAGCGGCTGATTCTGGTGCACGGGCGTTTTGGCGATGCTTTAAAATTAGTGCGCGAAGCAGGATTTCACTCTGTTAACGGTTTTGTTCTTGATGTGGGTGTTTCCTCCATGCAGCTTGATCAGGCCGAACGCGGCTTTTCCTTTCGCCATGATGCGCCGCTTGATATGCGGATGGATCAGGGTAGTGATAATAAAACGGCGGCTGATTTTGTGAATACGCTGCCTGAAGAGGAGCTTGCCAATCTTATTTATCGTTACGGTGACGAGCGCCGTTCGCGCCATATCGCGCACAGGATTATAGAAGAGCGGGCGCTGGAGCCGATCCTGACAACAGGCCGCCTTGCCGAAATTGTGCGCGCCGTTGTCCCGAAATCCTATAAAGACAAAATTGATCCGGCGACACGGACATTTCAGGCGTTGCGCGTCTATGTCAATGACGAGTTGGGCGAACTGGATAGGGCTTTGAAAGCTTCTGAAGAGTTGCTGGCTGAAAAAGGGCGTCTTGTCGTTGTAGCGTTTCACTCGCTGGAGGATACGCAGGTTAAACAGTTTCTCAGAGATCGTTCCGGTCAGCAAAGTCACGGTTCCCGTTATCTTCCCCGTATGGAGTCCCAAAACCCTGCAACCTTTATGCTCCCTTCCAGAAAAGCACTCTTCCCCTCCGGGGAAGAGGCCGCCATTAATCCCCGTTCCCGTTCGGCGCGCATGCGCTATGCTATCCGTACAGCAGCGCCGCCCTGGCGCACTGATTCTTCTGTAGAAAATGTGGGAGGGCGCGGATGAAGATATTCAGTCTTTCAACGCTGGCCATTATAACAGGCGCTGTTGCTGCGGGGGCTCTCTTGTTCTGGACATCGCAGACCGTACAGCAGGCAGAAGATAAATTAAGCCGTTTACAAAAAGCGGTGGAAAATGAAAAGCAGTCCATTCGGGTTCTTCATGCGGAATGGGATTATCTGAACAGACCTGTGCGACTTGAATCTCTTGCCGCTGAATATCTTGATTTATCGCCCGTGTCTTCGCGAAGTATGCATTGGGAGGTAGAGTCTCTTCCGGATCGTTTGCCTCCGGCACTTGTCGGTGTGAACTCTGTTCCGGAGGCGCAGCCTGTGACATTACCGCTATCATCGTCTCCCTCTTTTATCCCTGTGCCGCGTATGAAGCCTTCGCGTGAAAAAAAGCAGGACTTTCAGACGCTTTTGCAGAGTCTGGATAAAAAAGGAGGTGTGCCATGATAAACCGTTCCCGTTTTCTGGTGAAAAACTATATGCGCATTCGCGGCTCGCGCCATACAACACTGGATACGGCACGCCAAAGAATTGTTATGATAAGCGCGGTCTTTATTCTGGCTTATCTGCTGGTCGGGGTTCGGGTTTTTGATTTGAGCGTCATCCAGCGCCGCTCTGCACCGGACGTGGATGGCGGGACGTATGCTACAATATTTCCCGAGACTTCTTTTCGTGCTGATATTGTGGACCGGAACGGGGTTATCCTTGCGACGTCTCTGGAGACGGCCTCTTTATATGCCGATCCTGCCAGAGTTCTTGCGCCTGTGGAAACTGCGGAACAGCTTTCCGCTCTTTTTCCTGATCTGGTTTATGGCGATGTTCTACAAAAATTACAGAAAAAAAGCCATTTCATCTGGCTGAAGCGCAATCTGACGCCGGAGGAGCAATATAAAGTTCTGGCGCTGGGGCAGCCCGGACTGAACTTTAAAACCGAGCGCAGCAGGATCTATCCACAAGGCCACATGGCAGTTCATATGGTTGGCTATACCGATGTTGATGGCAAGGGTCTTGCGGGCATAGAGCGCAGTTTTGATAGTCTGCTGGCAAAGGGGGGGAATCCTCTGGCGCTGACACTGGATATCCGTTTGCAATATATTCTCCATCGTGAACTGGAACATGCTGTTAAAAAATTCTCTGGTCTTGGTGGTGTTGGCGCGATCATGGATATTGGCAGTGGCGAAATTCTTGCGGCTGTTTCTCTGCCGGATTTTGACCCGCATGAGATTGGGGTGGCAAAACAGAATGAAATTTTTAACAATTTGACGCTTGGCGTTTTTGAACTTGGCTCGACGTTCAAGATTTTTTCAACGGCGGCCTTGCTGGAAACACACCAGGTGCCACTGGGATATAAATTTGATACGACAACCCCGATCAAGCGCGGACGTTTTACTATTTCTGATTACCACCCTGAAAAACATTCACTGACCATGCCCGAGATTTTTATGTTGTCCTCCAATATCGGGGCGGCCTTGATGGGGGACATGGTGGGTACGGAAAAACTGAAAGCATTTTACGCCGATCTTGGTCTGATGGATATGATGACGCTGGAAATCAGTGAAGTCGGCAAGCCGATTTTGCCGCCGGTCTGGCGGGATATCAATACACTGACGGCTTCCTACGGTCATGGGATTGCTGTGACGCCGCTCCAGATGGTGGTGGCGGCTTCCGGTATTGTCAACGGGGGGATGCTGGTGCAGCCGACCCTGATCATGGATAAAAGTAAAGTGGATAACGAAGATAATAAGCGGGATCTACGAATTGTGTCCGCGCAAACCGCGCATAGAATGCGCCAGATGATGCGGCTGGTTGTGACCGAAGGAACTGGAAAACAGGCTGAAGTGCCAGGATATAATGTCGGCGGGAAAACAGGAACAGCCGAAAAACAGAAAGTAAGTGGCAAAGGTTATGACGGCAAACGAAAAATTTCTTCTTTCATCGGTTTTTTCCCGATGGAAGCGCCGCGCTACGCTGTATTTGTGATGGTTGACGAGCCGAAAGGGATCAGGGAAACATTTGGATACGCGACAGGCGGCTGGGTGGCGGCTCCTGCTGTCGGGAATATTATTGCGGCAATGGCATCGGTTCTGGGTCTGAAACCAAATTATATCGCGCCGGAAAATGATCTGAGCGCACAATTGAAAAGCTACATTCATACAGGGGAGGCTATTCATGCGTCTTACTGAATTGATCCCGACATATAAAGGAACGCTTGATCCGGATATCAAGGGTATCACGCAGGATAGTCGGCGGGTTGAGGAAGGCTGGCTTTTTGCCGCCCTGCCGGGAGACAAGGTTAATGGCTATGATTATATAGAGGACGCTCTTTATCTAGGAGCCGTGGCTGTGCTTGTGCCGACCGGTGTTACAATAGAAAATTCCGCTATTGCTGTGATAGAGGATGATAACCCCCGCCGGATGCTGGCACAGATTGCTGCTTCTTTTTACGGGTTGCAGCCGGAAAAAATTGTGGCGGTGACAGGGACAAATGGTAAAACCTCGACCGTTTATTTCACGCAGCAACTCTGGAATGCAATGGGTTATAAAGCGGCAAGTCTCGGAACGCTCGGCGTGCGGAGTTCAAAGATGGAACGTTCCGGCTCCCTGACAACGCCTGATCCGGTCTCGCTCCATGCCGTACTGTCTGACCTTGCCGCTTCGGGAATTACGCATCTGGCAATGGAAGCTTCCAGTCACGGACTGCACCAGAACCGTCTGGATGGTGTTCGTGTCTGCGCCGCAGGGTTTACAAATTTATCACATGATCATCTGGACTATCACAAGGATATGACATCCTATCTGAATGCAAAGAAACATCTGTTTGAAGCTGTTTTGCAGGATAACGGCACGGCTGTTCTGAATGCAGATAGCGCTGAATTTGATATGTTGTCTGAAGCCGTTTTAAAAAGAAAATGCCGGGTTCTTTCCTATGGCTGGAAGGGGCGTGATATTGTTTTGAAATCATTGCAGCCCACCCCGCAGGGACAGCAGATTGAAATTGAAGTCGGGGGGCAGCTCTATAATTTGAATATTCCGCTGGTCGGCGCGTTTCAGGTCATGAACGCGCTTTGCGCTTTGGGTCTTGTTATCTCGGATGGTAAAGCCTCTTTAAAAGAAGCCGTCAAATATCTTGAGAAACTGACAGGCGCTCCGGGACGGCTGGAAAAAATTTCAGGGGGTCATACGGGTGCTGTTTATATCGACTATGCCCATACGCCGGATGCGCTTGAAAATATTCTGCAGGCGTTACGGCCTCATACACAAGGACGGTTGATATGTCTGATTGGGTGCGGGGGTGATCGTGATCCGCACAAGCGGCCTGTCATGGGAAAAATTGCCGCTGATCTTTCTGATCTTGCCGTAATTACGGATGATAATTCGCGTAGCGAAGCCCCTGAGAAAATTCGTGCGGCCATGATGGAGGGTGCCGGAAGTGCGGCCATAGAGATTGCCGGACGGCGCGAAGCCATTCAATGGGCTGTTGGACAGTTGCAGGAAGGAGATGTTCTTGTTCTTGCCGGTAAGGGACACGAACAAGGGCAGATCATCGGCGATAGAATTTTACCGTTTGATGATGCCGGAGAAGCAAGAAAGGCGATGGGACTATGAACGTTTCCCTGGAAGATTTTAAAAATTCTTCGTGTTTTCACGATAAAAAATATTTAATCAGGAGCATAGGATTATGAGTGTTGGCGCGAATACCATCTGGACATCTGCCGAAGCAGAAAAGGCCACAGGAGGAAAATGTCAGGGAGACTGGACAGCAGCCTCTCTTTCAATAGATACGCGCACCTTGCAAAAGGGCGCATTATTTATTGCGCTGGAGGGAGAGCATGGCGATGGTCACGATTATGTTGCCCGGGCTCTTGAAAAAGGCGCTGTGGCTGCGATGGTGTCCCGTGTGCCGGAAGGGGTGTCTGATCCGTCCCGTCTCCTTATGGTTGATGATACAGTGAAAGCTCTTGGTGATCTGGCACAGGCGGCGCGGTATCGTAGCGGTGCAAAAGTCATTGCCGTGACCGGATCCGTTGGCAAGACCGGAACCAAGGAAATGCTGGCGCTGGCATTTGGCGCTCTGGGACAGACCCATGCCAGTAGAGCCTCCTATAATAATCATTGGGGCGTTCCTTATTCTCTGGCGGGAATGCACGCGGGAACTGATACAGGGATTTTCGAGATTGGTATGAATCATATCGGCGAAATCACGCCGCTGTCAAAAATGGTCAGGCCGGATATTGCGATTATTACGACTGTTGCGCCGGTTCATATGGAGCATTTTTCATCTCTGGAAGAAATTGCTGATGCCAAAGCCGAGATTTTTGACGGGATGGGTCACGGGGGTGTTGCCATCCTCAATCGTGACAATGAGTTTTTCCCGCGTCTTAAGGCAAAGGCACAAACGCATGGTATAAAAGTTCTGTCTTTCGGGGAAGCGATGGAAGCCGATGCCAGACTGATGGATTGTCTGGAAGCGGCAAATGGCTCACGGGTGAAGGCAGAAATCCTTGCCGAGGAAATCTCGTTTTTTATTCCCGTCCCGGGGCGTCATATCGTCGGGAACGCGCTGGCGGTTTTACTGGCTGTGAAAGTCGCGGGGGGTGATCTGGGCAAGGCCGCAAAAGCACTGGAGAGTTTTGACGGTGTGTCCGGACGTGGTAAACGCGAATATCTGGATATCGGTGATCCCGATAATCCCCTGATTCTGATTGATGAAAGTTACAATGCGTCTCCCGTGGCAATGAAAGCGGCTTTCAAGGTACTGGCATTGATTGATCCGGGACGTGGCGGGCGGCGGATTGCCGTGCTGGGGGATATGTACGAGCTTGGAAAGCAGGCGGCACAATATCATGCCGATCTGGCTCTGCCTCTTAAAGCCGCAGATGTTCATCTCGTTTATACCTGCGGATCATTAATGAAAAATCTGTATGATCATTTGCCGCAGGATAGACGCGGCGCGCATCGTGATGATAGTGCTGATCTGGCGCAGATTGTTCCGGAGGTGCTGAGTCCCGGTGATGTTGTTATGGTGAAAGGCTCGCGTGGTGGCGGTGATAAACCGCGTATGCAGGTGATCGTCGAAGCCTTACGTGAACTGCCCCGAAAAACAAAATACAAAAAAATATAAGGTGTCTCCATGCTCTATAATTTCCTTGTTCCTTTTGCCGATGATTTTATTATATTTAATCTGTTCCGTTATCTGACTTTTCGGGCAGGGGGCGCGATTATGACGGCGCTGATTATCTGTTTTCTTATCGGGCCGGGGATGATCCGCTGGCTAAAATCCAAACAGACAGGCGGCCAGCCACTGCGCGAGATTGGTCCTGACCATTTAAGCAAAGCCGGAACGCCGACAATGGGCGGTCTTATGATTCTTGTTTCGGCAGGAATTTCCGTTCTGCTCTGGGCAAATCTGGCGAGCCCTTTTGTCTGGATTGTTGTTGGTGTCATTGCCGCTTTTGGATTGATCGGTTTTGCTGATGACTATGCGAAACTGACCAGGCGCTCCCATAACGGCGTGTCTGGAAAGATGCGTTTATTTCTGGAATGCGCGGCGGCGCTGCTGGCGGTTCTGGCCTATTTATATTTTACAAAAGATTCGCAATCCATGGGGCTGGCGATTCCTTTCGTCAAAGGCTATCTGCTGCCGCTCGGATTTCTTTTTATTCCTCTGGCAATTCTGGTGATTGTCGGCGCGTCAAATTCTGTCAATCTGACAGACGGGCTGGATGGACTGGCCATTGTTCCGGTGATGATTGCGGCGGCCTGTTTCGGGATTATCTGCTATCTGGCCGGAAATGCGGTCTATGCGCCTTATCTGGGAATCCATCTTGTGCCGGGCGCCGGAGAGCTTGCCATTATCTGCGGAGCACTGATCGGCGCGGGGATGGGGTTTTTATGGTTTAATGCCCCCCCTGCGGCGGTGTTTATGGGTGACACAGGCTCGCTTTCAATGGGCGCGGCACTGGGCGTGATTGCCGTTATTGTAAAGCATGAGCTTGTTCTGGGAATTATCGGCGGATTGTTCGTGCTGGAAACGGTTTCGGTGATTGTGCAGGTCGCATCCTTTAAACTCACCGGAAAACGCGTTTTCGCCATGGCACCCCTGCACCATCATTTTGAAAAGAAGGGCTGGTCAGAACCAACAATCGTGATTAGATTCTGGATTATTGCGGTGATATTGGCCTTGATCGGGCTGTCGACGTTGAAACTGAGATAAATATTAAAATGATTGATGTAACAAAGTTCGTAGACACATTATATGACCGCCCCATTGCTGTGCTGGGGTTGGGCGTGTCTAATGTTGCGGCAGTGAAGGCGCTGGTGAAGGCGGGGGCAGATGTTGTTGTCTGGGATGATAAAGAAGAAAACAGGGAAAAATCACAAGCGCCTGTCAGGGATCTGGTAAAAGAAGATTTATCAAATTACGCCTGCCTTGTCCTTGCACCGGGGATTTCCCATGACCATCCGGTTGTGGTGAAAGCCAGAGACGCGGAAATTGAAATTCTCTGTGACATTGAAATTCTGGATCGTTGCGACCACGGGCGCAAAACAATCGGCATTACCGGAACAAATGGTAAATCAACGACAACGGCACTGATCGGTCATATCCTGAATGAAAACGGGATCAAGGCCGCCATTGGCGGTAATATCGGCAAGCCTGTTCTGGGGCTGACATTACCGCCAAAAAGCGGCGTGATTGTTATGGAGATGTCTTCTTTTCAATTGGAGCTGTGTCCTGTCTTTTCACCGGACATCGGAATTCTTCTGAATTTAACGCCCGATCATCTGGATCGTCATAAGACAATGGAAAACTATGCGGCAGCAAAAACAAGGATTTTTAGAGGTTCGGGAAAAGCAATTATCGGTCTGGATGATGACGGGTCAAAAAAAATATTCAAGATTGTTGAAAGTGAAGCCGTACGCGAATGCTTTCCAATCAGCACCACAGGAAAACTTAAACAGGGAGTCTATGCCGGGGAGGGTGTCTTGTATGATGCCCTTGAAGGTGAGCCTGTAAAAATCAGTGATTTGACAATTCCGGCATTGCCCGGTGTCCATAATCATCAGAATATTGCAGCAGCTTATACTGCGGCGCGGCTGACGGGACTTGCGCCGGACGCAATTATGCAGGCTATGCAAAGCTTTCCCGGGTTACAGCACAGACAGTTTCTGACACGTACGATCAATGGTGTTGCTTATGTGAATGACAGTAAAGCCACGAATGCGGCGGCAACAGCGCGGGCACTGGCTTCTTATCAGAATATCTACTGGATTGCGGGAGGGCGGCCAAAAGAAGGCGGGCTGGAGGGTCTTGAACCTTACACGGAACATATCCATCATGCCTTTCTGATTGGCGAGGCGATGGATGATTTTGGTCAGTGGCTTGAGAAGCATAATGTTCCGTACCGTTTTTGCGAGACGCTGGATAAAGCCGTTATGGCGGCGCATCATCTGGCACAGGGAGAACGTGGCCAGCCGGGCGGGACAGGCATGGTACTATTATCTCCGGCCTGCGCTTCTTTTGACCAGTTTAAAAATTTCGAGGCGCGTGGTGATATGTTTACAAAATTTGTCATGATGCTGGAGGAAGGCACATGAACAAACTTTTTTCGCGAACAGATCAGTCTCTTCTGGGGCGCTGGTGGTGGACGGTGGATCGCGGGATGCTGGTGGCTTTGCTGGCGTTGATTGTGTTTGGTGTTGTCCTTATTACGGCGGCCAGTCCGCCTGTGGCCGAGCGTATCGGGCTGGGGCAGTATCATTTTATCAAGCGTCATTTTATCCTGCTTGTTCCGGCGCTCCTGATTATGATCGGTACATCGTTTTTAACGCCGCGTAATATCTGGCGTGTGGCAAGTGTTGTTCTGATCGGTGGTATACTGGCGCTTGTTTTTGTATTGTTTGGCGGGACGGAGATCAAGGGGGCGCAGCGCTGGATTCATCTGCCCGGTTTCTCTTTGCAGCCGAGCGAGTTTGTAAAGCCCGCTTTTGCGGTTGTCGCAGCATGGCTCATGGCACGGCAAAAAGAAATTCCGGCGTTTCCCGGCATCAGAATTGCTGCGGGGCTGTTTTTACTGATTATCATGCTTTTGTTGTTGCAGCCCGATCTGGGCATGACATTTGTAACCTGTGTTATCTATGGCACATTGATTTTTATCGCCGGATTTCCGTTATGGATTGTGGCGGCCATGGTGGGAATGGGAGCTGCGGGTTTGATTGCCAGCTATTATATTTTTGATCATGTCCATAGCCGGATTGACCGTTTTTTTGATCCGGCCAGCGGGGATAGCTATCAGGTCGAAAAAGCGCTGGAAGCTTTCCGTCATGGCGGTATTCTGGGGACAGGGCCGGGGCAGGGCACCGTTAAACTGGGTCTGCCCGATGCGCATGCCGATTTTATTTTTGCGGTGGCGGGGGAGGAGCTTGGCTTTATTTTTGTGGCCGCTCTTGTCATGGTATTTTCTTTTATACTCTTGCGTGGTTTGAATCGCATTATGGATCATGATGATATATTCATTGTTTTGGCAGTCGGTGGTATTCTGGCCATGTTCGGGGTGCAGGCGCTGGTTCATATGGGATCGTCCGTTCATCTGCTTCCGGCAAAAGGCATGACGTTGCCCTTTATAAGCTATGGCGGTTCTTCTCTTCTGGCGATAGCATGGGCGATGGGGATGGTGCTGGCATTAACGCGGCGACAGGTGCGCTCTTCCATTGCAAGGGGGAGTGCCCTATCTAAAAGAGCGTATGGAACAGGGAAAATATAAAAGGGACAATATGGGCGAAGATTTCGATAGTAAACTCATTCTTCTCAGTGCCGGTGGTACAGGCGGCCATATGTTTCCAGCGGCAGCGCTGGCGCAGGATCTTGTCTCGCGGGGATATCGGGTGGTGCTTGTCACAGATCCGAGAGGAAAAAAACATACCGCCATTTTCAAAAATGTGCAGGTCTATGTCATTCAGGCAGGGACATCCGGCGCGGGATTCCTTGGAAAAGTGAAGGGTACGGCAGGGCTGGCAACCGGACTGGTGCAGGCCTTCCGGCTCCTGAAAAAAATTCGCCCTGATGTAGTTGTCGGATTTGGTGGTTATCCGTCTGTTCCGGCTGTATTTATGGCGCAGCGTTTTAAGATTCCGACCATTTTGCATGAGCAGAATGCGATTTTAGGCCGCGCCAATGTGTTTTTGGCGCCTAAAGCCGACCGGATTGCACTGTCAATGATGCAGGTGCAGGGGATTGAGGAGGTTGATGCCGTGCGAAGCGTTTTGACTGGAAATCCGGTGCGTGAGGAAATTGCCGCGCTTTATTCAAAACCCTATCCGTCTTTGCAGCCTGACGGGGTCTTGCGGGTTGCGGTACTTGGGGGATCGCTTGGGGCACGTGTTTTTTCCGAAATTCTTCCCGCCACTTTTGTAAAACTTTCTGCGGCACATCGTGCGCGTTTGGATATCATCCAGCAATGCCGCGAGGAGGATCTGGAGCATGTACGCAGTGCTTATGAACAGGCCGGAATTAAAGCGCGTCTGTCTCCGTTTTTTGAGAATGTGCCCGAAATTCTTGCGCAGGCGCATCTGGTGATTGCGCGTGCCGGCGCCAGTACGGTTGCCGAGCTTACAACAGCCGGACGGCCTGCTATTTTTGTGCCTTATCCGCACCATAAAGACCAGCAGCAAAAAGTAAATGCCGAAACTGTTGCTGATGCAGGCGGGGCGTGGGTGATGACACAGGAAGGGTTTACCATTGAAGCGCTGCGGACAAGGATTGAAATCCTGCTACAGAATCCTGAAATTCTGTTTCGGGCGGCGGAAGCGTCTCGAAGTTGCGCGAAACCTGATGCTGCACGGCGGCTGGGGAATCTCGTTACCGCCATAGCGTCCGGGTGGGACAAAAATGCCGTGCAATCCTTTGATCTGACACAGGGGCGCGAGGGGTAGGAAAGAGAAAATCTATATTTCCTGCCCGAGCGGACGATCAAGAATTTCTTTGATACAATCATCAATACTGACTTCTTCAGTCACGCATTTATGGACGATTTCCGCTATCATCATGTCTACGGCATGTTTTTTAGCGATTGTTTTAATGGCAGCGGCTGTATGAATGCCTTCGGTGACCGCTTTTCCCTTACGCTCCTCCATGATCTGGTTCATGGTTTTTCCCTGCCCGAGCAAGACCCCAAGCGAGTAATTCCGTGATTGCATCGACGTGCAGGTGAGCATCAGATCGCCAACGCCGCACATCCCCATTAATGTTTTCTTACGGGCACCCATGGCCGAGGCGAGGCGCCCCATCTCGGCAAGACCGCGTGTCATAAGAGCGGCACGGGCGCTTTCTCCCAGATTGCGCCCCATGACAATGCCGCAGGCAATAGCAATAACATTTTTAACGGCGCCGCCAATCTGGGTTCCGATAACATCATCTGTAATATAGGGTCGTAAGTGTTTGCTGGCCAGACCATCCCGGATTTCCTGCGCAACATCCTTGTCTTTGGCCGCAATGGTGACGGCGCTGGGAAGGCCGCGTACAACTTCACTTGCAAAGGTAGGGCCGGTTAAAATTGCAATGGTGGCATTGGGAACTTCTTCCTCTGCTACTTGTGACATTAAAAGCCCGGTGTTTATCTCGATTCCTTTGGAACACAAGACAACAGGTTTTCCTTCGGCAATATCACCTTTAAGAGATTCAAGCGTACTGCGTATATATTGCGCAGGGGTTACGATTAGTATCGTATCGCAATCAGCTGTCTCAGCCAGACTATTCGTGGCTTTAATACGTTGATTAAGTTGAATTCCCGGCATGAATAAAGGATTTTCATGTCTGGTGTTGATGGCTTCGACCGCGTCTGGTTCCCGCGCCCAGATTGCAACGTCTAGTCCGCCATTGGCAAGACATTGCGCGAGCGCTGTTCCCCAGGCGCCTGCACCGATAATGCCGATTTTTTGCATCAAGAAACCTCTATGTTGTTTCAACCTGCTTTTGGTATCCCGCTTCCGGATCAAGCGGCCATCGCGGCTTTGCCGCAATATCAAGTTTGTCTGTCATGCCTCTGCCCAGGCGCTCTACCCCCGCCCAGGCAATCATCGCGGCATTATCAGAGCATAGTTTCGCCGGAGGTGCAATAAAGGACATATGGTGACGTGCCGTCAAGTCTTTTAATGCCGTGCGAAGGGCATTATTCGCTGCGACACCGCCTGCAATCACAAAAGCGGGGGTTTGACTTTCATTATTTCCAAGGAATTGTATAATGGCATTTTCGCAACGATCTACAAGTGTTTCACAGACGGCGTTCTCGAATGAGCAGGCCAGTGCCGCCACATCATTCATCAATAAAGTGCCGGGGGGAGGTCTGTCTATATGAAGGCGTACAGCCGTTTTAAGACCGGAGAAAGAAAAGTCACAGCCTGTCCGCCCTTTCATCGGGCGGGGCAAAGGAAACTGTTCACGGGCGGCTGCCGGGGTAAGGCACTGCCGTGCCGCTTTTTCAAGGTGAGGGCCGCCCGGATAGGGTAACCCCATCAGTTTGGCCGATTTATCAAAACATTCACCAAGGGCATCATCAATTGTCGTTCCCAGAAGACGGTAATGCCCGACATCATGGACAATCAGAATTTGCGTGTGGCCGCCGGAGACAAGCAGTAAAAGATAGGGAAATGCGACTTTATCGGTTAAGCGGGGGGTTAAAGCGTGAGCCTCAAGATGATTGACTCCGATAAAAGGCAGGTTGCAGGCTGCTGCAATTGCTTTGCCGGTCATCATCCCGATCATGACTCCGCCAATAAGGCCGGGACCGCAGGTTGCGGCAATGCCATCAAGACCGGATAGCGCCACTCCCGCATCTTCAAGGGCGGCCTCAACCAGTTTATGAATATTTTCAAGATGGGCTCTGGCTGCAATTTCCGGCACAACGCCGCCAAAAACCCTGTGTTCGTCAAGCTGGCTCAGAACCAGATTTGATAAAATTGTGCCATTGTCCTCTACAATGGCCGCTGCTGTCTCGTCACAGGATGTTTCAATACCCAGTATTCTCATCAGTTTTCTCTGTCTTTCATTCGTCGCGGCAAGAGCTTGCAGGAACTCCTTTTTTTATGTAGAATAATAACTGGTCATTCGTCAAATTTTATCAATAATTAGTACTTTGTTAATCAAAAAGTAACTATTCCAAGTGTACATTATTAATATAGCTCTGAAAATTATGCAATTTGCGTAAAATGCGTTTTTGTAAAGACGTCAGAAAGCTGTATAGGAGCTGGAATTGATTCGTATAGGTATGTAATGGATATTCGCCCTGTTTATAAAAAACTGTCTGCCTTTTTACTGCCATTGGCAGCAGGACAGCTATTTTTTAGTGGCAGGGCATTTGCAGGAAGTTATACGATTGGTGAGGTTGTTAATAATTTTATTTTAGGAACCCAGAACAGCCAGCCGATTTTTCCTGCGCTCTGTTATTTATTTGGTCTCTTTATCGGGGTCTGGGCGATTGCCAAACTTTACGAGCATGTCCAGAATCCGCAGCAGGTGCCAATCTGGGAGTTTATAAAGAAAACACTTGTTGCCGGCTGTCTGTTTGGATTGCCGATTATTGTAGAGGTTGTCCATAACACATTTATGGTGAATGCGAATAGTTCCGATAAGGGTCTTGTTGTTGATGGCTGGGCCGGCGCGACAACAGGTGGCGGGCTTGATAAAATGGTTGTCGCTCTGATGAATGATAGTTATAAGCCTGTCGGTAATATGCTGATGATGTTTTGTTATTTTGCCGGCATCGTTCTGGTGATTATCGGCATTATGCGCCTGATGAAATCCGCGCAGGAAGGTCCGCGTGGTCCGGGAGGGTTCGGAACGATTATGACATTTCTTGTTGCGGGTATTTTACTCTCCGCTGATGAAATGATGGCGGTTTTCTCAAGAACCCTGTTTACAACAAGTGATGTGGATGTGACTGCCAATCTCACATTCAGTGCGGGTTTGACAGCCGTTGAAAATGATCATGTTATGGCTGTGATTAGTGCGGTTTTGGCGTTCGTCATGATTTTAGGATGGATCAGCTTTATTCGTGGCTGGTTCATTATAAGGGAGGTTGCCGAAGGTAGCCAACAAGCTTCTCTTATGGCTGGCATGACGCACTTGTTTGGTGGGGCTTTGGCCATAAATCTTGGCCCGGTTCTGAATGCTGCCCAGGAGACTTTCGGATTGGCGGCAATTGGTGTAAACTTTAGCTAACGAATGAACGAAACGAACGACTAACGAACGAACGAAACTAACGAACGAACGAAACTAACGAACGACTAACTAACGAACGACTAACTAACGAACGACGAATGAACTTAACTTTTTAGAGGAGGATCTTGATATGTTTAAACGATTGAATAAAGGCTCGATGAAAATGGGAGCAGCGCTGATGGCAGGTGTCTTCATGGCATCCCAGCCAGCACATGCGAACAACTTTGGTAGTATTGCCAGTAACATTACAACCTCTATTGCCAGCGTTCCGGGCTTGCTGACCGGTATGGCGTATTTGTTCGGTATTCTTATCGGTGTTCTTGGTATTATGAAGATCAAGGATCACGTCGAGAACCCGGGGCAGACTCCGCTGAAAGACGGCGCGATTCGTCTGGCAGCCGGTGGAGGTCTTTTTGCCTTGCCGATCATTTACGAAGCGATGAAAATGACTGTCGAGCCTGCAGCAGGCGCGAACGTTCAGGCTGCTTTGCTTAACCAGGTTGACTTTAACGTTGGTGGTTAAGAAGGTAAATGCGTAATCTTACGATCATTCCGGGCATTGCGCGCTCTGTGCGCAGTGCCCGGACTGCGTCTTCTGCAGGATCCGGACAGAAACTGACACCGGAACTCAGGCAGAAGATTTTTGAACGTGACGGGCATAGCTGCCAGTGTTGCGGGTTCAGGTCTGTCAAGTATCAGGATGTTTATTTCCGCAATGGTATTGTCTCTGATCCGAGACCTGATAATATGGCGACCTTGTGCATATTTTGCCACCAGTGCTTCCATCTGGATTCTGTCAGTGAAATGCGTTCCGGTGTTCTGATCTGGTTGCCGGAAATAGAGCAAACGGATTTGCATCATATTGCCCGTGCTGTTTATGTTGCACGTATCTCTCAGGGACCGATTGCCGATGCGGCAAGGCGTTCGCTTGAAGTTTTGATGCATCGGCGCGAAGAGGCGCGCCGGAGGCTGGGGACAGATGACCCTTTTATTCTGGCAACGGTTTTACGTGATTACATCACCCAGAAAAGCTATGAATCCCGAAAAGTCAAGCTGGAGGGGCTAAAGCTGTTTCCTCTGGATCGTCGTATTATCAAGGAATCTGATCTTGAGTTTAACCAGTTTCCACAAATTCTGGCCTATTGGCGCTCCAAGGATGGCCCCTTCGGGGGGAAGGTTCCCAAGGACTGGATTAATCTATATAAGGAAATCAGGAGAGACGCTGCCTGATATGATGTCCCATGATGCATTTTTCTTGTAAAAAATGAAATAAAATACAGAAAAATAATAAACGGGACTATGTCTGTTGTCGTTTAGGCTATATATTATTTAATAGTGGCATTCTGCCTGATTCTGTATTTCTGGATAAAAATATTTTATGAACTGGTTCTATAAATTCATCGTTCCGTTTCAAACCTTTCTTCGGCAGTCGATGGAAAGCTTTATTCTGCTGGAAACATCAGATGATGAATATACACTGGCTGGAAAAGACGGATCGCTGATAACTTATCTGAAGGTTGATGGCAGTAAACAGGTTATCGGGGATCAGGAATATCAGCATCTCGTTGAGGGCGCGACAATCAAGATTGGCGCCCGTTTTGACCGTCGTGGTCATGCCTTGCAGGTTTATTTTTCCCGCGATCCGACCCGCGTTCTTCCTTATTTGAAAAAAATGGTCTCTCCTAGTAGAAAAGCTGCGGAAAATGCAGGATTTGATCTGGATGATCTGTTTGCGGAGCGTGTAAATCATCTCTCGAAATTCGTGACTTATGAAGAATGTTATTTTGTACTCTGGACCAGGCCAAGTATTCTTACAAAAAACGAGATACGGCGTGCGGCAAAGGATTCAAAAAATATCAAATGGCTGAATGCAGGTTATGCCCAGTATCCTCTTGCCGCGCTGGATGCTCTGCGTTCGCGGCATAAAAGCTATTCATCGGCTGTGGTTTCTGCACTGGATGAATTGGGAATTAAATCGTCCAAAATGGAAGTTCATGAGGCTTTGAGCGCCGTCAGAAGCAATCTCTACCCCGGTAAAGCCCATGAAGGCTGGCGTGCCTGTCTTCCGGGAGATTCTATTGCACCACGCGCTCCTCAAAGCAATAAAGATATGTCGAACATTATGTGGCCGCCTTTATCACAGCAGATTTCTTCGGGGGATGCCCGTGTTATTGACAGAAGCATTTGTCAGATCGGTGATTTATACTGGGCTGGTATTGATATGGTTCTGGGTCCTATGGATGCCATGCCTTTTTCACAATTGCTCAATCGTCTGTTCGAGGCGGATATTCCCTGGCGCATTTCATTTCTGATGGAGGGCGGCGGTGCCTCTTCTACGGCATTCCGTGCTTTTGCCTCTACCATTCTTGGCGTTACAAACTCCCTGAACAAACAGATAAAATTCTCGCTTGAGGCACTGGAAATGCTGTCACGGCGGGAGCCGATTATCAAGCTGCGTATTTCGCTTGCGACATGGACATCCGATATCAAGGATGTTGATAGTATCAATAATCAATTATCGATTCTGATTCAGGCCATGGAAAGCTGGGGATACTGTCAGGTCAGCGAGTTTTCGGGTGACCCGATCGATTGCGTAATGTCTTCGGCCATGGGAATACATTGTTCAGGAACTGCGCCATCTGCTGTTGCCCCGATGTTTGAAATCATGAAACTGATTCCATGGCAGCGCCCCTCCAGTCCTTTTGATACGGGTGCTATTCTGTTAAGGACGCCGGATGGGAAGCTCTGGCCGTACCAGACGGGAAGCAGTGTCACCACAACATGGTTTGATCTCGTATTTGCGCAGCCGGGTGCTGGTAAATCGGTGCTGTTAAATACGTTGAATCTGGGGACGTGTTTGTCTCCGGGGATCAGTAAATTACCTTACGTGGCTGTTATTGATATTGGTTCTTCTTCATCGGGAATGATTTCTCTGGTGAAAGAGGCCTTGCCACAAAACCGTCAGCATGAAGCCGCTTATTTCAGGCTGCAAATGGCGCACAAATTTGCGGTGAATGCCTTTGATACCCAGCTTGGATGCCGCTATCCGTTGATTGATGAAAGAAGTTATCTGGTTGAGCTGGTCACCTTGCTGTGTACGCCCCCGGGGCATGAAAAACCCTATGACGGCATTCAGCAGCTTGCCGGTTTGTGCGTGGATGAAATGTACCGCTGGCGTGATGATGTCGCCGCCAATGCTGAACCGCGCCCTTATTTGCCGCGCCTTGATCCGGAAGTTGATGAGGCATTGCAGAAATATAATGTGCATTTGCCATCCGATCCCTATTGGTGGGATGTTGTCGATAAAATGTATGATCTGGGTGAGCATCATATCGCAACTCTGGCACAAAGACATGCCGTTCCCACGATTAGCGACTCAATAACCGCCTCGCGCAGACCGCAGATCCGAACGCTTCTCGAGGAAACCTCCATCGGGTTCAGTGCGGAAACAGTGATTAATGCCTTCGAGCGTATGATTACATCGGCCATTCGCGAGTTTCCAATTCTGGCATCTGTTACACAGTTTGATATTAGCGACAGCCGTGTGGTTGCCCTTGATCTTATGGATGTGGCGCCGCAGGGTGACGAGGTGGCAGACCGCCAGACGGCCATCATGTATATGCTGGCGCGGCATGTTCTTGTCCGTAGCTGGTGGGTGGGGCCTGAATCTCTCCAGTTTATGCCGGAAAAATACCGTGACTATCATGAAGCGCGGATTCAGGATGTTCAGGAAACGCCCAAACGTCTTTGCTATGACGAGTTCCACCGGACAAGCAAGTCCAGTTCTGTCCGGAACCAGCTGATTCGGGATGTTCGTGAAGGCCGGAAACGCGGCGTACAGATTTTGCTTGCCTCCCAGCTTCTGGATGACTTTGATCAGGATATGATTGATCTGGCGACCGGGGTCTGGGTTCTGGGGTCTGCTATTTCTGAAAGTGCTGTCGAGAATGTTCGGGCGCGTTTTGGTCTGTCGGAGACAGCGCGCGAGATTATCCGTTATAAATTAACAGGGCCCAAGTCCCACGGCGCTCCGGCGCTTCTCGTTCTGGGAACGACCGAGGGACGTTATGAGCAGTTTCTTTATAACACGCTGGGCCCGATTGAGCTTTGGGCGTTATCCACCTCTCATGAAGATGTTGCCATCCGTAATCGCCTTTATAGTAAACTGGGAGCTGGCGTTGCCCGGAAGATTTTGGCAACGGCTTTTCCCGGTGGCAGCGCACGGAGCGATATTAAACGCCGGGTGATGATGAAAAGCGAATCAGAAAAAGAATCCCGCACCGCTTTGACGAGTGCTGTTATTGAAGAAATTGTTGCAGAGCTTGTCAGAAAGGCCGAAATTGCTGCAGAAGAAAAGGAACTGCAGAAATTTAGAAATGTGGCTATGTAGAGTGTAAGAATGGCCAGCAAAAAAAATGACAGAAAAGATAAAGATCAAACGGTAAAAGAAGACTTGAAAAAAAAGTCTCCTGCTCAAAGCGCCATGGAGAAAAAGAAGAAAAAAATTAAAAAAATAAAACGTGTGGCTGCGGGTGTTGTGCTGTTTCTCCTTTTCATTATCTGGTTCGGGATGCAGCCTTTAAAGGCAGGGAAGGGATATGGCATTTGCAGAACTTATGTAGAGCTGAATATCCGGTATCCGACAACATATAAAGTGCTTCAGTATGATGAATTTGGTTCTTCAATCCGTCTTTTCTATACTTATAAAGACGAATTCGGCGGAACGCGTTCTGATATGATAGAATGTATTCTGAAAGCGGATCCGGTTAATGGTTATGTGGCGGAGAGTATAAGTATTAATCGTAAGCCAATTGATTCTGAAAAGCTTGCCTATTTCAATCGTACAATCCCCGGAATTCTGGCGCAGAATCCCGATCTTGTTATTCCATCTCCTGTCGATAAAGATGATTTTCTTGCGCTCAGGCGTGAATGACTATTATCGTCAGACTGGTTCCCTGTTTGTTCGAGACTGTCTATGCCGTAAGAATGCGGGGAATTTTAAATGTGATATTCTCATCTGTTAAAGATGTCTCTCTGACAGTCACCGTAAAACGTTCCTGGAAGGCATCAATAACTTCCTTAACCAGAATTTCAGGCGCAGATGCGCCAGCCGTTAATCCCAGTGTCCGGATATCTTGAAGCTGTGGCCAGTCAATATCTGTGGCGCGCTGGACAAGAAAGGTTTTCCGGCAGCCATAGACTTTGCCAACTTCCACCAGACGGTTGGAGTTTGAAGAGTTTGGCGCTCCAATGACAACTAGCGCCTCGACACTTTCTGCTATTTTTTTGACGGCGGCCTGGCGGTTGGTGGTAGCGTAACAGATATCCTCTTTATGTGGCCCCTCGATAGAAGGAAAGCGTGTATAAAGCGCCCGGGTAATTGTGGCTGTATCATCAACGGAAAGGGTGGTTTGCGTACAGAAGGCAAGATTCTCCGGATTGCTAATGACCAGAGAATCCACGTCCCCCACTGTTTCTACCAGTATCACAGCCCCTTCCGGCAACTGCCCCATTGTACCGATGACCTCCGGATGACCGACATGGCCAATCAAAATAATCTGTCTGCCATTTTTGAAATGGCGTTCGGCTTCGCGGTGGACTTTACTGACCAGCGGGCAGGTTGCATCTATAAAAAACATTTGCCGCTGCTGTGCCTGTTCCGGTACGGATCTGGCCACGCCGTGCGCCGAGAAAATAACCGGCTGGCCATCATCCGGAATTTCATCCAGCTCTTCGACAAAGACAGCTCCTTTATCACGAAGGGCATCCACAACAAAGCGGTTATGAACAATTTCATGCCGGACATAAACCGGCGCGCCATATTTCTCCAGCGCTTTTTCAACGATTTGAATGGCGCGGTCAACGCCGGCACAAAAACCGCGTGGTCTGGCCAGCAAGATTGTTAAAGGTTTTTTATCCATAGCCTTTATATAGTTGGGTCTTGCCTAAATGGTCAAGCTCTCGTAAGCTTCTCGTCGTTATTTCCTTATATCAAGACAGAGGTTTTTCGATGATCGGTTTCAGAAATATAGCCCTGACGGCGGCTTTGATTATGACAGCAACGATATTCAGCGGCTGCGAATCGGTCGATACCGCCATGCAGGATCTAAAACAGAATATTGCAGCGCTGGATTTGTCTGCTCCTGAAGTGACTCCTGCGAATGAAGGGTCTTTCGATGCCAATGACGAGCAGTATAATGGCAGCACAGCGGCAGAATCCATGACGGCACAGGAAATCAGGAGGCGTAAGCCTGACGGGAGGATGGATCGGACAGGATATGCGGCTGCCAATCGTGTTCGCCCTTTGAATGCCAATGAAAAATGCCCACAAGTCACAATTATTAATGAGCTGGCAGCGTTGCATCAGTTTACAAATCCGGCAAAGCCGAGTCCTGCGGGAAGTATCTCCTCGATTATGATGAGTCATCTGGATACAAATTGTACCTATAACCGGAATAATGTTGTGGTAGAGCTTAACCTGACTTTTGAAGGGACTCTCGGTGCGCGGGCAAAAGTCTGGAATACGGATCGTGCGAGTTTTGCCTATCCCTATTTTCTGGCCATCACAACACCGTCCGGTACTATTGCGGCCAAGGAGATTTTTGCGATTGCATTTTCTTATGACAAGAATCAGGATACAGTTTCCCGTACTGAAAGAATCCGGCAGATTATTCCTCTGAACGGAGATTATAGTGCCCGGAATTCTATTTTGATCGGCTTCCAGCTGACCGGGGAAGAGCTTGCCTATAACAGATCCCTAAAAGATGTGATGGTTGTTCCATCGCAGGCGGCTGAAAAAACTGTGGCCAAAAAGCAGCCTGTTGCCCTGAAAAAGCCGGTTCCGGCAGCGCCTGCACATAAACCGGAAAGAGTGGTGGCTCCTCCTGTGCCTGTTGAACCCGAGCCCGTTGCCGTTATAGAAGAGGTCAGGGAAGAAGAAACGTCTCTCGTGGTCGAAGAGGAATCAGAGCAGGTTGTGACTGGCGAAGAATCTATTCTCGGGGAAGAGGAAAGTGTCCCTGTTGCCGAAGAGGAAGTGATAGAGGTCGCGCCTGTCCTGCAGCAGGAGGAGGAAGCACCAGCGGTCACGGATATCACAGCAGAGGATTAGCCGGTTTATGTCTGCCGTTTTTTCAGGCCAAGCCGTATGTCCCTGATTATGTTGGAAAGAGATCGCCGGAATCTGTAAAAAGCGATTTGCGGTCTGGAGACAAGCGAACAGGTTTTACCGCGTTTGTTCAGAACATCCCGCGTTTCCATGATTCCGAAATAGACATGATACGGGGATGTTCCGGGCATATAGTCGGTATGGCGGCTGAGATCGCATCCGAGCCATTCTGTCCAGAATCCGCGCTCCTCCATATAATGGTCACGGAAAACGGTCACCATCTTTTTAATCCGGTTTTTGACGGCTTTTTTATTGACGCCACTATCCAGCATCAGCGCGTTGGCCTTGAGAGCCTCGGAGAGCGGCCAGAGCCGTTTGGTATCGCAAATGATAGCGCCCGATAATTCAAGTTCATCATAAATACCGCCATATTTGGGATCCCAGCCTTTCGTGCTTGCCCATTCCAGCATCGGCTTGCACAGATCATCATAGCGCGTATTATTACCGCTGGTTCCGGCATGTTTTTTCAGAAGCCAGATCCATTCGCAGTAATGCCCCGGTTCGGTAATAATTTTTCCGTCCTTTGCCATCGGTTTTAAATCATCCGTGAAATATTCACTGAGAAGATTGTTTTCCGCATCATAGAAATAGTTCCGGAACAGATCGACAATTTCATCGGCCATTTTCATGTAGGATAAATCATGGAAGATCTGCACGGCGAAAAGGCAGGCCTCAAGCAGATGCATATGGCTTTCATGGCGGCGTGGCTGGTCACGTTTTTTTAAAGTGTTGTCCAGCCTTTCTACGAAGCCGGAAAGACCCGCCATGCGAAATCGGGAATCAATGAAATCCAGCGTTTTACGGGCGTAGACACGGGCGCGCTCATCACCGCTGGCCTGAAAATAATGCGCCATGGCAAAGATTGCAAAGGACAGTGTGTAAAGGTCGTAATCGGTATCCAGAGGGTGTCCGTCATCATCACAACTAAAAATCCAGCCGCCCGTTTCCGCAATGTTATAAGTGCGCACTATAAATTCAAAATGATCTGCAAGACCGGGAAAATCACGTTGTGTCCCTTGTACGAGAGCATGACTATAGACAGAAAGCTGGCGGCACTGGGTTACAAGCCGCCGTTGTCCCGTCAGAACCGGTTTGAAACTATGGCCAAGCCGCTCATAAAATCCGCCTGTCCCGGGAACGGAAAAAGCCTCGTACCATTTGGGAACCCAGCGCTGTAACAGCCTGTGAGACAATGTTTCAATCGTTGTATGGGTTCCGTGTGCCATGGTTCTATTTAACCACAGAGCGTCCCCGTTTTACAGGGTTTTCATACTTGTGTGGCATCATTTATTTGTTAATGTTTCTGGCAGGGATACAATTTTTAGTCATAATTTTCTTGCATAAACAATGTTAATTTTGTAAAAGTTGTATATTACGAAAAACCATAGGGACGTTTAGAAAATGTTAGAAAATAAAACAGTTTTAACTGGAATTAAGCCAACTGGTTCCCCGCACTTGGGAAATCTGGTGGGTGCTATTAAACCGGTTATTGATTTATCAAATAAGTCAAAACATTCCTATGTCTTTATAGCTGATCTTCATGCTTTAAATGGCCTTAAAGATTGTAATGAGATCCAGAAAAATACTTATGAGAGAGGTGGTCCCAGAAAATCGGACATGTTGCTAAGGTGGAATTCTGACATTAAAACGAAAGGGATCTACCGATATGACAAAAAGAAGAAATCACTCTCCTGCATTCAAAGCCAAGGTTGCATTGGAG
>Ga0210044_10000947_pt1 | contig 44266 bp, 42 predicted proteins | sample CryGey13umfilter_2_FD_183959 | JGI IMG/M metagenome (GOLD analysis project Ga0210044, IMG submission 183959) | Groundwater microbial communities from aquifer in Utah, USA - Crystal Geyser 4/9/14 3 um filter (SPAdes) (version 2) | ecosystem: Environmental > Aquatic > Deep subsurface >... | reverse complement strand
CGCTTGTAGTGGGTGAAGTCGGGATGGGCGAGCGCGGCCTTGAGCTTCTCGTGCCGCTTGCGGCTCTGCGCCTCGTGGTTCTGCGGCTGATCGTTCGGCCGGCCCAGCTCGTTGTGCTCGAGCCCGGTGGCGACATACATGCCGTCCTTGTCGCCGGGCACGGTACGGGGACTGATCAGGTCGTCGGTCAGGGCGTAGCGGCGGTAGGCGTCTCCGAGCTGGTCCTTCTCGGGCGCCTTCGACTGGTTGGGAGCGAACGGCGGGCGCGCCGGGAAGACGACCGTCTCGTAACGGTTCGAGAGGTAGAGATCGAGCAGCACGACGACCGGCGTCTGGTAGCGCTCCGCCATCTCGAACGCCTTGCCCGCGCAACGGTAGCAGCCTTCGACATTGGTGGGCGCGATGACGATCCGCTGGGCGTCGCCATGGCCGCCGTACACCGCGATGTGCAGGTCGGACTGCTCGGTCTTGGTCGGCATGCCGGTGGAGGGCCCCCCGCGCTGGGAGACGAAGATCACGCAGGGCACCTCGGCGATGACCCCGAGCCCGAGCATCTCGGTCATCAGCGAGAACCCCGGACCGGAGGTTGCGGTGGCGGCGCGTGCACCCGCGAAGCCGGCGCCCACGGTGGCCGAGATCGCAGCGATCTCGTCCTCGGTCTGCAGCAGGCGCGCGCCGCGCTTCGGCATCTCCAGCGCGAGTCGCTCCATGATCGAGGTCGCGGGGGTGATCGGGTAGCCGAAGTAGTTCTCGATGCCGGCATCGAGGCAGCCGCGTACGACCGCTGCGTTGCCGTTCATCATCTCCACCGCCGAGCCGGCCGCAACCGGGGCCTTCGGCACCGGACCGAACACCACGTCGTCGAGCTTGAACGTGTCCGCGCTCTCCGCATAGCCTGCGCGGAACGCGCTCTGCGCGCTCTCTGCGACTTCCGGCTTCTTCTTGAACTTGCGCGAAAGCGCGTTCAGAAAGGTGTCTTCCTGCAGCCCGCACAGACCGGCCAGGAAACCGAGAGCGACGATGTTGCGCGAGCGGTTGGAGCTGGTGGATTTCTCGGACAGCTCGCGCAGCGGCACCGCATAGGGCAACTGGGCCGGGCGCACATGTGCGCTGATGTGGCCGCCCTCGGCGAGTTGCACGATCGAGCCGCGTTCGTAGATCACGGCGCCGTAGTCGCGGACTTCGCCGACATGGGGAATCGCATGGCTGTCGTCGAGCGAGATCAGGACGTCCGATTGCGGCTTGAGCGAGTAGGCCTGCTCGGTGGTGACGCGCATGCGCGCGATGCACTTGCCGAAGCCGCGAATCTCGGGCGGATAGACGTCGAACGCGATGACCTTGTAGCCGAGACCGGCCATCACGTTGCGCAGGATCTCGCCGGCGGCGATCGTCCCGTCTCCCGCGCTCCCGCAGATCGCAATCTGGATATCGGTGCTCATGGCCTTCATTGGTATTCCCAGAACGGAGAATGGATCGCGCCCTCGGGCGTCAGGCGCAGATGCTCGTCCTGCACGCTCACCCAGGGGTCGTCCGCGCCAGTCATGTTGCGCGCCGCCAGCTCGCCCATCGCACGGACATTCTTCCACCCGTAGAAGAAGCGGTAGCGGTGCACCTCGTCCGACCAGATCTGGCAGACGTCGCCGGCGGCCCAGATCGCCTCGTCGGTGGTGCGCAGCCCCGGCGTGACCAGCAGCCCGCGCTCGATGTCAACTCCCGATCCGAGCATGAACTCCACCGAGGGCGTGAGCCCGAAAAAGGGCATGACGACATCGCCGCGAACCTCGCTGCCGTCTGCGAGCGCGACGCGGCGCGCCGAAAGTCCCTTCGCGCCGGCCTCGACGGCCGCGATGCCGCCGGCCGCACGCCCGTCGATGACACGCATGCCCATGTGGTCGAGCGCGGCGAGGAAACCGGCGCGCTCCGCGTCCTCGACCTCATGCGGCCAGAAGGCGTGATCGTCCGCGATGAGCGTGACCTGGTGACCGGTGTCGATCAGCGTGCGGGCGAGGTCCAGGCCGATCATGTCTCCCCCCAGCAGGATCGCATGCCCGCCCTCGGGCAGCGCGTTGGCCGTGCGCAGCGCCTCGGTATAGCTGGAGAATGGATGCATCAGCGCACGATAGTCGGTGAGCTCCTCGGGAACGTAGCCGCGCCCGCCGGAAGCCACCAGCAGCGTGTCGAAGGCAACCTCCTCCTTGTGGTCGAGGACGATCACCCGCCGCGCGGAGTCCACGGCCGCGACGCGGTTCAGACGCCGCACGCCGATCCGGTTGTTCTCGTAATACTCCGGCGGCTGCACCAGGAACTCGCGCCAGTCGCGCACCCCGCGGAACACCTTGGGCAGGTCGTAGCGGTTGTAGAAGAGCAGGCTGGAGAGCGTCAGGATGGAGATTCGGCTGTCGGGTTCGCGTTCGCGCAGGGTGGCCGCGGCCTGGCTGCCCGCCACTCCGCTGCCGATGACGATGTGATGGCGTGATGGGTTTCCCATGATTCAGACGTCCGCGTCGACCAGTTCGCAGCGTGAGATCGAGATGCACTTCACCGGGCAGGCGGTATAGCACTGCCCGCAGCGGATGCACTCGTTGTTGTCGATCCAGATCGCCGCGACCTGGCTCCAGTCACGCGTCTCGGTGAGCTTGCGGATCGATGCGTCCTCGCCCCGCTCCACGCCGTCGACCATCTTGATGCAGTTGCGCGGCGCGACATCGATGCACGCGCGGCAGAAGATGCAGCGATCCACGTCGATCTCGTAGCGCAGGTTGCAGAGGTAACAGCGCTTGGCCTCTTCGAGCGCGTCGGTCGGCGCGTAGCCGAGTTCGACCTCGCGCCGCTGATCGCGTGCGGCGAGCGCCGCCGTGGGCATGTGCTGCCGGACGATGAAATCGAACGCGCGGCTGCGCAACGGGCGCTCGACCGGCGTGATGCGCACCACCGTCCTGCGCCGCTCGCGGCCCATCAGCCAGGCGTCCATCTTCCGCGCGAGCTCGCGCCCGTGCCCGACCGCCTCGATCGCGGTGGAAGCGCCGCGCACATAGTCGCCGGCCGCGAACAATCCGGCGTTCGAGGTCATGCCGTTCTCGCCGATCCGGACGTTGCCCCAGCGGTCGAGATCGAGCTTGACGTCGAGATGGTCGTTCACGGTCTGCTGGCCGATCGCGACGATGATCGTGTCGCAGGGCTCGACGAATTCCGAGCCCTCGATCGGAATCGCCTGCCGCCGGCCCTTGGCGCGCCAGCCGCCGAGCCGGTTCTGGACGAACTCGACGCCGGTGAGCCGTCCCGTCTCGTCGACCTGGAGCCCCACCGGCGTGCGCAGGCCGCGGATGCGGATGCCTTCGCGCTTGGCCTCGAAGATCTCCTCCTTCGCGACCGGAATGTACTCCTCGGCGGTGCGGATGTGGATGACGACCTCCTTGCCCCCGAGGCGAACCGCCATCCGCGCGCAGTCGAGCGCGGTGAAACCCGCGCCGACTACCGCGACGCGCTTGCCCACCCGCTTCTTGCGACCGCGGTGCAGATCCATCAGAAAATCGAGACCGTATTCGACGTCTGCGCAGGCGCCCGCGAGATCCTCCTTCTCCCAGCGGCCGCGAAGCGGAAGCGGACTGGCCGCCATGCAGCCGGTCGCGAGCAGGACCGCGTCATATTCGCGGAGGAGCTGCGCGATCGGCGTCTGCCCGTGTTCCTTGCCCACTTCCACGCCGGTGTGCATCTGCGCGCCCAGCCGCAGCGCGTTGTGAAGCTCGACGTCGAGGACGCCGCGCGGCAGGCGGAACTCCGGGATGCCGTAGCGCAGCATGCCGCCCGCGCGCTCCTCGCGTTCCAGGATCGTCACGTCGTGGCCGAGCAGCGAGAGGTCATGCGCGGCGGCGATCCCGGCCGGTCCCGCGCCGACGATCGCCACCCGCTTGCCGGTGGGGGCGTAGAGCCTCTCGGTGATGCGGTGCCCTGAGTCCTTCATGTCGGCCGCCACCCGCTTCAGGTGGCAGATCGCGACCGGCTCGCCGTTGCCCGGCCAACCGTGCCGGCACGCGGCCTCGCACGGCCGCGAGCAGATGCGCCCGAGCACGCCCGGCAGCACATTGGCCTCGCGGTTCGTCTCGTAGGAGCGGCCGTAGTGCTCCTCGACGATCTGGCGGATGTAGGCCGGGACGTTGGTGCCGGCCGGACAGGCGCTCTGGCACGGTACGTTCTGGTGTACCCAGGCGATGTCGCGCGGGTCGACCGAAACGATCTCCTCCCGCGCCTCCGTGGGCTGCGCGCCAGACTGCGGCGGCCCGAGCAAGGCTGCGCCCGACATGGACTCTTCCCTCCGGCTTTTGCGACCGTTCCGGTCGCGGTCCGTTCAATGGTTCTTTTTCATGGCGACGGGCGCGTTCTCCGCTCGCCGCACTGCACCATCAACTTTACCGACGAGAGGATAACACCTCTTGATGCGAATCAAATGCCGCCGCTTCACGTTCGCGGCAACTGGCAGCGCAAGCGCCTGAGTTCCTCCTCCAGCGCCTCGATGCGCTCGAACAGGGTGAACGCAAGCAGCATGCCCGCGTCGTTGAGCGCGAAATCTGAGCGAAGCCGGCCCGCCCTGCGCACCTTCTCGATCGCGCGCAGGCTGCACCGCCAGCCGCGCCCCTCGGGGCGAAGCTCGACCAGCCCGGATTCGACCAGCACACGCAGTGAGTCCCTGGGCAGGCCCGAGAGACCCATCAGCTCGGGCAGCCCGATCGGACCCTCCTCGAAAGACGCAATCCAGGCGTCGAATTCTTCCTCGATTCGCATCTCAGGCTCCGCGGAAATGGCGGCGCGGGTCGAAACTGGAGCTCCGCGCCAGTTCCTCGAACAGGGAACGCTCGCGCTCGCTCGGTGACGGCGGCACCGCGATCTGAATCACCGCATAGAGATCGCCGTGACCCCTGCCACCGGGCCGCGGCAGGCCCTTGCCGGCCAGGCGCAGCTTCTGCCCGGCACGACTGCCGGCCGGAATCTTGAGGCGCGCCTTGCCTTCGAGCGTGGGGATCTCGATGTCGGCGCCCAGCGCGGCTTCCCAGGGAGCGATCGGAACTTCCAGCCAGGCATCGTGGCCGCTGGTCCGGAACAGCGGATCGGGGAGGAACACGACCGTCAGATACAGGTCTCCCGCGGGACCTCCCCCCGCGCCGTGCCCGCCCTTGCCGGGCACGCGCAGCTTCTCGCCGTCGGTCACGCCGCGCGGAATGCGCACCTTGACGGACCGCTCGACCGCAGTCATGCGCCCGCTCGCGTCCCATTCCGGGATCGCCAGGCGGAAACTCGCTTCCGTCCCGGTCAGTGCCTGCCGGAGAGGAAGCTCCACCGTGGCGTCGATGTCCTGACCACGCATCGCGAAGCCGCCGCCTGCGTGCCCGCGACCGCCGCCGAACAGCTCCGCGAAGAAGTCGCTGAAACCCGCCCCCTCGGGGCCGAATCCGGATCGGGTCCGGCCGAAACGCTCGCCCCACTCGGGCGGCGGCCGGAAATCCTGGCCGGGCCGCCATGCCCCGAGCTGGTCATAGGCGACGCGCTTCTCGCGATCCTTGAGGACTTCGTAGGCCTCCTGGACCTCCTTGAAGCGATCCTCGGCATTCGGCTCCCGGGATACGTCGGGATGAAACTTGCGCGCCAGCAGCCGGTAGGCCTTCTTGATTTCCTCGGGCCGGGCGTCGCGCGCAACGCCAAGCACCTTGTAATAGTCCTTGTACCGCATCGGTCACGCCGCGAGCTTCGGCATGGCCGGATTATCCCCCGGACGAGTCTTTCCGGGAAGCGCGATTACACGGTGAAGCGGTTCGCGACCTGGTTGAGATTTCCGGCAAGCTCTTCCAGCCGGCGGGCTTCCTCGGCGGCCTGCGCGACCGCCGCGCTGTTCTCGCCGACCATGCGCGCGAAGCGCTCCACATTGCGGGCGATGTCGTTGCTGGCGATCGTCTGCTGGCGCACCGAAGAGGCGATCTCGCCCATTCCCGCGCGTGTGTGCGAGACTTCCCCGGTCGCCGCTCCGAGCACCTCGCCCATGCGGTTCAAATAAGCCTCGCTGGAATCCAGCGCGGACCTCCCGTGCTGGATCGCGCCCTCGACCTTCTCGGACTTCTCGGCCAGGGACTGGGTGACCTTGTCGATCTCGGCTGCCGCGACCGCCGACTTCTCCGCGAGCTTGCGCACCTCGTCGGCGACCACGGCGAAGCCGCGACCCTGCTCGCCGGCGCGCGCGGCCTCGATCGCCGCGTTGAGTGCGAGCAGATTCGTCTGGTCCGCGATGTCGCGCACCTGGCGCGTCATCGTCATGATCGCCTGTGCGCTGCCGATGAACGCTTCCGCCGCGACTGCAACGTCACCCACCGCCGATTTCACCTCGTCGAGCTCTCCGATCATGGAGGACAGGCTCTCGTTGCCCTCGCGGGTCTTCTCCAGGCTCGCGGCCGACTGCCGGTCGACTTCGCCGGCGCTCTCCGAAACCTTCTCGATGGCAGCCGACATGCCCTCGACCGCAGCCGCGGCATGCACGGCGGCGTCGTTCTGCGTGGCGCTGCCGGCGCTCAGGGACGACGTCATGCTGGAGAACTGCGCCGCGCTCCCGCTGAGCTGGGCGGCCGCGGCGCGGATCTGCGTCACCATCTCGCGCAGGCGCGCCTGCATTCCCGCGATGGCCCCGAGCAGACTCTCGCTGTCGCCGGCGCGCGTCTTCACTTCGAAGGCGAGATCGCCGGTCGCCACACGCTTGACCACCTCGAGGGCGTATTGCGGTTCGCCCCCGAGCATGCGCAACAGGTTGCGCGCGAACAGGACGAAGGCGAGCAGCCCGCCCAGCGCAGACACGGCGACGATGGCGAGCATGCTCCAGCCGGCGGTGCGTTCGCTCTTCCCGGTGGCCGCAATCGCCTCGTCGGCGCGCTCCCGCGATTGCCCGGTGATGGCCTTGCGCAGGGCGTTCATGGAGTCCTGCACGCTCGCGTCCCCGGCCTCCGCGTCCCCGACTCCGGCCAGGTGCTCGATCGCCTGGGCGTTGAGCCGCGTGCCCTCGTAGGGCCGCAAGGCGCTCCGGTAGCGCTCGGTGAGCGCCGCATGGCCCTGGATCAGCGACCGGATGGCGTCCGCGTTGAGGCCGAGCACCGGGGCGAGCTGCTCGAGTTCGCCCAGGTATTTGCGCACTTCCGCGCTCTCCGTTTCCAGCGCGGACAGATAGCTGCGGCGCTCCGCGGGCTCGGCACCGCGAAGCAGGAGATCCTTCCATGTGCGCTCCTCCAGGAGCAGATGGCGGTTCATGCCTGCGGCGACATAGATCGCCCGCGACCAGGTCTTGGTCTCCTGCAGATTCGAGACCGCGCTGTTGCCGAGGCGCGAGAACATGATGAGGCTGTAGCCGTTCGCGACGAGGGTCGCGATCGCCAGCACCGCCAGCACGGCGATGAGCCGGGCACGCAAGGTCATGGGTGGTCTCCTGTCCGATGATTCGCAGGCGCCGAGCTCCGGCCCGCCCGTACAGGCCGGCCGGCTGCGACGCCTCATGCACGCGGTAACGGCCATGGACGAGAGAGACTTTAGCCTGCCGCCAGGCGGGCCGTCGCGCCCGCGCACGGCGCACGCGGGCGGGGAGCGCGGAATTTCCGGCCCGGGCGCACGCGCCGCACCGGTCGCCTCAAGCTATCCATGCTTCCGGCGGAGTTTCACGGCGAAGTTGCAATCGCGGCTGCGCGCTGATAGATTACAAACGTGCACGCCTCATGCACATTTGCCCACGGGTCATCGCACCGCATGCGCGCAGCCGCATCCGCCCCCCAGCACACACAGGCCCTTCAGGTGGCCCAGCTCTACTATTACCAGGGACTGACAACCTCTGCCATCGCCGACGAGCTCGGCACCTCGCGTTCCACCGTGTCGCGCCTGCTGACCTATGCCCGCGAGAACGGCCTGGTCGAGATCCATATTCACGACCCGCTGGCGCACGCGGAAAGCATCGAGACGCGGATCAGGGAGCGGTTCGGCCTGCCGATCGCGAAAGTGGTGTCCGTTCCAGAGACCGCGGGCGAGCGCGCATGGCTCGATCGCGTCGCGACCCATGCGGCCGGGTATCTGAACACGCTCATCTCCGCCGATGTCGTGATCGGAATCGCCTGGGGAAACACCCTGCGCGCGATCGCGGAACGTCTCATCCCCAAGCACACCGTCAATGTCGATGTCGTTCAGCTCAACGGCTCGGGCACGGCGCGAAGCATCGACAACTCGATCGGAGCCGACATCGTGCTGCGCTTCGCCTCCAACTACAACGCCCGGCCCCATTCCTTCCCCGTTCCGGCGTTCTTCGATTACGCCGAGACGCGGGCCGCGCTGTGGCGGGAGCGCAGCGTGAAAGAACTGATCGGCCTTCAGCGCCGCGCCCGGATCATGCTCTTCAGCATCGGCGCCTTTTCCGGCCAGGTGCCGAGCCAGGTCCACAGCGGCGGCTTCCTCGGCGAGGCCGATATCCGCCGCCTCCAGCGCGACGGCGTGGTGGGTGATATCGCCACCGTGTTCTTTCGCGCCGATGGCAGCTATGAAGATGTGGCGCTCAATGCCCGCTCCAGCGGGCCGTCGCTCCGCCTGCTGCGGCGCGCGCGCCACTCGATCTGCGTCGCCTCCGGCACCGGCAAGGTGCCCGGAATCCGCGCCGCGTTGCGAGGCGGATACATCAACGAGCTGATCCTCGACGAACCCACCGCCCGCCTGCTGATCGAGGACGGTGCACCGGCTGCGCGGCGGGCGCGAGCGAGCTGATCCATGGCCGCCATCGACACGAACTGCGACCTGCTCGTCATCGGCGGCGGTATCAACGGCGCCGGCATCGCCCGCGACGCGGCCGGGCGCGGCCTCAGGACGGTGCTGGTCGAACAGGGCGACTTCGGCGGCGCGACCTCCTCGGCGAGCACCAAGCTCATCCACGGCGGCCTGCGCTATCTCGAATACTTCGCATACCGTCTGGTCGCGGAATCGCTCGCCGAACGCGAAGTGCTTCTGCGCATCGCGCCGCACATCGTCTCGCCCCTGACCTTCGTCATGCCCCATGTCTCCACGCTCCGCCCGGCCTGGATGATTCGCGCCGGGCTCTGGCTCTACGACCACATCGGAGGCGGGCGCAGCCTGCCGGGATCGCGCGGTGTCGCGTTGCGCGCCGGCGGCTATGGCGCCGGCCTCAAGCCGGAACTGAGCCGAGGTTTCCTGTATTCGGATGCCCGCGTCGATGATGCCCGGCTGGTGATTCTCAACCTGAGATCGGCGGTCGAGCACGGCGCATCCGTCATGCCGCGCACACGTCTCGTCCGTGCCGTGCGCGAGCAGGGGCGATGGCGCGCGACGCTCGAGGCCGTGCGCGACGGTCGTCGTTTCGAGTTGGGCGCGCGGGTGCTCGTGAACGCGGCAGGGCCCTGGGTCAGGAAGGTCATCGAGAGTACCGGCGGGCCGATCGAGAAGGCGGGCCTGCGCCTGGTCAAGGGCAGTCATATCGTCGTACCGCGGATTCACCCCGGAGAGCATGCCTACCTGCTCCAGAACACCGACCGGAGGGTGGTGTTCATGATCCCCTGGCAGGAGGCCTATACGCTGATCGGCACCACGGACGTCACCGTCCGGACCATCGCCGAGGCGCAGGCGATCGACGAGGAGGAAACGCGTTATCTGCTGGACGCCGTCAACCGCTACCTGCTCAGACCACTGTCCGGTCGCGACGTGGTCTGGAGCTACACCGGCGTGCGCCCGCTCTACGACGACGGCAAGTCCGATCCTGCGGCCGTCACCCGCGACTACACACTGGTCACCGACGAGCGCGACGGCGCGGTGCAGCTCGCCGTGTTCGGCGGAAAACTGACCACCTATCGCAGGCTCGCCGAAACGGTCCTCGACCGGCTGTCGCCCTGGCTCGCCGATCGGCGCGGGCCATGGACGCACGACGAAGCGCTGCCGGGCGGGGCATTCGATTCGGCCGCACGCGAGGCCACATCGCAGCGCCTGTGCGCGCGCTATCCGGGGCTGCCGGACGCGCTCGTGCGCCGCCTGTTCGGCAGATACGGGCTGTCCGTCACCGACGTGCTCGCCGATGCCCGGAGCCTCGACGATCTGGGCACGGATTTCGGTGGCGGCCTGTATCGGCGCGAAGCCGAGCACGCCATCGCCCACGAATGGGCGATGACGGCGGACGACATCCTGTGGCGCCGTACCAAGTGCGGCCTGGGAATGTCGCCAGCGCAGCGGGAACGCTTCGCCGCCTGGTTCGACGGCACCCTGGAGGCAGCGGCATGAAGGCGGACGACATCGACATTCTCGCGCATCTGCTGCTCGCGGCCTTCGCCGGCGGCCTGATCGGGATCGAGCGCAGCTACCATGGGCGCCCGGCGGGATTCCGCACGCATGTGCTCGTCTGCGTGTCTTCGGCGCTGTTGATGCTGGTCACGACCTACCAGGGCACCTGGTTCCCCGGCAACATCGACACCGTGCGCGTCGATCCGACCCGCATGGCGCAGGGCATCATGACCGGCATCGGCTTTCTGGGTGCCGGCGTGATCATGAAAGAGGGCCTGTCGGTGCGCGGCCTGACCACGGCGGCATCGATCTGGATCACCGCGGGCATCGGTATTCTCGCCGGCATCGGCTTCTATTTCCCGCTGATCGTCTCGACACTTCTGACGATCTGCACTCTGTCCTTCTTCCGCTGGATCGAGAACATCTTTCCGTCCTTCTACTATGCACATCACATGGTCCGCTTCCCCCGCGACAAGACGCTGCCGGAAACCGCAGTGCTGGACATCATTTCCAGACAGGGCTTCAGCGTCAGCAATCTCAGCTATCGACTCGACAAGAAGGGCAACACCTTCGAGTACCGGATGGTGATCCGGTCGAAGGACCGGGACAACGCCAGCCGTCTCGCGCAGGTGTGGAGTCTCAATGACACGGTGCTGGAATTCAGGATCATGCCGACATGAGTCCCTTGAGCGACGGGCCGGCGGTCGTCACGTTGCCGCAACATTGTCTGTATAGATTCGTGAAGGAATCGGGGAAGAACGGGACCGGGAGGATGCGGGATGTCCGCCATCGCGCTTGAACACGTAAGCAAGAAATGGGGAGCGCAGTTTGCGGTGCACGAGCTGAGTTTCGCGGCGCCGGCGGGCTCGTTCGTCGTGCTGCTGGGGCCATCCGGCTGCGGCAAGTCGACCACGCTGCGCATGATCGCCGGCCTGGATTCTCCCAGTTCCGGCCGCATCCGGATCGGCGCAGACGACATCACCGATCTTCCCCCGGCCAGCCGCCGCCTCTCGATGGTGTTCCAGTCCTATGCGCTGTTTCCCCATCTCGACGTGCGCGAGAACATCCTGTTCGGCATCAAGGTGCGCAAGGAGCCTGAAGCCGATCGCCCGCGCCGTCTGGCGCGCGTAGCCGAACTGCTCGGCCTTTCCGGTCTGCTGGACCGCAAGCCCTCCCAGCTCTCCGGCGGGCAGCAACAGCGGGTCGCCCTGGCCCGCGCGATCATTGCAGAAAAACCGGTGTGCCTGATGGACGAGCCGCTGTCCAATCTCGACGCCCAGTTGCGCCAGGAGATGCGGCGCGAGATTCGCGGACTCCAGCAGAGCCTCGGCATCACCATGATCTACGTCACCCACGACCAGACCGAGGCGATGAGCATGGCAGATCAGGTCATCCTGCTGCGGGACGGGTCGGTCGAGCAGGATGCCGCTCCTGGCACCCTGTATGCCGAGCCGGCATCCATTTTCGTCGCCCGCTTCATCGGCACGCCACCGATGAACATCCTCGACCTCGCTCCGGGCGGGAACGGCCTTGTCATCGCAGGCAGCCAGAGATTGGTTTATCGCGGGCGGCTTCCGCAGGACATCAAGCTCGGAGTTCGTCCGGAACACATTCGCATCGACCCCGACAGCGGGATACGCGCGACGGTCCGGTCGGTCGAGTATTTCGGCGCGGATACGGTCATCACGAGCAGCCTGGGCACCAACAGCATCGCCGCCCGCGTTCCGGGGAAACACGTGGTCGCAGCGGGCACGCAGCTTCCGCTGACCTGGGACACTTCCGCCCAGCATTACTTCGATGCGATCAGCGGGAAACGCACGGACGAAGTGGCATGCCGGATTTTGCAGCGCAGTCCAACCACAACAGAGGAGACGAGAGCATGAGACGCAACATGATCACCTTGGCAGCGGTCGCGGTCGCCCTGATTCTGAGCGCCTCATCGGCGCTGGCACAGAAGGTCGTCGAGCTGACACTTTATTATCCGGTGGCCGTAGGCGGGCCGGTCACCAAGACCATCGACCAGATGGCGGCCAGTTTCGAAAAGGACAACCCGGGAATCCGGATCAAACCGGTGTACTCGGGGACTTATCAGGACAGCATCGTCAAGGCGCTGACCGCGTACAAGAGCGGCCAGCCGCCGCATCTCGCGGTGCTGCTGTCGACGGACATGTTCACCCTGATCGATGAAGATGCCATCGTGCCGATCAGCAGCCTTGCGAACAGCGCCGACGACAGGAAGTGGCTCGACGGCTTCTACAAGAGCTTCATGCTCAACAGCCGCATCGGCGACAAGACATGGGGTGCGCCTTTCCAGCGTTCGACCATCGTGCTGTACTGGAACAAGAACCTGTTCAAGGAAGCGGGGCTCGATCCCGAAAAGGGGCCGGCCAACTGGGACGAGATGGTCGCGTTTGCCAGGAAGCTGACCAAGACCGAGGCCAGCGGCAACGTCGCCCAGTGGGGGCTGAAGATTCCGTCCTCGGGTTTCCCCTACTGGCTGTTCCAGGGACTGACCACGCCCAATGATGTCGTCCTGATGAACGAGGCGGGCACCGAGACGTATTTCGACAAGCCTGCGGTCGTCGAAGCCTTGCAGTTCTGGGTCGACCTGTCTGCCCGGCACAAGGTCATGCCCGGTGGCGTCATCGAATGGGGAACCACGCCCAAGGACTTCCTCGAGAAGAAAGTGGCCATGATCTGGACCACCACGGGCAATCTGACCAACATTCGCGCCAACGCCCGTTTTCCCTTCGGCGTGACGATGCTGCCGGCGAAGAAGCACCGGGGCAGCCCGACCGGCGGCGGCAACTTCTACGTATTCAAGAAGACCTCGCCCGAGGAACAGAAGGCTGCGCTCCGATTCATCAAGTGGGCCACCGCGCCCGCCCGGGCCGCCCAGTGGAGCATCGCCACCGGATATGTCGCGGTGAGTGCGGCGGCATGGGACACCCCCGAGATGAAGAAGTATGCGCGGGAGGTCCCCGCCGCGACCGTCGCCCGCGACCAGTTGCAGTATTCGGTCGCCGAGCTGTCGACGCATGACAACCAGCGCGTCACCAAGGCGCTCAACGACGGCCTGCAGGCAGCTCTGACCGGCGCGAAGACTCCCGAGCAGGCGATGAGGGATTCGCAGCGCGAAGCGCAGCGGATCCTGCGGGCCTACAAGCGTTAGGCGACACGTGCCCGGCGGCTTCCCTTCCGCCGGGCCGGCTCCTGCCGAGCATGTCACGCACATCGCCCCAGGTCACCGGCTGGCTGCTGCTGTTGCCGTCGTTGCTCCTGCTGATCGCCTTTACGCATTACCCGGCGGTGGCGACGATCTGGCACAGTTTCTTCTCGACCCCCAAGGGCGCCGTCCCCGCGTCGTTCGTCGGGCTGGAGAACTACCGGTTGATGATCGACGATCCGGTGTTCTGGCAGGCACTGTGGAACAACCTCTGGTTCGCGCTCGGCACCATTCCGATCTCCATCGCGCTGGCCCTGCAGATGGCGTTGTGGGTCAATGGCCGCATCGCCGGGCGCGGCTTCCTCCGCCTTGCCTACTTCACCCCCACGGTATTGCCGATGATCGCGGTCGCCAACATCTGGCTCTTCTTCTATACGCCGCAATACGGCCTGCTCGAACAGATCACCGGCGCGATGGGCCTGCCGAGTCACAACTGGCTGGGCAACCGTCAGACGGTGCTCGGGGCGATGATGATCGTCGCGATCTGGAAGGAAGCCGGATTCTTCATGATCTTCTATCTCGCCGCCTTGCAGCAAGTGTCGCCTTCGCTCGCCGAAGCCGCGGCACTCGAGGGCGCCTCGCGCCGGCAGTACTTCTGGAAAGTCCTGTTTCCACTCCTGATGCCGACCACGCTCTTCGTGCTGATCAATGCGCTGATCGACGCCTTCCGGATGGTGGATCATATCGTCGTGATGACCCGGGGCGGGCCGGACAACGCCAGCGCGCTGCTTCTCTACTACATCTACCAGGTCGGATTCGCGTTCTGGGATTCCGCCTACGCCGCCGCCCTGACCGTGGTCCTGCTCTTCGTTCTCGGGCTCACCGCTTTCGTCAAGTTCCGCTTTCTGGACCGCAGGACACACTACCAATGAGCACGGAGGCCGGCCGGAACACCGCGGGGCGGATGCTCGAACCGCTCGCCGCATGGCTGCTCGGCCTGTTGTGGCTGCTGCCGCTGGCCTATGCGGCGTGGACGGCCTTTCATCCGCCGGAGTTCTCGACACGGCTGGAGCTCTCGGCGCCGCTCACGCTGCAGAACTTCGTCAATGCCTGGCATGCGGCGCCGTTCGCACGCTACTTCCTCAATACCTTCCTGCTGGTGACGATGATTCTGTGCGCGCAGCTGATCCTGGTCACGCTGGCCGCGTACGCCTTCGCCCGTTTCGAATTTCGCGGGCGCGATGTCGTGTTTTTTCTGGTGCTGCTTCAGCTCATGATCATGCCCGACGTGCTGATCGTCGAAAACTACGCGACGATGAATTCACTCGGCTTGCGCGACACGATCGTGGCCGTCGGCCTGCCCTACTTCGCATCGGCTTTCGGCATTTTTCTGCTGCGGCAGACCTTCAAGACGGTGCCCAGGGAACTCGACGAAGCCGCCCGCGTGGAGGGCGCAAGCGCGCTACAGGTGCTGATGAAGGTCTACGTGCCCCTGGCCAGACCCGTGTATCTGGCCTATGCACTGGTATCGGTGAGTCACCACTGGAACAACTTCCTGTGGCCGCTCATTATTACCAACTCGGTGGAAACACGGCCGCTGACCGTGGGCCTGCAAGTGTTTTCGTCCACCGACCAGGGCGTCGATTGGTCGATCATCACGGCCGCCACTCTGATGACCTCCGCGCCGCTGCTGGTCGGCTTTCTGCTGTTCCAGCGGCAGTTCGTGCAGTCCTTCATGCGTGCCGGCATTCGCTGAGGAAACGGCCTCATGAAGCTCGTCACCTGGAACATTCAATGGTGTCGCGGATGCGACGGGCACGTCGATCCCCAGCGCATCGTCGAGCACGCGAAGCGTGCGGCCGACTTCGACGTGCTGTGCGTGCAGGAGGTGGCGGCGAATTTTCCGTCCCTGCCCGGCAGTCACGGCGAGAACCAGTTCGAGGAAATTGCACGGTGGCTACCCGACTACACCCCGATTCCCTGCCCCGCGGTCGATGCCCTCGCGCCGGACGGCAGCCGCCGCGCTTTCGGCAACATGATTCTCAGCCGCTACCCGGTGTTGCAGGTTCTTCGCCATCAACTTCCCTGGCCGGGCGATCCGTCGCCTACACGCAGCATGCCGCGTGTGCTGATCGAGGCCACGCTGGACGCACCCGGAGGGCCGGTGCGCGTCATGACCACGCACCTCGAATACTACTCGGCGCTTCAGCGCGCGTCCCAGGTCGAGGCGATTCGCGCGCATCACGCGGAAGCCTGCCAGTGCGATCGGACCGGCGGTGCGCGCGACAGGAGCGATGGCACGTATCGCTGGTTTCCCCGACCCCGTGCAGCGATTCTCACCGGTGATTTCAACATCCGACCGGATGACCCGCTGCACGCGAGGCTGCAGGCCCCTTTCGTGGGCGCCCGCGCTACACCGCGCCTCGCCGACGTATGGGTGAAGCGTCACCCTGAAGAACCACACCCGAATACGGTCGGCGTGCATGATCGCAGCCAATGGCCTGCGCCCTATTGTTGTGATTTCGTGTTCGCCACTGCCGGCCTGGCTCGAAAGGCGCAGGAGGTCAGGGTCAATTCCGATACGCAGGCCTCCGACCACCAGCCGCTGTTCGTGAATTTCCGTACCTGACGAACGTCTCGGCCCGGGATGGCATCCGTGGGCGACCGGCGCGGTCTCGCTCGCGCGAATTCGGGGCGACGGGCCGGCCGGCGGTCCGACTCCGGAGCGAACGGAAGTTGCCAGGCAATGGCGGACGACCAGCAATCCCCACTATTGCCAGCAAGCTGATCCCGAGGCAGTCGCTCAGCCGCAGCCCGCAACCCGGCACCGCCTTGCTCCGCGCCATGACTTGCTCCGCCGGGACGAGGCTTGAACCATGGCACAAAAACATCGAACCGACCCGTGTTGAGACCTGACCCGATACTGTCCGTTCGAGGCGACAGCAACACTACGACGCAAGACGCGATCCCGCTGCTTCGCAATTACTCACGAACTCGCGACAGACATCGTTCAACGCAGTTGAACGGCTATCGCAATCGGGCTATACTGTTGCCTCGCGAACATCCGGAGGTGCCCCATGAGCACGGTGATTCTTTCAGGCAAACGGCAAGTGGTATTGCCCGCCGAGCTTTGCCGGCAGGTTGCTCTTGCGCCGGGCACCCGCGTGCGCGTCGAGCTGGCCCCGGATGGGGACGGGATTCTGGTGCGCTCGGACCTTGCCGGAAAAAAGAAACCGGCCTCCGTGCTGTTCGACCGGATCGCCCACCGCGGCAAACCTCTTGTTGTCGAAGAGTTGCAGGGGCTGGCGATAGTGAAGAAGCAGGGCAGGTCATGATCTCCCTCGACACCAACGTTCTCGCCCGCGCCATTGCGGCCGAGACCGATGCCGACGCAACCACGACGGTGCAAAGAAAGCGAGCACAGACCCTGTTGTCGTCGGGCCGTCGGCTCTTTGTACCGATCACGGTGATCGAGGAACTGGAATGGGTGCTGCGGGGCGCCTACGGGATGTTGCCCGATGAAATCGCTGCCCTGTTCGAGGATCTGGTCGCCGTCGAGAATCTGACGGTTGACCGCGTTGCCGCGGTCATTCAGGCCATCGCATGGTATCGCCAAGGGCTCGATTTCTCCGACGCCCTGCATCTGGCTCAATCCGGTCTATGCACCGGCCTGGCAACTTTCGACAAGCGGCTCTCGAAGGCCGCGCGCCGCCTCGGCCTGAAGCCCCCGGTGTCGGCGCCGAGCTGAAGGGGAAATCGGGGACAGACCGCATTTTTCGATGGGAATCCTGCCAGCGGCGCGTCATGCGCCACGAAACCGTGGGCTGCCCCCTATTTCGCGCACGACATCGCGCAACGGCCAGGGAGCAGCTTCGGGGTCGGCCACGCGGCGTTTGCGGTCACGTCGATCCTTGCGTTCTCGAACCGGGAACGGCAGGTCTTGACATGAATGTCAAGACCTGACCCCATCGTCGCGCTTACAGCCTCACTCCGAGCCGGAAGCCGTCGGCGATCGCCTGTTCCAGGCCGCGCGGAATGAGCGCATCGCCCGCTCCGTGCAGCTCGTCGATCATCCACTCGAATTCGTGGAAGAGCTCGTGGTTGGGCTTGCGCGGCGCGGCGAGGATGACGCTGTCCGCGGGCACGAAGGTTTCGACCCCCTTGTCATCGACGACGCTCGCCCCCTCCGCCGCGATGCGCGTGATGCGGCTGGAGGTCAGGCAGCGCACCCCCAGCTCCTCGACCCACGAGGCATGGCGCCACTTGAACGAGGGCTTCACGTCTCCCGCGATGCGCCGCTCGCGCTCCACCACCGTGACATCGGCGCCGCCCGAGCGCAGCTTTTCCGCCACCGTGAGTCCGATCTTGCCCGCACCGATCACCACCACCCGCCTGCCCGGAACAGCGCGCCCGTGCGCCACATCGAGCGCATCGAGCAGCCGCTCGTGCCCCTCCACCGCCTGCATGCACTCGTGGTCGATGCGCGCCCCGCCCGCGATGACCGCCGCATCGTACTGGTGCAGGATGCTGCGCATGAACTTGGCATGGACCTCGGTGTTCAGACGGATCTCGACGCCGAGCTTGCCCGCCATCACCTCGTAGTGCGAGATGATCGAAAGCAGGTCGTCGGGGCGCGCCAGATCGTTGTTGGCGTAGGCCAGCAGGTTCCCGCCGATGCGCTGCGAGCGCTCGAACACCGTGACCTGGTGGCCGCGCTTCGCGCACGTGATCGCGCATTCCATTCCGGCCGGCCCGGCGCCGATCACCATCACCTTCTTCTTCACCGCCGCCGGCGTGACGTGGTATTCGGGCTCGACCTCGTGGCCGAGCGCGGGATTCATGGTGCAGGTGTAGGGCAGGTCGCGGAACAGGCGCGAGAGACAGTTGAGCGAGCCCACGCAGCGGCGCACCTCGTCGAGCCGGTCCTCGGCCGCCTTGTGCACGAGGTCGGGGTCGGCGAGCAGCGGCCGGCACACTTCCCAGAAGTCGAACACGCCGTCGCGGATGCAGTCGTTCGCCATGCGCGGGTCGGGCAGCCGGTTGCCGAAGGTGATGAGGGTGTCCGGGAAGGTCTTCTTGGCGCGCTCCGAGAGATGGTTCCAGTATCCCGGCGGAATGTCGCGGCCGATCGAGGATTCGGGCGCCTCCTGCCAGCCCACCGTGACGCTGATCATGTCGACGCCGGCCGCGACCGCCTGCCCCATCAGCTCGAAGCATTCGTCCTCGGTGTTGCCGCCCCAGCGGTCCATCAGCTCGGCGCCGTTCAGCCGCACCACCAGCGGATTGTCGGGGGTCGCTTGCTTGATCGCGTCGATCAGCTCGCGCATGAAGCGGCCGCGGTTCTCGATTCCGCCGCCGTACTCGTCGCTGCGCCGGTTGGTGAAGCGCGAATTGAAGCTCGCCAGCAGGTAGCCCATGAAGCTGGTGACCTCGGTGCCGTCGAAGCCGGCGTGCACCGCGCGCCGCGCCGCCTCCGCATGCTGGCGAACGCACTCGCGGATCTGCTCCTTCGTCATCTCGCGCGGCGGGCGGAAATGCGGCAGCGTCTGGGGCACCACCGAGGGCTGGACGCAGTAGCCCAGATCGATGCCGCCGTAGCGGCCGGCATGCAGAATCTGCTGGATCGCGACCGCGCCGGCGTCGTGGATGTAGCGGGCGATCTCCTCGAACTGGGGCAGGAACTTGTCGTCGTAGATCGCGACCTGGCGGAAGTACGCCTTGCCCTCGCCGAGCGGGTCGGGATACGCGCCCTGGTTGGTGATCATGCCGCAGCCGGTGCGAGCGATCACGCGCATGCGGGCGAGCTCGCGCTCGGTGATGAAGCCGTCGCGCGTGTTGTAGTTCGACACGCAGCAGGCGCCGTACTTGATGCGGTTCTTCGTCTCGAACCTGCCGAGCCGCCCCGGCTGGAACAGGTGCTTCAGCTTCGCTTCGCCTGGCTTCACCCTCGTCTCTCCGATTGCGCTTCGCTCATCGCAGCGTGCAGCACCGCCCCGCCGGATCGGCTCCGCATCGCGCCCGACCCGACCTGCACGACCCGAAACCTGGAACCTGGAACCTGAAACTCAATTCAACCCTTCGGCCTTCCGAACACCCGTGCGGCGAACGCCTCGTCGATGAGCGCCCCCTGCGCGGTGAGCTGGCGGTACTTCACGAAGTCGATCGTGTCCATGCCGGTGATCTTCTTGGTATCGAAGGCGTTGAAGCCCATCCAGGCCTCGAAGTTCATGTTGGCGGCGAGCCAGTGGCGTTGGGGCAGCTTCGACTGGTCCCAGAAGAACTTCTTCTTGGCGCGGATGCCGTCGATGGAATTCATCAGGCAGTGGGGAAAGAGGTTGGTGAATTTCCACAGCAGGCGATCGACTTCGGCATCGAGCAGTTCGAAATCCGTCGTGCATTCCGCGATCAGCGCCTTCGCCGCCTTCGCCCGCTCGGCGGCGACCGGCTCGCCATAGACGATCTCGCCGTCTTCCACCCAGGCGTCGGTGCGCACCAGCGGATTGCGCACCCAGCGGCCGTCCTTCTTCAGCACCGGCACGACCCTGGTGACCACACCCTTGGCCTTCATCTTGTAGGCGCTCCACATCTCGCAGGACACGCAGTTGTAGAGCGCGTCCTCCATCGACAGGTACCACGGCAGGAAGTCCGTGGACCCGCCCACCGGGGCGCTGCCGTGCCGCGGGCCGGCCTGGCCGTAGATGGCGAGGTCGGAGGAGAGGGTGAGGTCGGTCGCCATGCCGATCTCTTGGCCGCCTGCGACCCGCATGCCGTTCACCCGGCACAGTACCGGCTTCTTGCAGTTGAGGATGCCATCCACCATGGCATTGAACAGATCCATGTACTCGCCGTATTCGTTCGGCCGCTTCGAGTAATAGGCAGCGTACTCCGCGGTGTTGCCGCCGGTGCAGAAGGCCTTGTCGCCGGCGCCGGTGAAAACCGCCGCGACCACGCTGCGATCGGAGGAAGCGGCCTGGAAGCCGGCGATCACGCCCTTCACCATCTCGGTCGTGTACGAGTTGTACTGGGCCGGATTGTTGAGCGTGATCCAGGCCGAGTACAGCCCTTCGACTGCGCCGCCCGAGGGATCGCGCACCGGGCGTTTCTCGTAGATCACGCAGGGCGCCTCGGTGCCGAAGTGGCCCTCGCCGATCAGTTGGTGGTCCTTCAGCGCGTCGTCCCTGCGCAGGAATTCGAGTGCCATGTTCGTCTCTCCGGTCGGGGTTCAGTCGAAATCGGGGGTCAGCACCACGCGCCGATCGAGGCGTCCGTGATGCGCATCGTCGAACACCTGCGCGATGCGGCTCATCGGCTGCACTTCCACGAAGGGCTCGAGCCGGATGCGCCCGTCCAGACACATCGCGAGCACGTCGGCATACTTGTCCGGCGTGCAGCCCCAGGTGCCGATGATCTGGGCGTCGAAGGCCATCAGCCTGGAGAGCATGTAGCTCGTCTCTTCGGTGCCGTAGCCCACCACCACCAGGGTGCCGAGGAAGGACAGCAGCGCGAGCGCCAGCTCCTGGCCGGGGCGGCTGCCGGTCACCTCGAAGATCTTCCAGCCGAAGTTCGCGGGCAGACCGTGCGCCTTGCAGAAGCCCTTGATCGCTTCCTTCACGTCCTTCGTGGAGAGTCCCTTCGGGTTGATGGTGAAGTCGGCGCCGAAGCCCTCCATGCGCTTGAGCTTCGCCTCGTTGAGGTCGATGCCGATCACCGCGCGCGCGCCCATCGCCTTGGCGGTCTGGGTCATGAAGGAGCCCACCCCGCCGGCTGCGCCGATCACGATCACCCGGTCGCCCGGCACGAGCCCGGCGCGCACCGCCGCCTGGTAGGGTGTGGTGACCGCGTCGGCCACCACCGCGAGATGCTCGAGCGGGATCGCACCCCGTTCTCCCACCACGCACAGGAACCTCCCGGGCACGACGATGTGGCTCGCAAACCCGCCATGGATGCCCATGGAATTGCCCGGCATCTTCTGCGCGAGGCAGCGGTTGCCGCGCCCCGCCTTGCAGATCTCGCACTCGCCGCAGGGGATGACCGCGGGGACGATCACCTCGCGCCCCGCCAGCGCCGCATCCCCCGCGACCACCACGCCCGCGATCTCGTGGCCGAGCGAGAGCGGCGGCTTCTGCACCGTGGGCACGCCCAGGTAGAAATACGAAAGGTCGGTGTGGCAGACCCCGCACCCCCGGATCTCCACCACCACCTCGCCCGGCGCGAGTTCCGGCATCGGGACCCGGGTCCGCGCGAGCCGCCCCGGCTCCGTCATCTGCCACGTATCGATGAATTCCACCAGCATTTCCCCTCTCGATGAGCAGTTTCAAGTTTCAAGTTTCAAGTTTCACGCTCCAGGTTGCATGGGTGCGACCGGCGGCGCGGCGCAACTTGAAACCCGAAACCCGAAACCGGATACCTGTCCGTCATGCTTGGTGCAATGCGCTTCGCTCATTGCACCGTACGGTCTGTCACCTGTCGAGCCAGACCGGTTTGCGTTTTTCCATGAACGAATTGAGTCCCTCGACCGCGTCGTGGGTGGCCATGAGTTCCTTGAGGTAGATCTGCTCCACGTTGAACAGCGCCTCGAAGAAGGGCTTGCCCGCGGCTTCGCGGATCGCCTTCTTGGTGTAGAGCAGCGCCACGCGGCTCAGCGACAGGAACTGGGCAACGAATTCGCGGCACTCGCGCTCGAAGGCTTCGCGCGCGAACACGCGGTTCACCATCCCCAGCTCGAAGGCTTCGCGCGCCCCGATCGGGTTGCCGCCGAGCAGCATCTCCATCACGCGCGGCAGGGGCAGGATCCTGGGCATCAGGATCGCTGCGATCGGCGGGAACACGCCCAGCTTGATCTCGGGCCACCACCATGTCGCAGGCGATCGCAAGCTCGCAGCCGCCGCCGAAGGCCGAGCCGTTGACCGCGGCCACCGTCGGCAGCGGGAACACCATCAGGCGCTTGAGGATGCCGTGGAACACCTCGATCATCTGCACCACCTTGTCGGGCGTGTGATCCATCACGTCGACTCCGGCCGAGAACACCTTGCCGCCCGCGGCGGTGATCATCAGCACTTTCGCGGTACTCTCGCGCGAGGCGCGATCCAGCGCCCCGTTCAGCTCTTGCATCAGCGCGATGTCGAGCACGTTGTGCGGCGGACGATCGATGGTCACGGTGACCAGCGCGTCGAACAGCGCATAGCGTACGGTTCCGGATTCGGCCACGATTCCTCCCTCGTAGTTCAGAACAGATCGTCGAGTTCGCCCGCGCCGCCGCCCGGCATCTTTCCGTACTGCTGGAGATAGGCCTGGATCAACTGGCTCTCGCGCGAAGTGTAGAGCGCCGCTTCCTCGAAGACGAAGAACCTCGCCGCCCCGCCGCCGCCGAACTGTTCGTTGAGGCCGGCGCGCAGGTTCTCCACGCCCTTGATCATGAGCACGTTCCGGTCGGCATCGAGGAGCTGGAACACGCCCGGCGCAGCCGGCACGCCGGCGATCGCATCCGCGTCGAAGTCGAGCCACGACTCGGGCGGCAGCGGCGCGTCGAGGATCTTCGGCGCCAGGTTGCACTTCAGGCAGCGCGAAGCTTCCGCGCGCGCCGACGCGTCGTCGTATCCCCGCTCGACCTCGTCCCAGTTCTGCCGCCGCTGCGGGGCGAGCAGGATCGGGTGGATCTTCCGGCGCCGGTTGAAGCCTTCCTCGCGGCCGATCCGCGGATCGGTGTCCCAGTCGGGTAGGAGCTTCTCCTCGATGTCGCCGTCGCCGCCCAGTTCGCGGTCGATCGCGGCCGCGGCGATGCGCCCGTGCGCCACCGACTCGATCAGCGTGGACGGGCCGAGCACGCAGTCGCCGCCCGCATAGACGCCGGGGCGGCTGGTGAGCATGCTGTCCTCGCGCACCGTGATGCGCCCCCTGGCGTCGGTCACGACACCGAAGCCTTCGTGCCTCACCGGGTGCTGGCCGACCGCCGCGATCACCAGATCGACCTCCTCCTGAATCTCCGCGCCGGGCACCTCGACCGGACGCCGCCGGCCCGAGGCATCCGGCTCGCCGAGCTCCATCTTCGCCCAGGTGACCTTCAGACGCGCGCCGGCCGGCTCGATGCGCTTGGGCGAGAGCAGGAAGCGGAGCTTGACGCCCTCGTCGATGCAGCCTTCGACCTCCTCTTCGCGGGCGGGCATCTCGTCGCGTGTGCGCCGATACACCATGTCGACCGCCTGCACTCCCACCCTGCGCGAGGAGCGCGCGTTGTCGGTGGCGACATTGCCGCCGCCGATGACGGCAACACGTTCCCCGGTGGCGATGCCGGAGCCGGGTGCGTTGACGAGACCCATGGTCGCCGCACGCAGATAGGCGGGACTGTCGATGACCCCCGGAGAATCGTCGCCGGGGATCCCGAGCCGGTCGCCGCCCTGGCAGCCGATGCCGATGAATACCGCCTCGTGGCCCTGCGCGAACAGATCGTCGATGCCCTCCACCCGGGTCCCGAAGCGGAACATCACGCCGAGCTTCTCGACCTCGGCCACCTCGCGGTCGATCACCTCGATCGGCACGCGGTAGGAGGGAATGCCGTAGCGCGCCATGCCGCCCGCAGCCGGCTGCGCATCGAAGACCGTCACCGCGTGGCCCTTCTTGGCGAGGTAGTAGGCGACGGTCAGCCCGGCCGGCCCGGCTCCGATCACCGCCACCTTCCTGCCGGTGGGCGGCGCCTGCCTCGAATACTGCCGCCACACTCCGGTGTCGTTGTCGTCGGCCACACGCTTGAGGGTTCGGATCGAGAGCGGATCGTCGAGCTGGCCGCGCCGGCACGCGCTCTCGCACATCGCGAAGCAGGCGCGCCCGAGGATGCCGGGAAAGGGCAGCTTCTCGCGCACCACCGCGACCGCCTCCCCGTAGCGCCCCAGCGCCGCGAGCTGGACGTAGCGCGGCACGTCGATGCCGGCCGGGCAGGCGGCCCTGCACGGCACCATGGACTGTTCGCGCCGCGCCGGATCGAGCGTGCGGTCGGTGAGCGCTCCGGTCGGACACACCGTAACGCACGCCTGGCAGAACTTGCAGCCCGAATCGACGAGGCTCTCCCGGATCGTGCCCACATAGGTCCGCCTGCCCTGGGCGGTGTCGACTTCCTTCACCTCGAGGCAGCCGACGCCGCGGATGTCGTTGCAGGCGGCGAGGCAGCGGCGGCAGTCGATGCACAGGTTGTAGTCGCGATCGAAGAACGGATCGTCGGTGTGCGCCGGCAGTCGCGCGGGCTTGTAGGCGGGCGTGTTGTTCGGGATGCCGATGTAGTCGGAGATCTTGCGCAGCTCGCAATGGTTGAAGATGGAGCAGCAGCGGGCCTCGGGCGGGTTGCCGTAGGAGCACTGGGTGCGGCTGCACCCCTCGCGCTGCGGGCAGGTCAGGCACACGTGCGGGTGACTGCCGAGCACGCGCGCGAGATTCGCACTGCGCGCCGCCTCGATCGCGGGCGAGGCCGTAACCAGCGCGAGGCCCGCGGCGACCGGCGTCGCGCAGGCCTTGCGCAGCCCCGGTTCGCCTTCCACTTCGATCAGGCACAGGTTGCAGCCGGAATCGCCCGCGCCACGGGCAGCCGCCGGCGGAAGGTCGGGGTGCGCGCACAGCGCAGGGATGTAGATCCCGGCCACCGTGGCCGCGTTGAGCACCGAGGCTCCGGCCGGCGCCAGCACTTCGCGCCCGTCGATCGAAATCGCCACCGGCTTGCCGAAGGCTTCGAGCCCCTTCGCCCGGCTCGCCTTCCACCAGCCGATTCCCTGAACCTGTGCACTCATCTCCCGCTCTCCGCATGCCGATGCGCGTACGGCGCATAGTAGGCGCCACGGCAGGCACCCGCGCGCACCGCCGCAACGAAATCCCGCATGTCGGCGACCGGCGTCGAGAACTCGGTCGCGCAGCGCCCGACGGCGGACGCCTTGTGGCAGTCGCTGCCGCCGAGCCCGGGCAACTTGCGGTGCCGGGCCGCACGCAGCGCCAGTTCGTTGTCGGATTCCAGGTTGGCGCCGTTGTGGGTCTCCACCGCCGCGATGCCCTGGAGTTCCAGCAGCGCATCGAGCAGGCTCGCGACCCCGATCTCCCGATACGGGTGTGCGGGCACGCAGATGCCGCCCAGCACATCGATGCGCTCGATCACTTCGGCGATCGGCAGGTAGTTGTCCTGGCCCCAGCGGTTCCAGGAGTCGTCCTCGACGCCGTAGGCGAGCAGGTGGCCGCGGTCGGTCGCGATCTCCACCCCGCGCAGCACCAGCACGCCCTCCTCGCGCCCGATGCGCTCGACCGGTGCCGAGGCTTCATACGAGTAGTGTTCGGTCACGCACACCGCATCGAGCGCGAGCTCCCTCGCCCTCTTCACCAGGTCCACGGGATCGAGCCAGTTGTCGTAGGAGTACCGCGTGTGGCAATGGCAGTCGATCCACATTGCATTTCAGGTTTCAGGTTCCAGTGGTTTGCGACGTTGGCAGCGCTCGCCGCGACGCGCAACGTGAAACCTGAAACCGTTTCATTGAACTTGATATTCGAGGTTGATGCGCTTCGAGGGCACGAACTTGTGGTGGGAGAAGAAGCGCTCCAGCGCGAAGTCGTCCCAATTGACCAGCGTGTAGACCTTGCGCACGCCGGCCACCTTCATGTTCATGAAGAACTGGTCGAGCAGCTCGCTCGCCACGCCCTTGTTCTGCCAGTCCGGATGCACGCCGATGGTGTCGATGGTCGCGGTGGTGTCGGGGATGCCGAACTCGCCGAAATACACGTCGCCCATGATGAAGCCGGCGATCCTGCCGCCGATCTCGCACACGAGCGAGGTGTTGATCGAGCGCCCCGGACTCAGGATGCCGGCGAGCTTGTGCTCGTAGTAGTCGCGCCGGTTCTGCTTCGAGGCCAGTTCGTCGATCGCCACGATGGCATCCAGATCCTCGCGCCGGATCAGCCGCATCACCCGTTCTTCAGCCATGATCGTCTCCTCTTCGCGGGCCGCGCCCGTCAGTCGAACAGTTCGTCGTCGCCGCGCGCGGATCCCCCGCCGCGGATCCACACCGTCGCATGCTTCTGGCCGAGCGCCTCGCCGGCATCGAAGCAGGTGTTGCAGCCGGGCCCCGCGCGATACGGCTGGAGATGGACCTCGTAGCCCATGCTGCGGTAGCCTTCGGCCACTTCCGAGAGCCGCGGCTCCGAGAGCGTGCTCTGCTTGCGCCACCCGGCCCGGATCAGCTCCTCCTCGCCCGCATCGCCCAGCGGCCGCAGCGGTATCACCCTGGCCATGATCGCCGCTCCCGCGCTCACCACGAATGCCGGATCGCCCCCGGCGCACACGCATCCGTGCACGGCAGCCGCGTGTGGCCTCCTGCAGGCTTGCACTGCACGCAGTCGTACGCCAGGCTCTTCCTGAACTGCGCCTTGATGCAGACCACCTCGTCGTCGTAGTCATCGACCAGGGTCTCGAACATCGCCTTGGGGCAGGCGGCGAGGCAGGCCCGGCCCACTGGGCATTCGATGCACTTGTCCGTGTCGATGCTGATGTAATACTCGCCGGAGCCGTCCTTGTAGCCGTAGTTGGCGATCATCGCCTCGTCCTCAGGCCGCGGCCGCGAGCGGCTTGGCGGCACCCTGCTTGAGGACCAGGGTGTGGGCAAACAGCGCGGCGCCGTACGCCCCGGCGATCTGGCTGTCGATCTTCGTCTCCATCGCCTTGATGCCGAGCAGGCGCTCGATGCGCTTGACCACGCCGGGATTCTTGGCGATGCCGCCGGTGATGAAGAAGCCCTCCTCGACGCCGATGCGACCGAGCAGCGACACCACCCGTTCGGCCATCGCCTGGCAGTAGGCGGCGACCACCTTGTTCTTCGTGTAGCCGGCCTTGAGCATCGCCAGGGCCTCCGACTTGGCGAACACCACGCACACCGAGCTCACCGCCTCCGGCTCCACATCGACCTCGAACGAGCGCTGCCCCAGCTCGGCGATCGGGATCTGCATCAGGTCCGAGATCACCTCCATGCCGCGGCCGGTGCCCGCCGCGCACTTGTCGTTCATCAGGAAGTTGGTGACCTTGCCCTTCTCGTCGCAGTGGATGGCCTTGCAGTCCTGGCCGCCCATGTCGAGGATGGTGCGCACGCTGTTGCCGCCCATCTTGTTGGCGCCGCGCGCGTGGCAGGCGATCTCGGTGATGGCCTTGTGGGAGAACGGCACGTTCACCCGCCCGTAGCCGGTACCGACGACGAACTGCACGTCAGGGACGGTGAGGCCGGTCCTGGCGGTGACGCCGGCGAAGGCGTTCGTCGCCGAGTCCGGGCTGTTGCTGCCGGTGCGCATCGAGTTGTAGGCATACAGCTCGCCGTCGGCGCAGATCACGCACTGCGAGGACACCGATCCGACGTCGATGCCGCAGGTCAGCACCTTGGCGCTGCGCCAGTCCCTGGATTCATCCACCCAGGCGGTTTCGTCCCAGCGCCAGAACTCCTTTTTCTCGCCCGACGAAGGGGCGTTGAATGCGGAAAGCTCGGTCATGATCGTGGTCCTCTCGTTGATCGGTTCAGTGGCGGGTCTCGGCCGCGAGCAGCGCGCAGCCCACCGCGCTCACGTATTCCGGCATCTCGGGAAGCTTCAGCTCGTCGACTCCCATCGCCGCCTTGAGCGAGGCGACGAAGCCGGCGTTATGCACCATGCCCCCGATCAGTGCGACGTCGTTCTCGATGCCGACCCGGCGCACCATCGCGCACACCCGGCTCGCCACCGCGTCGAGCACCGCCTTCGCGATGTCCTCCTTCGGCGTCGAGGCGTGGATCAGCGAGACCACCTCGGACTCGGCGAACACCGTGCATTGCGCGTTCATCGGAATGGTCTTGTCCGACTTCAGGCTCGCCTCGCCGAAGTCCTGCAGCGAGAGCTGCAGGGCGCGCGACATCGCCTCGGCGAACGAACCCGCCCCTGCCGCGCATTTCTCGTTGCCGGCGAAGTCGGTCGGCTTGCCGGCCTCGTCGGTCTTGATCCCGCGGCCCTCCTCGGCGCCCACATCGACGACGGTCCGCACGCTCGGAAAGAAGAACACCGCACCGCGCGCGCCCGCGGTCATTTCGGTCACCGCATCGGCCGCGAACTTCACCTGCTTGCGGCCCGCCCCGGTCGCATACACCGCGGCGACATCCTCGCGCTTGAGGCCGGCCGCGGCCAGCACGTCGTCATAGACCCGTTCGGCGGCCTGATCCTGATCGAGCTCGCCCGGGAACATGATCTGCGCCTTGCGCACCGCGTAATTGAGCTGCGGCGCGCCTTCCACCTTGAGGTCCTCGAGCAGCACCACCTTGATGGTGCGCGAACCCATGTCGATTCCGGCAGTGATCATCTCTTCATTCTCCTTCGCATCAGGCGGCCAGCTTGCGCAGGCCGAGCTGTTCCATGAATCCGTCAACGCGCGCCTGGGTGCGCACCTCGTCGAACTCGCGTTCGTCCCCCATGTTGCCCTCGAAGGTCATCACCGGCACCCCCGCCTTCGACAGTCCGAGGCGGTTCTCCATGATGCCCAGCGACAGCCCCTCGCAGCCGCGGTTCAGGTGCAGCATGACGCCGTCGCACTTCCACTCCTTCACGATGCGCAGCATCATGTCGGTCTTGAGCTGCGGATCGTAGAAGTGCTGCCACTGCGGCTTGGAGAGGTTCCATTCCGCGTACAGGCGTAGCGCGGTGTCGCGGTCGCGGATCTCGATGCCCTTTTCCATCGGCGTCGTGCGCCCGCCCCAGCTTCCGTCCGGCTTGTCTTCCCAGATGCCTTCCAGCCCGAAGGTGTAGAGCGATCCGACCGATACCGCGCCGTAGGTCTCGAGGTAGCGGAACACCTTGAGAAAGCCCCACGGCGGCTGGGTGTCCGAGATCACCCGGCAGCGCTCGTTCGCCACCGCCGCGATGCCGCGCGCGACGCGATCCTTCACCTCGTCGTAGAGCTCGTCGTAGAAATCTGCGCACCACTTCGCGGACTTCTGGAGCGTGGCGAGACAGTACAGCGAGTACATCGTCTTCTCGTCGAGCGGCGCGGGGATGGCCTTGTTCAGCGCGCAGATGTCGGCCCAGCGGCTGGTCGAGCGCATCTCGTTCTTCACCGCCGCGATCATCTTCTCGTCGTCGTACTTCCTGCCGGTGACCTTCTCCAGCCACTCGATCGCGTCGTGAAGCTGGTTGGTGACATAGGCGACGCGCGAGGCGTCGAGATCCTTGTACGGTCCCACCCCCACGTCGAGATAGAAATCCGGAACCTTGTCGACCTTGGCCACATGCTGGTACCACTTCGAGTGCGAGCAGCAGATCTGGCTCTGGAAGATGAAGTCGGGCTTGGGGAACTCGCCGCCGAACAGGTACTTGTTCAGATGCAGGCCGCCCCAGTAGATGCGCATGTAGGAGCACAGGTCGCGCGCGAAGCCGTAGGATTCGGCCGCGTCCATGCAGGACTTGGCGAACTTGCGATCATGCGCGATGGAAGCCGCATAGGGCTCACCGGTGAGCGAATAGACGTCGTCGCCCAGACCCGCGGGAATCGCATCCAGCGCCCAGGCCGAGCCCGACCAGCGCAGTCCGCCGTTTTCCTTCGCCCTGGCGTAGTTGAGGTAATACTGCTCGCGCAGTTCCTTGGCCTTCTTCCAGAGCTTCAGCGGCTCGCTCGGGTATTTCGCCGGTGCATTCATCGCTTGTCTCCTTCGCTCAGAACAGTTCTTCTTCGCTCAGCGTTTCCAGGAATGCCTCGACCCGGATGCGGAACGGTCCCAGGGGATTGGTGATGTCGAACTCGAGGAACAGCGTCGGAATGCCATTGGCCTCGAGGTGGCGCTTGAGATCCGGGTAGTCGCCCTCGTGCGGATCGCAGAACTTCTGCTGGAGGAAGATCGCGGCCCGCGCGTTGTAGTCCTTGGCGAGCCCCAGCACGTGGTCGAAGCGGGTGTGGGCCGGGTAGTCCTTGGTCGGGCAGGCCGGACGATCGATGTAGCGGTCGGCGATCGCCTTGATGGGATCGCCGTTCGGCTTCGCCTCGTTCCAGAAGTAACGCGTCCCCGAGCACTGGTCGTCGATGACGATGGTGGCGCCGACCGACTCGATCATCGCCATGAAACCGCAGTCGTCATTCTCCGATCCGATCGTCATCACGCGCACGCCCTCGGGGCGCTCCAGCCGGCGCGAGGGCAGCGCGGCCAGCACCTTCCGGAGCAGCGCGTTGTGCTCGCGCTTGTCGACGAACTGGGCGCTGAGCGATGCGTAGAGCGCCTCGAGGCCGGTCACGTTGGGGTTGGGCTGCTTGCGGTAGTCGAACAACTGGCGCAGCAGGCGGCGGTTCTCGTTCACGACCTCCACCGCCTCGGCGAGTGCCTCTTCGGAGAGCGGCTGGCCGGTGAGCTTGCCGAGGAAGTCGCGGAACTTCTTGACCTCGCCGTAGTGCGCGAGTCGCGCGTGGCGGCTCTGCACCTCGTTGGGCATCGGCACGTAGTAGTCCCACTTGACGGTGGGAACATGCATGCGCCACGAGGCGAAGCTCTGGCGGTACTGGATGCACGACTGGGTGAGCGTCACCCCTTCGGCATAATCGAAACGGTTCAGCAGCCCCTGGGCCAGCGAGTCGCGGCAGAACGGACAGAACATCCCGAACACATGCGGCTCGGTGACGTTCTGCGGCTCGTGGGCACCGAGCACCCGCACCGGCAGCATGCCCGCCGCGATCAGCAGCTCCTCCGGCGTATAGGTGCACATCGTGGCCACCACCTGTCCGCCGGTGCGCGCCTTCCAGTCACGCGCGTAGTCGTGGCGCTTCTCATACCAGGTCTTGAACGGATCGAACAAGCCGTCATTCATCTGTGAGCCTCCTTGACCGGCCGCGCCGGAACGGGTGAAGGGGTGAGCATCGGGACGAGCCTCGCATCCGGCGCCGGCTCGACCCCATGCAGCGCGATTCCACGCACGGACACGCACTATATTTCGTTGCATGCACTATAAACCCTGTTTCCACGGAACGCAATATATTTCTTCCGCTGCACTATATGGCATGGAGGCGGGCCCGGCGCCGGCGCTCCGACGCGCAGCGGTCGCCCGGGCGCTTGCCGTCCCCTGTCCCCCGCCGCCCGCGGTCCGCCGTGTATCATGTCGATCGACTTCGAGACCACGGGTTGTTGCGATGAAGCATCTCAATCCCAAGGAAGCCTCCGAATTCCTGCACCAGAGTCCGACCGCCGTGTTCATCGACGTGCGCAGCGAGATGGAATTCCTGTTCGTCGGGCATCCCGTGGGCGCGATCATGATCCCGTGGAACGACGGTCCGAACTGGGACGTCAATCCCGACTTCATCGCGCATGTGAAGAAGGCGACCAGCGTCGATCGGCCGGTGGTGCTGATCTGCCGCAGCGGCAACCGTTCGCGCGAAGCGGGGCACGCCCTGGAGCAGGCCGGTTTCACCAAGGTCTACAACGTGCTGCACGGCTTCGAAGGCGACCTGAGCGACGACCACCGCCGCAACGTCCTCAACGGCTGGCGCTTCGAGGGGCTGCCCTGGGAGCAGTGCTGACTGCGTCGTTGCGGGTTCCGGGTTCCGGGTCTCGTGTCACGGTTCGCAAGTTGCGTATCCCGCCACGGCCGCGAAGCCATTGATGCCGCCGCCGATCGTTCTGTCCTGGTCCGTATGGGGCCTTGGCGCAGCGCTCTACCTGATCGCCTTCTACCAGCGCGTCGCGCCGGCGGTCATCACCGACAAGCTGATGACCGACTTCTCGATCGGCGCCGCCGCCCTCGGCAACCTGTCGGCGTTCTACTTCTATTCCTACGTGGCGATGCAGATCCCGACCGGGATCATCGCCGACCGCTGGGGTCCGCGCCGGCTGCTGACCCTGGGCGCGGGAGTGGCCGCGCTGGGCAGCGCGCTGTTCGCGGCGGCACCCGATCCCGCCTGGGCCAACGCCGGCCGCCTGCTGATCGGCGGCTCGGTCGCGGTGGCCTTCGTCTCGATGCTAAAGCTCGCGACCCACTGGTTCACGCCGAGCCAGTTCACACTGGCTTCCGGGATGGCGCTGCTGGTCGGGGTGATCGGCGGGGTGGTCGCCGGGGTGCCCCTGCGCATGCTGGTGGATGCCTTCGGCTGGCGTGCAGTGATGGGTGCCTCGGCGGTGGTGACTGCCGCTCTATGCGCTGCGATCTGGCTGCGTGTGCGTGACGACCCGACCGAGCTCGGTTATGCAAGCCACTTCGCCGGGCATCACGAGGACCGCGCCCGCCCCTCGATCTGGCGCGGCCTGACGCAGGTGCTCTCTTACCGGAACTCGTGGCTGCTGCTCGTCACGTCCGGCGGCATCGCCGGCGCCATGCTCACGTTCGCCGGCCTGTGGGGCGTGCCCTATCTGCGCCAGGTCCATGGCCTGAGCGCGCGCGAGGCCGCGGCGCTCACCTCCGCCATGCTGATCGCATGGGCCGTGGGCGGGCCGGTGCTCGGAACCTGGTCGGAGCGGATCGGGGCCCGCAAGCCGCTCTACGTCGGCTGCGCAGCCGCGGCGGCGCTGGGCTGGGGCACGATCGTGCTCGTGCCTGCGGCTCCGCTGCCGGTCCTCGTGCCGCTGCTCCTGCTGCTGGGTTTCGTCTCGGGCTGCATCATCATCGGATTCGCCTTCGCCAAGGAATCCGTTCCGCTCGCGCTCGCGGGTACCTCCTCGGGTGTGAACAACATGGGGACGATGAGCGGCGGGATGGTGCTCCAGCCGGCGGTGGGCTGGATGCTCGACCGCACCTGGCACGGAGCCACGGCGGGCGGTGTGCGCATCTACGATGCCGCCGCCTACCAGGCCGGATTCGCGCTGATGGTCGCCTGGGTGCTCGTGTCGCTCGTCGCGATCTCGATCGCGCGCGAGACGCACTGCCGGCAGTCGGGTTGAGCGCCCGGCCTACGGCGCCGGGCGCCGCGCGAGCGGAAGGCTCAGGGACATCAGCGCCCCGCCGTCCGGGTGGTTGGCGGCGGTGAGGCTTCCGCCGTGACGCTGCACGATGCCGTAGCTGATCGACAGCCCCAGCCCGGTGCCCTTGCCGACCGGCTTCGTGGTGAAGAACGGGTCGAACGCCCTGTCCAGGCTCTCCTGCCTGAAGCCCGGCCCGTTGTCATGCAGGAGAAGGACGACGCGGTCGCCGACCGCCTCGCCGCGGATGGCGAGGCGCGCATCTTCCCGCTGTTCGGTGCTGTCGATCGCGTTCTGGACCAGGTTGACCAGCACCTGTTGCATCTGCCCCGGTGAGCCCGATACCGGAAGCTCGCCGCTCAGGTCCAGATCGATCCGAATCTTCGAGCCGGATGCCTTCACCACCCAGTGCACGCTGCGATCGACGACCGCCGCGAGATCGAAGACCTCCTCCGCGCCGCGGTCGGCTGCGGAGAAGCGCCGCAGTCCGGCGACGATGTCGCGCGTGCGCTCCGCGCCTTCCATCGTTCCATCGATGAGCGGCTGCATATCCTCGATCAGCCGATCGATGCGAAGCCGAACGCGAAGCTCCGCGATCTCGTCCGCGGGTCTGCCGGCGTGGATGGCGTCGATGTATTCGCGCATGCGCCGGCCATAGCGCTGGAGCGCATGGACGTTCCCCAGCACGAAGCCGATCGGGTTGTTGAGTTCATGCGCGACGCCCGCCACCAGACGCCCGAGCGAGGCCATCTTCTCGGAGTGGATGAGCTGCTGCTGCGCGCGCTTGAGCTCTTCATGCGCCCGGCGCAGCGCCTCGTAGGCGCGCCGCAGCTCGCCCACCGGGCGGCCCGTGACCACCAGGCCGACGAACTTCCCCACCGGCGACAGGCGCGGCGTGCAGTTCACTGCGACCGGCACGGCCCCGTCGCGGGAGCGGAATTGGAGCTCGCAGTCCTGGATGCGTTCCCCGTGCAGCTCGCGCAGGAAGCGCTCGGCGCGCTCGCGCGAGTCCTCGTCGGCGAACAGGCTGCGCAGCGGCGCGCCGCGCAGCCCGGCCTCGTCCCGGCCGGTGAGTTCGGCCAGCGCGTGGTTGACCTCCTGGATGTCGCCATGGCGATCGCATACGACGAGGATGTCCGACATCGAGCCGAGCACGCTAAAGATGAATTTCTGGGTCTCTTCCAGCGCCGCGTTCTTCTCCTCGAGCGCGACCTCGTACTGGAGCAGGTCGCTGTAGACCTCGTCCATCTTGCGGATGACCTCGATCCACACGTCCTCGCCCACGCCCTCGGGCGGACGATCGAGCACGTGCGCGGGCAGCACGGGGGCAACCACGCGTGCGCCCTCTCCGCCTTCCGGATCGCGCCGCCTCGCCATGGTCAGGACTTCGGACGGGTGTGCATGTGGTAGGGATGATCCGGACCGTGGTGGTGATGATGGCGCCCCGGATCGAGGTCGGCCGGCACCAGGTTGAGCGCGCCGTGGCGCACCCCGCGCTCGGCCATCATCGCATCGGCGAACTTGCGCACCGCGCCGGTCGACCCGCGCAGGATCACGGTCTCCATGCAGTTGTCGTGATCGAGATGCGCGTGCATGGTCGATACGGTGAGATCGTGATGCGCGTGCTGGGGCGAGGTCAGGCGCTCGGCCAGATCGCGCTCGTGATGGTTGTAGATGTAGGAGAGCGCCGCGATGCAGTAGGGCGCCTGCCTGCGCTCGAGGCGGCTCTCTTCGATCCTGGCCCGCAGGATGTCGCGCACCGCCTCGGAGCGGTTTTCGTAGCCGCGGCTGGGGATCAGCGCGTCGAACTCGCGCGCCAGATTCTCGTCGAGCGAAATGGTGAAGCGTTCCATGGCCTCCTCCCTCGCCTTGCCGCATTCCAGCATAGCACGCGGCCGTGGCGTTCCGGCCGGGAAACCGGGTGTAAGAAGCCGGATGTCGCGAGCGTCGGTACAATTCGCCCGCCGTCCTTCGGAACGCCGAACATGCACGCCACCGTCGCCCTGCTGCGCAGCACCGACTTCCCCGCGATCCGCCGCCGCGGAATCGAGACCGTGCAGGCCAACCTGGGCTACCGCTGCAACCAGTCCTGCCTCCATTGCCACGTGAATGCCGGCCCGAAGCGCACCGAGGCGATGTCGCGCGAGACCATGGCGGCCGTGCTCGCCTTCGTGCGCGAGCAGCGGGTGGGACGGCTCGATCTGACCGGCGGTGCGCCCGAGCTCAACGAAGGCTTCCGCGATCTCGTCCGAGAGGCGCACGCGCTCGGCGTGCAGGTCATCGACCGCTGCAACCTCACCATCCTGCTCGAGCCGGGGATGGAGGATCTGGCCGGATTCCTCGCCGCCCACCGGGTGGAGATCGTCGCCTCGCTGCCCTGCTACCTCGAGGAAAACGTCGACCGCCAGCGCGGCGCAGGCGTGTTCGCGCGCAGCATCGCCGTCCTGCGCCGGCTCAACGGCCTCGGCTACGGGCGCGCGGGTTCGGACCTCGAGCTCAGCCTCGTCTACAACCCGCAGGGACCCAGCCTGCCGCCGGAACAGCACCGGCTGGAGGTGGAATACCGGCAGCGGCTCGCGACCGGCTACGGCATCGAGTTCACCCGCCTGCTCACGCTCGCCAACATGCCGATCCAGCGCTTCGGCAGCACGCTCGTGTCCAGGGGCCAGTTCGGTTCCTACATGCGCACGCTGCGCGAGGCGCACCGCGAAGAGAACCTCGAAGCCGTGATGTGCCGCAGCCTGCTGAGCGTGGACTGGCAGGGCTGGGTGTATGACTGCGACTTCAACCAGATGCTGGGACTGCCCCTGCGGCTGCCCGAGCGGGCGCGGGTGAAGATCGCGGACCTCGTCGGCCGCGATCTCGCCGGAAACCCGATCGCGGTGATGAATCATTGCTACGGCTGCACGGCCGGGCAGGGGTCGAGCTGCGGCGGCGCGCTCGCGGCCTGAGCGCTTGCGAGCGACGCCGGCGCGCGTCCAGGGCGGGGCGACGGTGAAGCATCGGGTGCGCGCCATGGGATGCGACACGCTTCGCCCGCTGAACGCCGCACCGATCGCGTCGCTGCGGACGCCCGGGCGCGCCTGCCCGCTGCGCTGGTCGTACCCCGCCACGATCTTCGCCTCGGCCCCCGTGCGGCGCGCCGAAGTGCTCTATGTCGCCGGCGGACTCTATGGCAACGTCCATGCGCTTGAGGCGATCAGCGCGCTCGCCGCGCGCGAAACGCAGCCGGTGACGATCGCCTTCAACGGCGATTTCCACTGGTTCGACATCGACGACGAGAGCTTCGAGCGCATCGACCGCGGCGTAGCAGCGCACTGCGCGCTTGCGGGCAACGTTGAGGTCGCGCTCGCCGGCGATGACGAAGGCATCGGCTGCGGCTGCGCCTATCCGCCGGAAGTCGCGCCGGAGACGGTGGAGCGCTCGAATCGCATCCATGCGCGATTGCGCCAGACCGCGCTGCGCTTCCCGGCCCTGCTCGCGCGCCTCGCGCGGCTGCCGATGCACGCGCTGTTCGAGGTCGGCCGGCTCCGGATCGCCGTGGTGCATGGCGACGCGGGCAATCTCGCCGGCTGGCGCTTCGACCGGCAGGCGCTCGACGATCCCGGCCAGGCGGACTGGCTGCGCGCAGTGTTCCGCGACTCCCTCGTGGATGTCTTCGCGAGCAGTCACACCTGCGCTCCCGTCTTCCGGATCTTCGACACCCGCGGCGGCGAACGCGCGGTGATCAACAACGGCGCGGCCGGCATGCCGAACTTCGCCGCCACGCGCCACGGGCTGATCACCCGGATCGCGGCCTCGCGCGCGCCTGTGGCCGCAGTCTATGGCGCAGAACTCTCGACCGTGCGCATCGAGGCGATCCCCGTGGAATACGACGCGCCCGCATGGGAACGCGCCTTCCTCGCCGACTGGCCGGCCGGAACGCCGGCGCACGAGTCCTACTGGCAGCGCATCTTGCGCGGTCCCGATCTCGAGCCCGTTTGCGCGGCACCGCGCCGGATCGCCCTCGGCTGAACGCGGCGGCCCGCTTCCCGACACCGACCGGCCGTTGCGCTACGAGCCGATGTGCACCTGGTACTTCGCGCCGTTCGAGAGCGTGCACGTGCCGGCGCCCTGGCGCGGGCCGCTCATCTGGTACTCGCAGCTCATGGTCGTCCCGCTCGAGCCATAGGCGCTCGCCACGCCCCTGCGCTGGTCGTTGGACACGCGCGTCGCCTCGCCGGTCAGCACCTCGCCGTTGTACTGCAACTGGAAGCGGCCCTTGCCGGTCATCATGTTGGTGACGGTGCCGCTCAGCACTCCGGTTCGCGACGCGAGTTCGTTCGCGGGATACAGGCGCGCCTGGAGCACCACCGGCTGCGGACCGGCAGACGGCGGAACCGGGTAGCCGGCCGGCGGCACCAGCGGATAGTGCTGATACTGCACGTTCCCCTGGGCATCGACGACCGGGACGATGTAGCATCCGGAGAGCACTGCCGCGGAGGCCGACAGCAGCGCGGCGATCCTGATTTTCGCGTTCATGACCTTCTCCTTTCATCGCAGCAGGCGAACGGCCTGCGCGTACGGTCATGATCGGATACGGCCCTGCGGGCTACGCTTACGCGCCGGTTACCGATTGCATCACTGCGTGCCGGCTACGCCAGCTTCTCGAGCAGGGCGCGCGTTTCGGACGAAGGTTTCACGCCGAGCACGGCAAGCGCCCTGCGCAGCCGGTCGAAGGTCTCGATCGCCTCTGCGCGCCGGCCCGTGCGCCGGTAGCAAACCATGAGATTGCGGTAGAAGGCCTCCACCACCGGATCGGCTTCCAGGCAGCTCTCGTAGCAGGCGAGAGCCCGCTCCCACTGCTCCGATCGTTCCCAGTGATGGCCGATCTCGCCCATCGCGCGGACGAAGCGGGCGCGGATGCGGTCGCGCGGCTGGACGTACCCGGCCTCGTCCCGTTCCCCGGCCATGAACGGCCCGCGGTAGAGCGCGCGCAGCCGCTCGGCCAGCATCTCGATGCGGCTCGCGCCGGGTTCCCCCCGCGATCCGCGAAACGCCGTCTCGATCTGTGCGAAGACTTCGTCGAACGCCCAGACATCCACCCAGAAGTAGCGGCGCTCCAGCGTCACCCTGCCCTCGTGCAACACGACGGCCCGATCTTCGCCGAGGAGCTTGCGCAGCCGGTGCAGCGTGCTCGTGAACGAGCGGTGTGCCGAGTCGCCTTCCACGCGTGGCCACAGCGCATCGGTCACGGCCTCCTCGGGGACGCGGCTGCCACCCCTGCGCGATCAGCAGCTTGAGCATCTCCAGCGGGCGGCGCTGTGCCTTGCCTTCCGCGGCGAGCGGCGCGTCGTGCCGCAGCAGCTCGAACGAGCCCAGGCAACGGACGCGGAACATCCATGGCCAAGCCTCGACCAGCAGGGGCGGCCGAGCGGGCACCAGGCCTCGCCGCACGATCAGGTGGCGCACGGTTTCGACTTCGATTCCCGCATCGAGCGCGTGAGCACAGGCGCGCGCCATCGCTTCGGGACGCCACCACAGGAAATGCGCATAGCCGTATTCGCGCGCGAGCGCCAGCCCGCGGCGCAGGGCGGTGCGCCCGGGATGTTCCCGGCCGTGCTCGATCGCGATCCGGCCGGCCGTCGTGAGGCAGGTGAACTCGAGGTGATGGTTGCCGATGCCCTCCACGACCGGCCGCAACTGTTGCAGGTGTGCGATGCATCTGCGCTCGTCGTTGCATTCGGCGAGAGCCTCCGCGAGCGCGAGCCGGCACAGCACCTCGAAGTAGGGGCAGCCGGCCTCGATCGCCATCCGCAGCGCCGTGCGCTCGCAGTGCAGCGCGCGCATCAGATCCTTGCGCAGCATCGCCTCCCAGGCCCGGAAGTGGTGATATAGGCACTGGTCGAGGCGGCCGGCGCGTGCGCTCTGGGCGTCGAGCTGCGCAGCAAATTCAGCCGCCGTCGCCAGGTCCTGCACACCCAGCGCCCCGCCGTACGCGTGCACCAGCAACTGAAAGGTCCAGGTCGTCACGCCGGCCGTTCGCGCGAGTTCCAGGCCCTCGCGCGCCGCTTCCATGCATCGTTTCCCGTCCGCCGTCAGCATGTAATACATCGCTTCGACGTTCTTCAGCGTGATGCGCGAGAACGGCGATACGCCCGGCGATCCAGCGATCCCGCGCATCGCCTCGATCAGCTCGAGCGCCCTGGCATGGACCCCGGTCCACATCAGCGTCAGCGCGCACAGGAGCCCGACGAACATCTTCAGGTTGGGATCGGGCACTTCGCGCGCACGATCGAGCGCGCGAGCGATCCACCGTTCGATGTCGCGCCGCTGCGGCTGGCGCAGCGTGAGCGAGAACACCATGCCGCAGGCGACGCGCGCCTCCACCGCCGCGGAGGGGTAGCTCACGCCGCGGCTCTCCGCTTCGTCGAGGATCGCGATCCATCGGTCGAGCAAGGAGAAGTCGTCGAGCTCGTAGAGGATCGCATCCATCGCGCCCGAGGCGGCAAGCGCCATTCCGGTCCGGTCGGGCGACGGCAGGGCGCGAAACCGCTCGAAGGCCTTTTCATACCGCACCCGCGCCTCGCGCGGCGCGATCTGCGCCCGGCTGGCCGCCGCCCAGAATTCGACCCAGGGATGCCGCTCGCGCGCCTCGGGAGGCAGGTCTTCCACCCAGTGTGCGAGCGTCTCCCCGCGGCCCTGGCCGAGCATCGCCTCCGCATGGGCGCCGATCAGCCGCGCCATCTCGTCCCAGTCCCGGCTTTCGCGGTACAGCGCGACCGCCTCTTCCCCCTGACCCGTCGCTTCCATGGCTGCGGCCGCCCTCCTCAGAGCGGCCCGGCGGCGATCCTCATGCAGCGTTTCCCGCACCCGCGCGAGCAGGAACTCGCGGAACATCGGGTGATACTGGTACACGGGCTGCGGCTGGGTGCGGCGCAGCGTGACGAAATGGTTGTCGCGGTACAGTCCGGCCAGAATCTCCTCCGCCCGCTCCTCGCCGCTCACCTCGCGCGCCGTGCCGCGGTCATCTGCGGGAGGAAGGCGGTGCGCATGAGGAAGTCCTGGGTGCGCGCATCGCGTCTGTCGAAGATCTCGCTCGCCAGATAGTCGAACACCGGCTGGCCGGCTGCCGGGTCCGGCGGTTCGGCGATCGAGCCGAGCACCCTCGACTGTTCGAGCAACAGCACCAGCCCCGCGGCCCAGCCCTGCGTCTTCTCGTAGAGTTCGTCCAGCGTATCGGGCTCCACTCCCGGCCTGCGCCGGCGAACGATGGAATCCGTTTCCTCGCGCGTCAGCCGCAGGCTCTCCCAGCCCACGGTCGCCATGGCACGATTCGCGCGCAGGCGCGCGAAGCTCGCGGGCGGATCGCCGCGGCTGATTAGGATGACGCAGCCGCCGCACGGCAGCTCGCAGAGCGCATCTCTCATCACCTCGTGAAGCTGCGAGAACGCCGAGACTGCCTCGTAGCCGTCGAAGACGATCGCGAAGGGCGTCTCGATCCGCGCGTAGAGGGACTGGAAAACGCGGCGCGCGAACACCGGCAGCCCGGCGTGATACTCGGGCGCCAGCAGCGGCAGCGGCTCGTCGCGCTCGTCGCCGAGCGCCGACGTCGCAAGCCTCAGATAGTAGAAGAAGGTCGCGACGTCCGCGTCGCCCTCGTCGAGCTGGTACCACAGCCCGCGCAGCCCGGCGTGCTCGAGGTAACTCGCCACCGCCGTGGTCTTTCCGCAACCGGGCGGCCCGCTCACCCAGACCACGGGCCGCTCGCGCGCCGCATCCAGCAATGCGAACAGGCGCGGTCGCGGCAGGATTCCCGGGAGACTCGGACGGGTGGTCTTTCCAAGCGAAGCGCGCCTCGACCTCATCGGCGTTGCATCCGGCTCACCTTGCACCGCGGCTTCACTGCGCCAATCCGGCCCTGCCGCGCCCACCCTCGTCCCGCATCTTGCGCGGTCAAGATCCCGAACCCGCATCCGCGGCGCCGCGCCGCATCGCCCTCGGCTGAACGGGCGGAGCCGACGCCACGTCTGCCCGCGACGCCGCCTCGATCTCGGCTTGCAGCGACTCGACCCCGTCCATCAGCCCGGAGAATTTCTCGCCGAAGCCGGTGAGTCTGTACTCCACGCGCGGCGGCAATTCGGGGTAGGCCTGCCGCTCCAGGATCCCGAAGCGGACGAGCTTGCGCAGCCGTTCGTTGAGCACCTTCTTCGACAGGCCGGGGACGGCGTGCTCCATCGCACCGGGGCGGTTCACCCCGTTTCGTACCAGGCCGAGCACCGCGAGCGACCACTTGCAGCCGACGATCTCCTCGACCATGCGGGCCACGGGGGGCGGAGCCGAAATTTTCTTCTCGCGCGAAATCATGAAGGGACACCGGAATGTGCCCGGGACACCGTTTCGTCCCCGCTTTTCCGGCGCTCGCGGCTGCTGTAAAAAACACCGGGCAGGCAGATCGCCTGCCCGACGATTATGCACGAAAGGAGACCCGCATGAAGAAGACCCTGATCCTCCTCGCGGCGCTCGCCGCGCCCGCGCTGGCCGCCGCCCCGGTGCCCTATCCGCAGGGCTACCGCGCCTGGACCCATGTCAAGAGCATGGTGATCGCGCCGGGTCACGCCCTGTACGAGGCCTTCGGCGGCATCCATCACCTGTACGCCAATCCGAAGGCGCTGGCCGGGTACAAGTCCGGCAGGTTCGCCGACGGCTCGGTCATCGTGTTCGACCTGCTCGAGGCGAAGAGCGCGGACAACACCGTGCAGGAGGGAGCACGCAAGGTGCTTGGCGTGATGCACAAGGATGCGAAGAAGTACGCCGAAACCGGCGGTTGGGGCTTCGAGGGCTTCAAGGGCGATTCGAAGACGGAACGGGCGGTGGCGGGAAATGCCGCCAAGGCCTGCTTCGGCTGCCACGAGCCGCAGAAGGACAAGGGTTACGTCTTCAGCGCCTGGCGCAAGTGAGCGCGGGCGCGGTGCCCCGCGCCTGGGTCGCCGCCACCGACGCACAGCCGGACGTCATGACGGCCGCAGGACTCGATCACCCGCTTGAGCGTCGTCGCCACGTCGCGCTCGTCCTCGACGACGAGGATCCGTGGCGTGGCACCGCGATCCATCCACCGCTTATGCGACGCAGCACATGAGTGCGATTATCCCAGATTGTCCGTTCGGACGCGCGAGGGTGGCGCGGCGGTTTTCGAGACAATTCGCGTGCGGGCGACGCGCCCGTCGCCGGGCCTCCGGGTGAGGGGCATGGGGGCGAAGATGCCGAAATGCAGCCACCAGGGCGGCGCAGCCCCGCAGGGTCACCGAATGGACAATCCGGGAGATCACACCGCAAGGCCAGCGCGCCGCGCCTCTGCGGTCCCTGCGTCGAAAGAGGTTTCAGCCGAACGGGCAGGCAGCGGGCAGCGCACGCCGGAGCCGGCGGGACGCGCAGCGGGATCATTTACAAGCGCTCAGTTCGCCAGTTTGCGCAACAGCGTCTTGTAATCGATCGCTAGCAATCGGGCCGCCTCGGACTTGTTGCCGCCGGTCTGCCGGAGAATGGCGCGCACGTGATTGCGCTCGACAGCGGCCAGGGTCTGCGCAGCGCCAGCCGCATCGGCTTGATCCACCCAGCCTCGGCCTCCGAGCGCGGGAGGCAGCAGATCAACATGCAATTCGGAACGCGCCGCCGGGCACAGGATGACCGCCTGCTCGATCGCGTTCTCCAGTTCGCGCACGTTGCCCGGCCAGTTCGCGCTGCACAATGCAGCCGAGAACTCGGACGACAACCGCAGCACGTTGCGGCCGTGGGCGCGCGCGTAGCGATGCAGGAAATGCTCGGCCAGCAGGGGAATGTCCTCGCGCCGCTCGCGCAGGCTGGGCAGGCGAAGGTGCAACACGTTGATGCGATGGTAAAGGTCACGGCGGAACGCGCCCTGTCCGACCAGGGTGTCGAGAGACACATTGGCCGCGCAGATCAGGCGGAAATCGGACGCCAGATCCTGTGTCCCGCCCACCGGCCGCAAGCGCTTGTCTTCCAGCACCCGTAGCAGTTTCGCCTGCAACGACACACTGGTGGCGTTCACCTCGTCGAGAAAGAAGGTACCGCCGTCGGCCTCGCGCAGCAGGCCGGCATGGTCGCGCACCGCGCCGGTGAAGGCGCCGCGCCGATAGCCGAAGAGTTCGGCTTCGGCGAGCGCTTCCGGAATCGCTGCAGCATTGATGGCGACGTAGGCGCCGTGCCCTCCGTGAATGGCGCGCGCGGCCAGCTCCTTGCCCGTGCCGCTTTCGCCTTCGATCAGGACGTTGGCTCGCGTCGAGCGCACGGTGGCGATCCATTCGCGCACGCGGCGCATGGCGGAGCTCTCGCCGATCAGCGCCGCAAGCTCCGGATCGACACAGGTTGCACGCCGGCGCAGGTCGATATTGCGCTCGGCCTTCGCGAGGATCAATTCGATCGATTCGGGCTTGAACGGTTTGGCGAGAAAATCGAAGGCGCCTGCCTTCACGGCACGCACCGCGTTTTGCAGACTGGCATGGGCACTGATCACGACCACCGGCAGGCCGGCGTCGAGCGCACCGACGCGGCGGATCACCTCGAAGCCGTCGAGGCCGGGCATCGCGAGATCGGTGAATACGAGATCCGGCAGGGGATCGAGCGCCGTATCGAGGGCGGCCGCATCGGTCAGCACCCGCGCACACCATGTGCCGGTGGCGTCGACGATGCGCTTGAGGATGGCGGCAACGTCCGGCTCGTCTTCGACGACCAGGATGGACGGGGAGCGCGTCACCGCGACTTCGATTCCCCCTGTCCGCGGGCGGCGAGGTAGTCCGCGAAGGGCCGAACCTTTTCCAGCCTTCCGATGGCGTAATCCATGGCGAGATCGAACTTGCGGGGCGATGCGTAGCCCACCAGCCTGAGGGCGACGCCGCCGCCTTCGTCGAAAACGATCAGGGTC